>ERZ839823.406-NODE-406-length-63374-cov-24.988060_pt1 | contig 63374 bp, 64 predicted proteins | sample MGYA00519862_ERZ839823 | MGnify/ENA primary metagenome ERZ839823 (study PRJEB31850, sample SAMEA3708853) | human gut metagenome | biome: human gut; feature: human-associated habitat; material: faeces | place: China | collected 2014 ...
CCAGCTTCGTTACTTTCTGTTCCACGCTGGCTACTCTCTGATCCAGTTCCGTTACTTTCTGTTCCACACTGGCTACTCTCTGTTTTATTTCAGACATTCCACTTTTGAGTTCCCTGACATCACTCTCCAGTAAATCAAGCCTTGTGTATACAGGTTCAAATTTCTGATCTAACAACTGTGATAAAATCACAATATCTTCCTGTGTCATCCTTCTTTCACCTCCGATCTTTTTATTTTTCTTTCTCCAAACTTTTCCGATAGCTACTATGTTAACATCCTTTTTCTTATTTCGCAAGCAGATTATCTCTCATCATCATTTTTCTGTATGATTGGCTTTTTAACTGTAACATCTTAACGCTTTGAAATATTTGATTTGTAGAATATTTCCCAAAATCATAAACCTCAACATACGATGTATCAGCATCCTTTTATGCAAAAACAGCAGGAAACCCATGACCTCCATCATAAATTTTCTGTTCTTTATATAAAAATCAAATTCACCGATTGATAATGTTATATAGGAAATTATTATGGTGGAGAATGGTTGGATTCAGAAATATTTGAGGAATGGTAAGAAAAATGTTATGATAAATTTTAGTTTATAGATTTGCTTTTACATCAACAAAAGACATGTTAATCTATGTCTGTGAAATATCAGAATGCATCATAATGGATATGATAGAGTTTAATAAGCTCTGATAATAGGAGAAAGAGTAGAAACTATGATTTATATTGTAGACAACATCTCAAATTATTTAATATATTTGTTTATAATCTATTTTGGATTTAGGATCAGTCCAAGAAGAAATAAATTTCTTCTTGGCATATCTGCATTGATTGTGCTGTTTGCAGGAACTTTCAATGCATATTATGATGTCAATTCTCCGATTGTTTATATCGTTTGGAGTGTGCTTTCAATCTGTTTGTTTTTCGAGGATCGTTTAGGACATTTGATTGTATTAAGTGCTGCCCTCATGTATTTTACCGGAATCATTGATACATTTAGTGTCATGTTGATACAGGTTATAATGATAGGCGGGGGTATTAACAGTACAGATATCGCCTGGTGGATGGAACCCGCTTATTTGCTTTCGTTCCTAATATATCTTTTGGCATACCTGCGAATTCTGAAAAAATATGAAGTTTATATGTGCGACATAGAGTTCAAATACAAGTTCGCGCTTTTAATGCAGGGCAGCATTTTTCAAATATTTTACAACTTTGTTTTTGCTTTTTTTAATAAGAATCATACGATGTATGGTTGGGATGCCTATGCAGTATTTTTTATCAGTATCATGGGAGTAATCTATTCGATTTTTCTTACGCTTAGCCTTGCTGTTAAAAATATACTGTCAAACAGGCAGAACAAGGAACTTCAATCTTTTATGTATATGCAAAAACGGCAATATGAATATCAATTACAGCAGTCGGTAGCTGTACGGCATTTTAAACATGATTTGGTAAATCATATTGGCGTTCTTAGAGAGTTAATGAACGAAAAAAGGACAAAAGAAGCCAAAGAGTACATAGAAACTATCTGGAATATTCAAGATGAGTTTGATTTAAAGATTCATACAGGAGATAGTTTTCTCGATATTATTGTTAATTATTATTTGTATTTGGCGATAAAGGAAAATATAGAGTTTGTTGTTTATGGAAAGCTGACTGAAAAAATGCCTTTTGAGATGTTTGACATTACCACATTAATGGGAAATATATTGCAAAACGCTTTTGAAGCAACGATAAAAGCTGATGTTCCCAAAATACGTGTTGAACTTATAGAACATAAGGAAGAAATTTTTATTGTTGTCAGTAACAGTGTAGAAAAAAAAGTCAATACCAAAACAGACTTCTTTATAACATCAAAAAAAGATAATAAAAATCATGGTTTTGGTCTAAAAAATATCACTGCAACTGTTAAAAAGTATCATGGAGAATGTTATATGGAATCCATAACGGAAAATAAAGAAGCTTCTTTTAAAATCAGTATTGCTATACCAACTGCCAAAGCAAAGGAGAAAGAGGAATGAAAATAGGTATTGTAGAAGATGAAGCAGTATGGAGAGATAAGATACAGACGATGATCGAAAGATATTGCAGAGATAAAAATATTCCATTTCAAATCAATTCCTATAGTAGTGGAAAAGAATTTATGAAAAATCCCGATATTGACCTGTTATTTTTGGATATTGAACTTGCAGAGGGCGAAGATGGTTTTCAAATTGCGGAACAATTGATGCATTGTGGGAATAAAAGTAAAATTTGTTTTTTGACTTCTCATACGGAGCAGGCAAGGTTAGGATATAAAGTGAATGCCTTCAGATATATAGATAAAAGACATTTGGAAGAAATAGATGAAACACTTGATTCCTTCTTGAAAACAAAGATTCAGGACCAGATTATTTCTTGCAATGATACCGCTGGGATTCGCATAAATATAGACTTAAATGAACTTCTTCTTGTTGAAACATATGGAAGAAAGTTAAGATATCTTATGCTTAATGGAAAGGAACATTTTTGTGATGGACAGATATCAGAAGCTGCGCGAAGCTTATCCCAATTTGGATTCTTTCAGATACATCGGTCGTATATCGTCAATTTAAAATATATTGAAAAAGTAAACAGCCATGAAGTTATGCTTTGCAACGGATTAAAAGTAATTATTGGGAGAGCCCATAATAAAGCGTTTAAGAAGGCTTTTTTTGAATGGAGAATGTGGTTTGATAATTGATTTTATGTCATTTGCGCAAAAATAATGTCGTTTGTGCATGTAGTATTTTTTTATCCTTTTTGCTGTGATATAAATAAAGCATCAAAAATTATATGCGGAGGATGAAAAAATGGTACAAGTACAACATATTTCTTTTAAAGATTGGAACCCAATTGGAAAACCACACAAAAAACCATATGGAAGCAATGGGGATTCGCTGAGCCGTGTAAAAAATAGAACTTTAAGTAATGCCGTTTTAAACAGAAACAAGCCAACAGAAAACAAAGATCCATTTGGCGAGGCAGCAACACTTGAGTTAACACATGACTATGTTAGAAAAAGCGGCATCTACTGATATGGTATCTGCAAGTAGAGCGGCTGCCCGTACATTAAAAGTTGGAAGTAGGGGAGATGATGTGAAAGCGTTGCAGGCTAATCTGAACCAGCTTGGCTATAATGCTGGTACGCCTAATGGAATTTTTGGAACTAGTACAAAGAATGCTGTCATTTCCTTTCAAAAGACATATGGGTTAAGTGCAGACGGAATTGCAGGGACGAATACACTTGATGCAATAAGTACCACTGTAAACCGGAAGAATAAAAAAATTTTGTCTAAAGGGCAAGTTAGTAATGACGTTAAAAATTTACAAAATAACTTAATTTCTTTAGGTTATCTTTCGGGGACGGCAGATGGCGCATTTGGTAAAAATACAGAGAACGCAGTTATAGCGTTCCAAAAAAAGCATGGATTAACACCAGATGGGCTTGTAGGGAGTGATACGAAAAAAGCCATAAATAAGGCGATAAAGAATAGCGGATCTACAACGCCATCTAATCCAACAGGAAATGCACAAAAAATTCAAAAAATGCTGGATAATTTGAAAAATGATACATCATTAGGTCTTTCTGCTGATAAAAAAACTGCCATGTTAAAAGCTGCGAAATGACTATTAAATGAGAATTACGAAGTTGAGTTTGTTGCTGGTGTACTTGGTAATATACAAAACGAAGGAACCCCAGGAAAGTTTGAAAGTTCTAATTATGTATCTAATCCCAGTGCAGAGCCATCGTATTTGAAATATATGGATAAACATTTTGATTATCGTAAAAAATTTTCGGGAAAATCCATACAAGATGTAGGTTTGAGTGCAGCGATTGACTTGGCGAATAAGGCTAAAAATAGCGGATATACAGGAAAGTTTGGATTAGGAATGATTCAATGGACTGGCGAGCGTACAGTTTCTCTTTTAAAATCGTATCAAAAGTACGCAACCAGTGACAAGCCTACTAAGGAAGAATGTATTACAGCAGAAGTCAACTTTATGGTAGATGAGTTGAAAGGCAACTATGCATCAGTATATAATACATGGAAGAATGGAAGCAAAACGGCTAGTAGTGCTGGTGACATAGTTTGCAGAAAGTACGAAGTACCAAAAAATACAGAAAACGAAGCTAAAAGCAGGGCACAAAATGCAAAAAAAATATATAATGTATTGCTGAAGTAGGAGGAGTTATCATCAATGAAAAAAGTAACATGGATATTGGCATTTGCGGTGGTAATGTGTATACTTTCATCATGCGGTCAAACAAAGAACTCGGAAAATACGCAGACGAATGTAATAAGTCGTACTACAGAAATTAACGATGACTCAAGTGAAGTTGAAGAGACACAGAGTGATGACGCTTCTGCTTCAGCTAATACTAATCCTATAAATGGTCATAAAGAAGATGAGCAATCAGTAATCAATGAAGTTCCAGAAACTCAGAATGATAATATTGAAGAAGAACAATCAACAACTGATGAAGCCAAACCTGATTTATATGAGGGTGAGTATTCGGACTATGATGTTAATGAGCCCTCATTAGAAATCAAAAAAAATAATGATGAAACATATCAAATTCAAATAAAAATATATAGGTTATTTTATTTAGATGATGGTGTGGGAAAGGTGACAGAAAAAGGATTGGAATTTGAAGCAACAGGTCCTAATGGAAATAAGGTTAATGGAGTAATAAGATTAGAAGAAGATATTGCAATGGTAACCTTTTTTAGCCAAGAATGGATAGATTTTGCAGGCCTGAGCAAATATAAATTTTATAAAACATCAAATGTACCTGACATTTATGTGTATGAATAAATTTAATTGTGCGACTAAAAGATAACGGGTTTGGGCTCGCTATCTTTTATGTCAATATATTTAAAAGTATGCTTTTCCTTTATCAGTAGGAGGAAATGATAAACAAATCGCGAAAATCCTTAGAAATAAACGAGTTCAAAATACTATATAATTAAAATATTATAAGAGCAGAGATTTCCTGCTGTTTTCTTCTTATTTCACATCTCCCCAGAATTCATTCCACTCACCGCCACCCATAGTGACAAAATATTTCAGCCAGATCTTCCACTGATCCATCTCTTCATCCGTCTCATGATCCTTAATCACCGAAAGCAGCCGATCCATCCGCACAATATAATCCGGATCTTTTGCGAAATGCTTTTCATCATAATAGCGTTTTAATTGATGTATTGCTGCAATTGCGGCTTTTTCCGTAAATCGTTCCTGTTCGGGCGCACAGTTATATTCCGGCACAGAATGAATGTAGTTCACACACGCACGATACCACTTTGTCATAGCTGCTCTAACACCTCATCTCCATACCGGGCACGGATCTGCTGTTCCAACAAAACAAACACTCCAATATACTGATCAAACTTTTTCATATAAAACAACCCCATCTTTCTCTATCTCGGATACCAATTCAGCTGACACGTATTTATCATCCATATTGATAATATCCAGCTTTAAAAGCGACCACAGATCCTCATTTAAACTATCCGACAAACCTCCAAAATCTGCACATCCATAAATTGCCAGATCGATATCGCTTTTGGGCATATTAGTTCCACGCGCACGTGATCCAGATAATACTACTTTTTTCACCTGATATTTTTTTGAAATTTCCACTATCTGCCGATATACATTTTGTATGTTACGGTCCTGATTCTCTTTCATCACAATCATTATCCCTGTTTTCTGTTAGTTCAGTGATCTTATTATACGCCAGATTCTATAAGGAATGCAACCAGCCATTACTTTCCCACAAATGAAAAAAAGGGTCCCTTACCATAGTAAAGTTCCCTTTTTCCCCTAGTTATAAATCTTCTTCAGTTTTTCTATATCAATTGCAAGTTCCCCGTCACCATCTTTTACTTTCGCAATGACCGGTATGCCTGTTAATTCCTCAATCATTCTTGCATTATCTTCCTGCATGATTCCACCCACGTAATGATTTAGGATCACTCCTTTTACACCCATTCCATGATTCCGGATATATTCTATCGTCAGAACAACCGCATTGATCGTACCAAGGCCGGCATCCGCTATCACCAGCGTATTCAGGTTCAGCGCCTTTACAATATCTTCCAACAAAATCTTATGTTCTTTGTCCCAGCGGATGGGACAGACAATACCGCCGCTTCCCTCTACCGTGACATAATCGAATTTGCTCTTTACCTTGTCAAAATCTTTTTTTATTTTCTCTGGATCAACTGGATTACCTTCTATTTGAGCAGCTAAATGAGGAGATACCGCATTTTGATACAAATATGATAGCAGACTGGTATCTTCCTGTGTAATCCCGGCAATCTTTTTCACATATCCCGCATCACTATCACCTATGGATTTGGCTCCCGATAAAGCCGCTTTATAATACCCTGTACGGATTCCTGCATCTGCCAGTTTTTTTACGATCAATGCGGTAACATATGTTTTTCCGATATCTGTGCCGGTGCCTGTCACAAAAATTCCTTTTCCCATAATTTTAATCCATCCTTCCTATTCGTTCAGACAGAATCCATTTTTTCTCATTTTAAGTCCTACACCAGATGCCAGCAGACATAGCACAAAATCTCCAGGCATATCCAATGGGAAACAGGACAAAAAGATTACAGCAATTGTCGCCGGTGTATGTGCATAAAAATTTAAAATGATAAATTTATATACAATTCCAATGGCATAAGTCACAACAAAACCGGCCAGACAGGCAAGCAGATAATTCTTATAACTTGCTTTTAACTTTTCACATATTTTTCCGGTCACAAACGCGCTCGCAATAAATCCGACCAGATAACCAAAACTCGGTCGGAATATGTATCCAATTCCTCCACCTGCGGCAAAAATCGGAATTCCAATCAGCCCAAGCAATACATAACAGCCTACAGATATTGCGCCCTTATTTCCACCCAGAATCAATCCTGCAAGCAACACGAAGAAAAACTGAAGTGTAAAATAATCCATATAAGGAACCGGAATCTGAATAAAGGCGCCTACTGCAACTAAAGCGGTAAACATAGCGCACAATACCATACTTTTTGTCGATAATCGTTTCGTTTTCGTATTTTCCAAATTGTTAACCCTCCATTCAAGTTATTGTTAACAATTTAACGCATTTCTCTCTTATTGTCAACCTATCTTGTTCTATAAGTTGACATTTCAATAAGATATATGAAACCCGTTTGCGCAAAAAGATGCAGGGACGAAAATTTATCCCTGCACCCTTTTATAAATATGTCCGAAGATCCTGACACAAATCTTCTTCCAGTTTGATTAACTTTTTGGCAAATGTCTTTGCCTTATGATCTGCTGCCTGGTATTGGTTCAGATAGCGGCTGAGGGATTTTACACCCATATCACAGCCATCTGTCATCAGCTCCGCAATCGTTGCATCCGAATCATTCATTGCAAGTTTCACATTGGTTTTGATCCAGGACATCCCCTGTGCCATTGGATTTGGTTCTTTTCCATCATCATGGAATTCTTCCAGCAGACTTTCCAGTTCTTTCTGAAGATTTTGATGCTGGTCCTTACAATTTTCCAGCATTTCTTTTAATTTTGTGTCATTTACCTTGTCGAGTACATCCGCAATCGATGCTGTACCCATCTTGATTCCTGCGTCGCATTCCCGCAGCAGCTTTATGGTATCCGGTTCAATCATGATCTGCCTCCTGATCGTTATACTTTTTATAAACAGTATTTCCGGATATCCTTTTTCTATTCATAAGAGATAACTATTCATCTTTTGTTTCGATCGGCACTTCCCGCTGCTCTACGGATGTCGAAAACACAATCTGCGTCTTTGTCCGCCCAAACTGCTGCAGCTCATTGATAAAATGATCCAGTTGTGCCGTAGACTCAAACAATGTCTCTATCAGCATGGAATAATCGCCCGTCACACAGTTACACTCGACAACATTTGGTATTTTTTCAATAAATGGGTAAAATACCGGTTTTTGTAATGGTTCCACCTCCAGGTTGATAAATGCCTTGATATGGTAATTGAGGTACAGTGGGTTTACCTTTGCCGAATAACCGGTAATTACGCCTTCATGTTCAAGTTTTTCAATTCTGGCAGACACCGATGGTGATGACAGAAATACCTGTGCGGCAATCTCCTTGAGCGGTGTGCGGGCATTTTTCTGCAGAATCTGTATAATTTTTTTATCTACTTTATCCAGTTTTTTCATGACACAAACCTCGATTTTTCCATAAATACGCAAAGAAGGACACCTGCTTAGACGCCTGTGTCCTTCTTTTCACAATCATTTTTAAATTATGAGGTCATTATAGCACAGGTATTTACATTTGCAATCCCCAATAACAGCTCATTTTTTATATCTCGCTCCTGTAAAATTGCCTTATTTTATTAGGTTTCCTCTATTTTTTCTTTATTTTATTTGTCTATATATCTTAATTTCTGGCTGTTTTTCCAAATATCGCTTAAAGTATTTACCTTTGATGTCAGGAGTGCTATCCTCGTCCCATTGAAAAAAGCGCGCGAGGATCAAACAACAATAGTAAAGGAAATAAAGGAGATTATCATTATGAAAGAGAAAGAATATATGCGTTTAGAATCTGATTCCATCGGAACCATGGAAGTCCCAGAAGATGCCTATTATGGCGTACAGGCTTTACGGGCCAAAGAAAATTTTCCGATTACCGGAACAAAATTACATCCTGTTTTCATTAAAAATCTTGCAAAAATCAAGCGGGCAGCTGCCATTACCAACCGAAAAGCCGGAAGATTGAAACCGGAAATTGCAAATGCAATTGAAGCCTCTGCAAACGAAGTCATCTGTGGCATGTTCGACAAAGATTTTATTGTCGATGGTATTCAGGGCGGAGCGGGAACAAGTGCCAATATGAACATGAATGAAGTCATTGCCAACCGAGCCATAGAAATGCTCTGTGGCAAAAAAGGCGATTATACGATTGTTCATCCAAATGACCACGTCAATATGGCACAATCCACCAATGATGTCATTCCAACCGCTGGTAAATTAACTGTTCTCGATCTTCTCAAACCTTTAGACAAAAGTCTTTCCCTTTTAACCGAAGCCTTATATGACAAGGCTGAAGAATTTGATCCTATTGTAAAAATCGGACGTACACAGCTGGAAGATGCCGTGCCGATGCGTCTGGGTCAGACGTTCCATTCTTATGCCACCATGATTTCCCGTGACCGTGACCGTCTTACAAAAGTCCGCACGGAAATGTATCCCGTAAACATGGGTTCAACCGCTATCGGCACAGCAATCAATACGTCCCCGTTTTATTTAGATAATATTGTGCCAACCCTTGGAAAGATCACCGGCTACCCGCTGACCCAGGCCGACGATCTGTTTGATGCCACCGAGAATCTGGACGGATTTGTACGCGTTTCCTCCTGCCTGAAAGCATGTGCGGTCAACTTATCCAAAATGTGTAATGATCTGCGTATCCTTGCAAGCGGACCAAAAGCCGGGTTCGGTGAGATTACACTTCCGGCTATGCAGAATGGTTCTTCCATTATGCCCGGCAAAGTCAATCCAGTCATCCCGGAAGTTGTCTCACAGGTTGCGTTTCATATTATCGGTCACGACACGACCATCACTATGGCGGCAGAAGCCGGTCAGATGGAATTAAACGCTTTTGAACCGGTTGTTTTTTACAATCTTTTTGACTCCATTACCACACTGACACACGCAGTGGATACTCTGACCGCCAACTGCATCCTCGGCATCACCGCAAATGAAAAACGCTGCCGCGAACTTCTCGATGCAAGCGTCGGTATCACCACCGCCCTGTGTCCGTACATCGGCTACAAAAAAGCTGCAAGTCTGGCAAAAGAATCCTTAAAAACAGATATTCCAGTTAAAACTCTTGTATTGAAATACGGTCTGTTAAAAGAAAGCGAACTGGATTCTATTCTCGATCCTTATGCAATGACCGAAGCCAGAACCAGACAGACACAGGCAAAAGCCGTATAATAAGATTTATCTTTTGTGCAAACTATGCTATAGTAATGGCATAAACCACTACACAAGGAGGTACTCATAATGGAAACAGTAACAGAAGTAGTTAAAAACATGGCCGGCGGAGATGGCGAAGTAACCATCAAACGCATCCTCGGAGAAAAAGAATTAAACGGAAAATGTGGTCTGTATGCACAGGTAACCATTCAGCCGGGATCTTCTCTTGGTTATCACGAACATAAAAATGAAAGCGAGACGTATTACATTCTTTCCGGTACCGCAGAATATAACGATAACGGAACCACACGCACTGTAAAAGCCGGAGATGTAACCTATACACCAGACGGATGCGGACACGCTTTAAAACCGATTGGCAATGAACCGGTTGTATTTATGGCTCTGATCATCTTTGATTAATTTATCTTAGAAACATGCAAAAGGACCGGCTATCCCAAAAGGCAGCCGGTCTTAAAGCTGGCAGAACTCTTTCCCATATCTGAGGCGGGGCCATACGTGGAAGATGGATGAATTAAATAAATGCAATCATATACAGCGGCAATGTAATGATACCATCTTCGCCCACACCGATATTTCCATCTGCAAATTTATACCCATAAGAAATATCTTTATGATTCTTCATAAGTGACTTTAAGGAATTTGCCCTCGTATTTCCGCCTTTTACTTCAATCGGAACTACCATTCCATCTTTTTGGATCACTACATCTATTTCTCTTTTCGTTGTCTCATTTTTATAAAAATATAACTGATATCCCTTTTTATACAGAGCATCCGTTATTGCATATTCATAGATACCGCCTTTGGAATTTCCCTCTAAAGTGTTTTCTACAATATGCTGTTTTAATGAAAAGTCCTTCATCGCCATCAACAATGATAAATCAGTTGTATAAGCCCGGAAAAAATCATCTCTTGCATAATCATCCAGATCAAATCTGACATCCGTCACAAGTTTACTTAAATGTACCATATCTGCACGAAGCAACCACTCAATACTTGAAAAATACTTTTGTGCTCGGCCTCCATGCTCAACTTCTTTATATTGAAATTTGTGGTTTTCTTTATCAAGCAGCTGCTTTGCAAGTGAAAGATAACATTTCTCTGCTTTTACCTTTTCTTCCGCAGTTGCATAATGTGCTATATCATACTGATATCCCAATAAGAGGCTCCTCTGTATCTTATCAACCTCTCTGAAATCCTTTGTATCTACATATTTCTGTACAGCTTCCGGCATACCACCTATTGCTATATACTGTCTGTAATAATTCATCATTTGGGAATGAATCGCCTCAGGTATCACGGTCTTTGATTCCAGATATCCGCAGAGGTTTCCGATCATGTCTTCAGAAATCCCCATTCCCCAGAGAAACTCTTCAAAATCAATCCCATACATTCTCAGATAATCAACATAACCGACCGGATAAGACGATGCACGTTTATAATCGATTCCAAGAAGCGAGCCCGACACAATAACATCATATCTGTTATCGATTGCCCAGAATTTAAGGGATGTGATTGCTTCCTGACACTCCTGAATCTCATCGAGAAAAATCAAAGTTTTCCCTGGCAGAATTTTCTTTTCAGGAAAGCGGAAACGCATAGCCATAACCATATTATCTACTGTAAGATCACCGGAAAAAATGTCAACGGCAGAAACCATCTGCTTAAAGTTGATTTCAAGCAGTTCCTCATAATTGTCTTCTGCAAACCGTTCAATAATATATGTTTTTCCTGTTTGCCTGGCTCCCTGTACAACAAGGCATTTTTTATTTTTTGTGTTAACCCAGTTTTTTATTGAAGCAATTGCTTTTCTTTTTAACATAATACCCCCATCAACAAAATTTCTTTCTACCAGTGCGTATTATCAACATTTTGGAAAGTAAAAATGTATTTGATGTCAACATTTTGCATTATTGTATCATTGCTATAGTTCTTAATCAAGTATAATATGCCATAATTTTATTCTTTCCCATAATAAACCAACTTAACATTATTAGATATTGTCACTATGTCATTACATAAAAAAAGACCAACGATCCATCTTCTGAATCGTTGGTCAAATGTTGTGTCAAACTTGTGTCAACGCTACGTCTCCAAACGCTGAAACCCTTGGTATTACTAGGTCTACTCGCAAACGTATGGCATCATAGCCAGATGACGTGCTCTCTTGATAGCAACAGTAAGAGCTCTCTGATGCTTTGCACAGTTTCCTGTGATACGACGAGGAAGGATCTTTCCTCTCTCAGAGATGTATCTCTTTAACTTGTTGATATCTTTATAATCGATGACATTATCTTTGCCACAGAATACACATACTTTTTTTCTTCTACGCATTGGTCTTCTCTTCATGGAAGATCCTTCAGCTGTTTTATTGAAAGCCATGTTCTTTAACCTCCTATATGATGTTATGCTCTATGGAGCATTTAGTTGAATGGTAATTCTTCATCAATTCCATCCGGAATATTCATGAAGCCATCTCCGGCAGCTCCGCTTGGTGATGGAGCAGAAGGTGCACCGCCGAAATCAGCATTTCCACCAGCTGCATTTTTGCTCTCCGCAAATTCTACGTTCTCTGCCACAACATCTGTGGTGTAAACGCGCTGTCCATCCTTGTTTGTATAACTGCCTGTCTGGATATGACCCTCGAGAACGAACTTGGTTCCCTTGCGGCCAAATCTCTCCAAAAACTCTGCTGTCTTGCTAAATGCAACACAACTAATGAAATCCGCTGTCTGATCCTCATTGTTCCGGCGGAACCGACGGTCAACTGCCAGTGTAAATCTTGCAATCGCACTGGAACTCTCCCCCTGAGAGTAACGAACTTCTGCGTCTCTGGTTAATCTACCCATAAGAATGACTTTATTCATACAATCTCCTACTTTCTTATACTACTGCTCGTCTTTTCTAACGCATAAGAAACGAAGAACGTTGTCCATGATACGGACATCCTGCTCAAGCTTAGCTGGAGCATCAGATGCTGCGTCGAACTGGATGAAGTAGTAGAATGCTTCGCTCATCTTCTGAACGTCGTAAGCTAACTTCTTCTTACCCCATTCTTCAACTTCTGTAACAGTACCGCCTGCACGAGTGATATACTCTTTTGCTTTCTCAACGGTTGCTGTTCTCGCATCATCTTCGATCTTTGCACTGACAACGAGTGCTAATTCATACTTGTTCATGCGAAATGTTACCTCCTTTTGGTCTCTGGCTCACAGAACATAGCCTGTGAACAAGGAAAAAATAGTTATCACGAGGATATACTATACCATGTTTTATGCGGATTTTCAAGCCTTTTCTTTAACTTTATTTGAGTTTTTCCCAAGATTATGTTATAGTGGGTTCTGAACGGTATTCATACAGAAACTGTATCGACTGCGGTATATTTATGATGTATCGCCCCAAATGAATATGTGAGTCACCTTTACACAGGATTTCGACGGACACCTGTTACACAGGATCCGATCCATTTAATTACCAGAAGGAAGGTGGTAGCATGAAAACAGGAATCATAGGCGCAGGGCGCGTAGGCTGCTCCCTTGGAAAATATTTCCGGAGTAAAAACGCAGACCTTGTGGGATATTATGATACCAATGCCGCGGCCGCAAAAGAAGCCGCCGCGTTTACACAGACTGCCGGTTTCAATCAGGTGCAGCAACTGGTGCGTGAATCAGACATCCTCTTCATCACGACACCCGATTCGCTCCTTGTACCCGTATGGGAAGAAATCAAAGGCATGTCACACAGGAATCAGATTATATGTCATTGTAGTGGCGCACTTTCATCCGATTCATTTTCCGGAGCCAAAGAAGCAGGAGTATCCTGCTGCTCGGTTCATCCCATGTTACCGTTCAGTAACAAATTTTCATCATACCAGCAATTAGAACATGCATTTTTTACCGTGGAAGGCCACCCACATGCCGTACAGGTCATCACCGACTTACTCACTTCCTATGGAAACGAAGTCTGCCAGATTGATGGCAAGGCAAAACCAAAATACCACGCGGCAGCCAGTATCTTAAGCAATCAGGTGATTGCCGTACTGGATATGGGATACCGGCTTCTTAAGGACTGTGGATTTTCTCGTGAAAAAGCCATTGCAGCAACTGCTGCGCTTGTCCGTCAGAACATTGAAAATGTAATTTCACAGGGCTGTGTCCATGCACTGACCGGTCCCATCGAACGCGGGGATGTATCTACTGTAGAAAAACACTTACAGGTTTTAAACCCAGAAGATGCTGCACTGTACCGTATGCTCGGCACTCGGCTTCTGGCAATTGCAAAAGAAAAAAATCCAGCGCAGAACTATGAAAACATGGAGCATGTTTTAAATGCTGTAGCATATGAAAAAGAAAATGGAGGATTTCAATAAATGAAAAACACAGTTGTTACCTTTCAGGAAGCTAAAAATAAAGGCGAAAAGCTTTCCATGCTGACTGCCTATGATTACTCTACTGCCAAACTCATTGATGAGGCAGGTGTCAATGCGATTCTCGTAGGCGATTCCCTGGGAATGGTTGTTCTAGGATACGAAGACACGCTCTCCGTCACCATGGAGGACATGATCCATCACAGCGCAGCGGTTGCCCGCGGCATCAAAGATACACTGCTCATCACCGACATGCCTTTTATGTCTTACCAGACTTCCGTCTATGACGCGGTTGTCAATGCCGGACGCCTGATGAAAGAAGGCCGTGCACAGGCAGTCAAGCTGGAAGGCGGAAAAGAAGTCTGCCCTCAGATCAAAGCCATCGTAGACGCTTCCATCCCTGTTTGTGCCCATCTCGGTCTGACCCCGCAGTCTGTCAATGCCTTTGGCGGATTTAAGGTACAGGGAAAAGGCGAAGCTGCCGCACAGAAACTGCTTGATGATGCGCGTGCCGTTGAGGAAGCCGGAGCTTTTGCCGTTGTCTTAGAATGTGTGCCGCAGGCCCTTGCCACAAAGATTACCGAGAGCATTCATATCCCGACCATCGGAATCGGTGCCGGTGCCGGATGCGACGGACAGGTACTTGTCTATCAGGATATGCTTGCCATGTATTCAAACATGAAACCGAAATTTGTCAAGCAGTTTGCACAGGTCGGTGAACAGATGCGCGAGGCATTCCGCACTTATAAAGAAGAAGTTGCTGCCGGAACGTTCCCTGCTGCTGAGCATACCTTCAAAATGGATGAAACCGTTCTGGATAAATTATATTAAAACATTCCTACGGAATCATTCGCAATGTTTTTGTCAAATAACAATAAAACCAAATTACAATGAAAATCAGGAGATCATAAAATGGAAATATATGGAGAAATCAGTAAAGTAAGAGCTGCCGTAAAGGCATGGAAAAAAGAAGGATTAACCGTCGGATTCGTACCGACCATGGGCTATCTGCATGAAGGACACAAAAGTCTGATCGACGCAGCCAGAAAAGAAAATGACCGTGTCGTTGTCAGCATTTTTGTAAACCCGATGCAGTTCGGACCAACCGAAGATCTGGAGAGTTATCCGCGCGACCTCAAAAAAGATGCTGCATTGTGTGAAGCTGCAGGTGTAGATATCATCTTTCATCCGGAACCTGAGGAAATGTATGCGGATGGTTTCTGCTCCTATGTGGATATGAACGGGCTTACCACCGAACTCTGTGGAAAAAGCCGCCCGATCCACTTCCGCGGCGTACAGACCGTTGTCTTAAAACTGTTCCACATCGTAACACCGGATCGCGCGTACTTTGGACAGAAAGATGCCCAGCAGCTTGCCGTCATCCGCCGTATGGTCAAAGATTTAAACGTGGACACTACAATCATCGGCTGCCCGATCATCCGCGAAGCAGACGGTCTTGCCAAAAGCTCCAGAAATACCTATTTAAGCGAGGAAGAACGTCAGGCTGCACTTGTATTAAACCACAGCTTAAAAGCCGGAAAAGCACTTGTGGATGCGGGAGAAACCCGTGCCTCGGTCATTAAATCCGCAATCACCGCCGAAATTGAAAAAGAGCCTCTTGCTAAAATTGATTATGTGGATGTGGTTGACTTTGACACCATCACTCCGGTTGAAACTCTCACCGGCTCTATTCTTGTAGCCATTGCCGTATACATTGGCAAAACCAGACTGATCGATAACTTTATCGTGGAAAAATAGGAGATTACTCATGCAGTACAATATGTTAAAAGGAAAAATTCACCGGGCTGTGGTAAAACAGGCGGATCTCAACTATGTCGGCAGTATCACGGTCGATACCGATCTCTTAGAAGCTGCCGGAATTTTAGAATATGAACTGGTACAGATCGTCGATGTGGAAAACGGCAACCGCTTTGAAACTTATACTATCGCAGGGGAAGCCGGTTCCGGCATGATCTGTTTAAACGGTGCCGCTGCCCGTCAGGTCGCTGTGGGCGATCATGTCATTCTCATGTGCTATGCACAGATGACACCGGAAGAAGCAAAAGAACATCACCCGAAAGTTGTTTTTGTCGATGCGGATAATCACATTGCACGGGTCACCAACTATGAAAAACACGGAAAACTGACGGATGATTTTATCGGTGCATAACAAAAAGGAGGTTACTGTAAACAGTAACCTCCGTTTTTCTCTCTACGTGAATGACAGCAGATTTCTATAGTAATTTGTCCGATGCTACGGTATAATAAATGTATTGAAAACGAAGGAGATTCCCTATGAAAATTGCCTTATGTGATGACGATGAGAAGGAATTGTCCAACATACGGTCGCTTTTGGACAGTTATCAGAAAACTCACAATATTCCGTTTACCTATCAAGAATATCACAGCAGCTGTGAACTTGCCCTGCGGGCATCAAAGGAACGATTCGACATTTATCTGCTAGACATCCTCATGCCACATATGACCGGCATGCAGCTTGCACGCGAAATCCGTACTTTCGACCATGCTGCCGATATTATTTTCCTTACAACCTCATCGGATTTTGCGGTGGAAAGTTATACGGTAAAGGCCACCAATTATCTGATGAAGCCGGTATCCTCCAACGCTTTCTTTGCTGCCATGGATGACATCCTACGGGTAAAAACACAGGAACAGGGGCATTTTCTTGTACTAAAAAGCCGGATTGGCGTACATAAAGTTCCCCTGTCCGAACTGATCTATGTAGAAGCCCAGAACCGCAAAGTTATCTACTATACGAGTGGAAGGGAACAGATTGTCTGCACAGAACTGTTCTCGTCCGTATGCAACAGCCTGCTGCAACACCGGGAATTTATTCAGGTACACCGCTCGTTCCTTGTAAATATGAACTATATCCGCTCGATCGGCACAATGGATATGTGTCTTCACAACGGCACAAACATTCCGCTTGCACAGCGCAGGGTTGCCGATATCAAAAAACATTATCTCGCTTTCCAGATGGAGGAATGATTATGCCTGAACTTTCATCCGTTTTTTCTTTAGTTAATTATGCTTTTGTATTATTTTTCGGCATCGTGGCGGCACTGTATCTTGCCGACATCGGTTTTTGCGATCATAAGCGTGTCTATGTCCTGACGCTTTTTTTCTTTGGTATTGCCCAGCTTCTTTTTTATCTGATCATGGGGGAGTCGGTGCTTTACAAATGCTATCCGTTTCTGATCCATATCCCTTTGATTGCCTTAATTTTCCTGCGGTTTCACCGGAATCTGTCAATCTCTGCCATCTCCGTTTTGTCTGCATATCTGCTGTGCACGCCACGCAAATGGTTTGGCACCTTTGTTGCTTTCTTTTTTGACAGAAATCCCGTTGTATCGAACATTGCCTCCATCATTATTACCATTCCGCTTCTTGTTCTTGTGATCCGGTTTGTCTCACCGTATATCATCCGGCTGAAATATGAAAGCCGCACGACACTGCTTTTGTTTTTCCTGCTTCCGCTGGTATACTATGTCCTGGAATACACGTTTACTGTCTACACGGATCTGCTCTACACAGGCGGTGCAGTCGTTATTGACTTTATGGACAGTTTTCTTGTCGTATCCTTTTTTATTCTGTCTGTTCTCTCGCTTAAATTTTCAAGTGAAAAAAATAAAGCAGAACGGGAAAATATTCTGCTTACTACGGCTGCCACACAGGCACAGAAAGAAATTGCCCAGCTTTCCGCTTCCCAGCAGCAGGCAGCCATTTACCGGCATGACCTGCGACACCATATGAATTTCATCCAGAGTTGTCTGGATCAAAATAACCCAAAAGAAGCGACTTCCTACATCCACGAAATCTGTACCAATCTTGAACACAGTTCTGTCATTCGCTACTGTGTCAACGAATCGGTCAATCTGATTGTGTCCTCCTACGCCAATCAGGCTGCCGTAAACCACATTCCAATGCAGATTTCCATTACTGCGACCGAATTTTCCCGCTTTCAGATTACAGATCTGTGCAGTTTATTTGCCAATGCACTTGAAAACGCACTTCATGCCTGCCAGCAGATGAATCCGCAGTCCCAACGCTATATTTCACTTAAGGTATATGAGAAAAATACACAGTTATGTATCCAGATAAAAAACAGTTATGAACAACCTGTCGTTTTTGCAGATGATATTCCGATATCCCGTTCCGTCAACCACGGCATCGGCGTACAGAGCATGATCTCTGTTGTCGAAAAATACCATGGTGTCTATGGATTCTTTGCAGATCATGGGGAATTCCGGTTTCAGGCTTCCATGTAACATCTGATTTTCTGTCGATTCGTGAACTTTTTGTGTCCTCCCCGCAATTTTCATCAAATAAACACAACTTCATACGAAAATATCTCCAGATTGAAACGGAGGTTATTACCTATGGGAAAAAATAAAAAAGAAAAGCCGGAACTTACTTTAGAAAACTTAAACCGTGCCATCCGCACCTATCAGCAACTGGTTTTTCTGCAGAATATGGAGATCCTGCAGTCTGTTGCCAAGCAGGAAAATTTCCTTGATCCGGAAATTATCTGTAATCAGTCCGACTCATCAGTAATCAAAAACGCCTGAGGATTTGTTTTATGCAAAATTCTCAGACGTTTTTCCCTTTATAAAATCTTTTTTAAATCATGCCATCCCGCAGCACATCATGATCCCGCAGCAGCTTCTCAATCACCGTTCCTTTGATCTTACCAAGAAGCGGTTTCTTGATCACATTAAGCGGTCCAAGATTCATCTGCAGCGGAGACTTGCCATCCATCAGCTTTACGCTGCTGTCTAACAGTTCACGCACATCGTAGACGCTGCCCCATACTTCCGGCACACCACGATCCACGCCAAGCAGTCCATAAACAGCTTCCATAGCGGTACGCACCGAATACTCGGTTGTAAATACGGTATCTCTCGGCGTCTCGGTGAACTGTCCGAGGAATGCAAAGTTGACACAGCCATCCGGAATGACATCCGGGCGGTCTCCCTTGGTTCTTGGCATAAAAAATGCTGTGATATACGGCATCATGGTCGGTACGCAGACAGCACTGTGCTCTGCAAGATCCTCAATCTGGTCTTCCGGCACACCCAGATGATACAGCCACTCTTCTGTAATCTCTTTACCGGTACACTCTTTCATTGGCTTCTTGATAAAATCACCCGGCACATCGGTAAACAGACCGTATACCCATACACAGACTTTATCTTTGTCCTGCTCCTTGAACTGTCCCTGACGGTTGATCGTCCAGCTTAACAGCCAGCTGGAATCCTTGCAGCTTACGATACCTCCGGTAACCGTCTTTCCGCTGCGCGGATCACGCTGGCAGATCTTCTCAATATATGGAAGAATCTTGTCATCCAATGTGGTAACGGTTGCCGACTCCCAATTGGTCTTTGTAATATCGGAACAGAATTTTTCCGGATGTCCGAACGCCGGATCCTGTTTTGCAATATTTTTCCACAGACTCCAGCAGCCACTGGTACGCACTTCGGCATCACCGTTTGGTGCATGGTTCTGATCGCCGTAAATCGTACCTTCGGTACAGCTTCCGTTTGTGACAAATACCAGATCATTTTCGGTCAGAACGATTCCGGTCTCTACCCCTTTTACTTTGCAGTCAATGGCTTTTGCCACTTTCTTTCCATCTTTGATGTCAAAAATAACGTTCGTTACTTCTGTATTGAACTGGAACTCTACACCGGCATCCTCAAGATATTTCTTCATCGGAAGAATCAGGGATTCGTACTGGTTATAGCGTGTAAATTTCAGTGCGGAAAAATCCGGCAGTCCGGAAATATGGTGGATAAACCGCTGGAAATACAGTTTCATTTCCAGTGCACTGTGCCAGTTTTCAAAGGCAAACATCGTGCGCCAATATAGCCAGAAGGTCGAGTCAAAAACTTCCTCATCAAACACATCCTCGATGGTCTTATCATACAGATCTTCATCCTTTGTCATAAACAGCTTCATAATTTCCATGCAGCCCTTCTGACTCAGATTAAATTTGCCATCGGTATGTGCATCCTCACCACGGTTTTCGGTTGCACGGCAAAGTGAATAGTTTGGATCTTCTTTGTTCAGCCAGTAATACTCGTCCAGCACGGATGCCCCTTCGATTTCCAGTGATGGAATGCTGCGGAACAGATCCCACAGACATTCAAAATGATTTTCCATCTCACGGCCACCGCGCATCACATAGCCGCGGGTCGGATCAAAGATACCGTCACAGGCACCACCTGCCACATCCATTGCCTCTAAAATATGAATATGGGAACCTGGCATCTGCCCGTCTCTTACGAGAAAACATGCCGTTGCAAGTGCTGCAAGTCCACTTCCTACAATGTATGCATTTTTGTCATCGACACCTTCCGGTTTCTTTGGCCGGGCAAATGCTTCATAGTTTCCGTTGGTGTAATAAATGCCTTTGCTGTTTTTTTCATATTTTCCGCGCTCGGTGTTGCGGTAATCAACCGGTGGTGCTGCCTTTGCAATCTTCTTTACTTTCTGCTGGCTGGTTTTCTGTGCAGCATATACAAGTCCTGCACCGGCTGCTGCAACTGCTGCAATTCCAAGTCCTAATTTCTTATTTTTATTTGACATAGAAAAATCTCCTTTCTGATTTCTGGGATACTTCTCATTTAGTGTTTCTTCGTTACAGGTTTCTGATTCATTTCAAAACCAATTCCCATAAAATCATAAAACCTGTAACACGACAGATCATTTGTGGAACAAATACGATATGGTTATCTTACCATCTCTGTGAAAAGATACCATTTACAAAATGCCTGAAATGATAAAATTTTTATCATTTCAGGCATTTTGATTAATTTTTATTTCTGTTTAAAATTCTCGATCGAACGCGCAATATTCCCATCGAGTGCCGTTCCCATCATCATAACGATCTTATGGTAATCCTCCTGCATGCCCTTGTCGATCCAGTCAAGCATAATTCCCACAAATCCATATTTATAAAAATCTGCAATAAAGCGTTTATCCCCGTCTGCAATCGCAATGCCTTTGCATTTTTCTTCCACGACATTTACGATCAGTTCATACGTCAGCTTATACAGATACTGCTCCACTTTTTCGTGAGCAACCGCATGGTATACATTCATAATAAATGGCTTGTTTTCCAATACTGCCTCAAATATCTGCGCAATTCCCTCCAGCCACGTATCGTATGTCTTTTTGCCCTGCAACGCACGCTTTCCGTCCTCCACACATGCCCACTCCACCAGATCATAAATATCCTTAAAGTGATAATAAAACGTCATACGGCTGATGCCACAATGTTCCGTCAGATCATTGATCGTGATCCTGTCAATCGGTTTTGTCCGCAGGAGTTCTTTTAAGGATGCTTCAAGTGCAAGCTTGGTTGTATTTGCCATATCATTTCCTCCATCCGCCCTTCGTTATATTTATTGTAACGCAGCTGTATCACAGGGACAAATAAAGTTTTTCTAAATAGTCTAAAACTTTTAAAGTTCATTTAAGGAAGGCCTTCTATACTTCATGGTATCAAAAGAAAACAGGTGTTGCCGCCCAGTAAATATCAATCATTTACTGATGCGACAGCACCTATTTTCATTTCCAGCGTCACACTATAGTATTCTGTATCGGACGCTCTGCCTTTTATCCCTGCTGCCCTGCTGCCTGCCGGATCATATCCTCGACCACGATGTCATAAATTTCTCCGACCGTATTGCAGTATTCCAGAATTTTCCACGGCTCATTCGTGTGGAAATGAATCTTGACCAAATCCTCATCTCCAGCCGCAATCAGGCTGTTTCCCTCAAAATTTTCCGTGATGTAATCTGCGATCTCATCCTCGTCAAGATCCCTGTCTCTTCTGTCGATCAGTAACTGTGTATCATAACGATACGCAAACTGATCATCCTCTGCATCTATGGAATGTACTCCCATGGTTCTAATCCTCCTGTTATTTCACTGGAACAGCGGTGACAACTTTATGAAGTTCTTCCAGCTGTACCAGCAGCATTTTTCCAACAATGTAATTGTATGATATCTACTTTTTAAAGTCAAATTTAAAAACACATTGTATTAAATACCCAGCTCCAGCGAATCCGCAATATAGTAATCATATTTCTTTTTCCTGCAATACTTCTTAATCCTGCGGATCAGTTTATGGTCTGTCGTGTATTCCAGCAGATAAACATCCATTCCATCCGCTTTGCATGCCTGCAGATACTGGCAGAAATACTCCCGCTCCGTTTTTTTCTGCGTATGGAATGTTTTGGTTGTAAAATCAATCCTGCTCCACACCGACTCCTGGTTTACACCCGTCATAATATCCGCAGCAGAACCATAACGGGACTGATATGCCGTCACATAGATATCTCCTCCATTGACCACTACCGGCTTCCCCATTGCCCGGATTTTCTTTAAAATCACCGTCAGCCCATCAAAAATATCCTTTTTATGGGCATAATCATATACATCACAGTTATCAATAAAAAAGCCATCCACTCCCTTTTTCTTTAATTTTCCGGCTAATGTATCCATAAATTCCTGCCAGTCTTTATCCGCAACATTAACCCATTTTTCCTCTTCCCAGTTTTCATAATCCCCGATTGCCAGATGCTCGTATGTTTTATAATATGACCGGAAATTTTCGATAGAGCCAATATTAAGATAGCTGTAAACTTTTGTACCGCCAGCATGTAATTTTCTGATATCTTTCTTCGAAAAATACTGTGCATCAATCACAACAGTTTCGTAATTTTTTAATTTTGGAACTGCTGTACGGTCTGCATTTAAGAATACTTCATACTCCAAGAGCCTTCAAATCCCACAATTACCGGGATCAGGCATTTCCCATCATAAATTTTTCACTGCTGTCCATAATAAGCATTCGCACCGTGCTTGCGGAAGAAATGCTTATTGCGGATACAATCCGGTGCCGGCTGCACCTTCGGATTGATCAGTTCGGTACGGGTTGCCATCTTTGCAACTTCCTCTAAGACAACGGCATTGTGCACTGCCTCTGCCGCATCCTTGCCCCACGTAAATGGACCATGGTTCGTGCAGAGCACGCCAGGTGTGTAAACCGGGTTGATGCCTCTTGTCTCAAAGGTTTCAATAATGACTTTTCCGGTGTTGGTCTCGTATGCCTCGTCAATCTCTTCCGGTGTGAGGCTACGCGCACATGGAATCGGTCCAAAGAAATAATCCGCATGGGTCGTTCCGTAAAGCGGAATATCCCTTCCTGCCTGTGCCCAGGAAGTAGCCTCCGGAGAATGGGTATGTACGATACCGCCGATATCCGGATACTTTTTGTACAGTTCGAGATGGGTTGGTGTGTCGGATGATGGCTTCAAATCACCCTCGATTTTATTTCCCTCTAAATCCATAACGACCATATCGTCTGGTGTCAGTTTATCGTAATCCACACCGCTTGGCTTGATGACAAAATAGCCACTCTCGCGGTCAATGCCGCTGACATTGCCCCATGTATAAGTGATCAAGCCTCTGCGCGGCAATTCCATGTTTGCCTCGTAAACCTGTTTTTTTAATTCTTCTAACATGCTTTCTGTCCTTTCTATATCCACAAAATCCGCCGCTGTAAACGACGGATTCTGCCTGTTTCTTATCTGTAACTATTATTTTATAAATGTTCGACTGCTGCACGCTCAATCGCAAGTCCTTCGTTGTAGCGTTTTAAGAACCGGTCAAAGCCTTCCACATCGGCAGGAACCGGATCTTCCGTCACGCCCTCCTGACCGCCAAAGACTCTCTTGCTCAGATAATCGGCAAGGCTCTCTCCTTCTTCTTTCTGTGCCATATAGGCAGCCAGAAGTGCAATACCCCATGCGCCGCCCTCTCCGGCTGTCTCCATAACGGAAACCGGTGTGTCGATGGCTGCTGCCATGATGCGCTGTCCGACTACCGGAGTCTTAAACAGACCACCGTGCCCATACATCTTGTCGATCTGTACGCCTTCCTCTTTGAGCAGGATATCCAGACCATCCTTTAATGCGCCCAGTGCCGTAAACAAATGCACGCGCATGAAATTTGCAAGATTGAATTTTGCATCCGGTGTGCGGGCAAACAGAGGTCTTCCTTCATCAAATGCGGTAATTCCTTCTCCGGAAAAATAGTTGTATGCTAAAAGACCGCCACAATCTGCGTCACCTTCGAGTGCTTTGTTGTATAAAACGGAAAACAGCTCATTCTTGTCAATCTTCATGCCAAAACTGTTGGCAAACTCTTCAAACAGGTTGACCCATGCATTCAGATCGGATGTGCAGTTGTTGCAGTGTGCCATGGCAACCGCCTCTCCGGATGGCGTGGTCACCAGATCGATCTCGGTGTGCACATTCTTCAACGCCTTTTCCAGTACGATCATTGCAAATACGGAAGTACCTGCGGATACGTTTCCAGTGCGGACAGCTACACTGTTGGTCGCTGCCATGCCGGTTCCGGCATCACCTTCCGGCGGACATACCGGAATTCCTGCTTCCAGTTCGCCATCGGTATCGAGAATCCTTGCGCCCTCTGCGGTCAGCGTTCCGGCATTTTCTCCGGCAACAAGAACTTTTGGCAGAATGTCACGGAGTGACCAGTCAAAGCCGTATGGTTCTGCCAGCGCATCAAACTTATCGAGCATTGCTGCATCATAATCTTTTGTATTACTGTCGATTGGAAACATTCCGGATGCATCCCCCACGCCGAGTACCTTTTCCCCAGTCAGTTTCCAATGGATAAATCCTGCAAGCGTGGTGAAAAATGCAATGTCTTTCACATGCTCCTCTTTGTTTAACATTGCCTGATACAGATGGGCAATGCTCCAACGCTGCGGAATGTTATAGGAAAATTCCTTTGTCAGTGCGGCTGCTGCTTCCTCTGTGATTGTATTACGCCATGTACGGAACGGCACGAGAAGCTCCCCAGCCTTATCAAATGCCAGATATCCGTGCATCATGGCGGAAAATCCAATCGCACTAATCTTTGTCAGCGTCACGCCATACTGCTCTTTTACGTCCTTTTTTAAATCCCGGTAGCAGTCCTGCAGACCACCCCAGATATCGTCCATAGTATAGGTCCAGATTCCGTGGTCAAGGCGGTTTTCCCATTCATGACTGCCGGATGCGATTGGTGTATGGTTCGCATCGGTCAGTACCGCCTTGATACGTGTGGAGCCAAATTCAATTCCGAGAAATGTTTTCCCGGACACGATCTCGTCTTTTCTTTCCACTGTTTCTACCTCTCTTTCTATCATAAACACCTGCCTTTGCATTTTACAAAAGCAGGTGTTACCTATCTTTTATCTGTAGAATACCTCTCCAAGCATCAGATCACGCTTGAAATCACGGATTCTAGTATCTTTGTCAATGTATACAGCCTCAATGCCCATGGCTGCTGCCCAGTCACCCATCTGCTCTGCAGTCAGGTCGTAGGTAAATGCGGTGTGGTGTGCGCCGCCAGCAAGAATCCATGCCTCTGCGCCTGTATAAATATCCGGTTCCGGAGTCCAGAAGTTCGTTGCGGTCGGAAGCTTCGGCATTGGTTTTTCTGTCTTCTTGCACTCTACATCGTTGATGATGAGACGGAAACGGTTGCCCAGATCAATCAGAGAAGTTGCAATTCCGTGTCCTTCCTTCGATGTAAATACAAGTCTTGCCGGATCTTCTCTGTCACCCATGGAAAGTGGCTGGCACTTGATGCTGATCGGACCGTCTGCGATGGACGGACAGATCTCAAGCATATGCGCTTCGAGGATTCCTTCCTTGCCTTTTACTAAATTGTAGGTGTAATCTTCCAGCATGGAAGTTCCCTTTGCATCCTTCATACCGGCTGTCATCACTTTCATGAGACGTACCATGGCTGCAACTTTCCAGTCACCTTCTGCACCAAATCCATATCCTTTTTCCATCAGTCTTTGGATAGCAAGTCCCGGAAGCTGCTTTAATGCGCCCAGATCTCCGAAGTGGGTAACGATTGCCTGATAATTCTTCTCCTGTAAGAAACGTTCAAATCCAAGTTCGATCTGTGCCTGTACTGCTACATGTTTCTTAAATTCTTCCGGATCTCTGCCCTCAAGTAAAATCTCATACTTGTCATAATATTCATCTACCAGTGCGTTTGTATCGGACTGGGATACGGCTGCAACAGACTCTGCGATCTCATTTACCGGATAAGCATCTACTTCCCAGCCAAACTTGATCTGTGCCTCTACCTTATCACCCTCGGTAACGGCTACATTTCTCATATTGTCAGCGACACGCATCACACGGATATGGCTGCTCTCTACGATACCGACTGCGGTACGCATCCAGCTTGCAATCTTATCAACAACAACCGGGTCCGTCCAGTGTCCGACAACAACCTTGCGCTCCATACGCATACGGCTTACGATATGACCATACTCTCTGTCACCGTGTGCGGACTGGTTCTCATTCATGAAATCCATGTCGATACTGTCATATGGAAGTTCCTCATTGAACTGTGTATGTAAATGCATGAGAGGTTTTCTGTACTCCTGCAGTCCAAGAATCCAGGACTTTGCCGGAGAGAAGGTGTGCATCCAGGTGATCACACCAGCACATGTCTCATCATTGTTTGCCTCGTTAAATGTCTTGCGGATCAGCTCGTTCGTGATCAGGGTTGGCTTCCATACAATCTCATATGGCAAAACGCCTGTCTTATTTAACTCGTCTACGATCTGCTTGGAATGCTGGGCTACCTTTGCCAGACATTCATCTCCATACAGATCCTGTGATCCCGTGCAAAACCAAAATTTGTAATCCTTATTTAACAACATACTCGTTCCTCCTTAGAATCAATGCTTTATATCGTTCGTTTTTATACTCTAAGTTTATAACTTGTATGCATGTATTTACAAGTTGTTTTTCATGCAAAAAATCAACAAAATTGTTGTCTTTTTTCGTTTTAATCCGGCATTGTTTTGGTCAGATTGCACAAGCTGTCACCGGTATTCCATGCAGGAATTTCCCTCAATAAGCATTGGCTGGATGAGAACACTATCCCCTTCCTCTTTTTCTCCGTTCTGAATCATGGAAAGGAGCAGTTCTGCTGCCATGGCTCCAAGCTTTTCCTGCGGATGGTCAATGGTTGTCAGCCGAAGCCCCTGCTGGTCCGCCAGCGAAGAATTATCATAACCTGTTACCGAAACATCTTCCGGAATACGCAGCCCTTCCTCCTGCAGTGCACGGATAACAAGCTGTGCCGTCTGGTCGTTATAACAAACAACCGCATCCATCCGCCCACGAAGCGTTTTTCCTGCCATTTCACGGATTGCTTCATAGGGATGGATTTTACGGTCCTCCGTGTGAAACCACACCACTTTATCCGGATCATACAAAATTCCCGCCTCCTGCAGTGCACGGACATACCCTTTATGGCGGTTCTGTCCCTGCATGTCATCCGCCTTAAATACTCCCACGATATTTTTGTGCCCGTGATCCGTCAGATACTTTGTGATCATATATCCCCCCTGAAAATCATCCAGCAGCACATGCGGCTTGTCTTTCATCTGAGGGAAACATCCCTGGATAAACACGTATGGAATATGCGATTTTTCCAGTTGTTCGTACAAATTCATATGCCGGCAGAAAATCTGGCTTTTACTCGGTTCAATGATAACCCCGTCAATATCCTTGCTTAAAATTTCCTGCAGGCATTCCGCTTCCCGGGTCCGTGAATTTTTTGTATTTTTTAAGACAATGCTATATCCTGCACCGGTCAGCACATCATCAATTCCCTGTATCACACGGGGAAAAATATAGTCTGACAGATAGGTTGTTACGACAGCAATATTCTTGGACGGATGTGCGTGCCGCATCATTTCCGAACAGAATGTACCGCGCCCGTGCTCTGCGTAAATATATCCTTCATTCTGTAAAATCGCCAATGCCTTGCGCACCGTCTGACGGCTGACCTGATACTGTGCGGAAAGCGTATTTTCCGATGGCAGTTTCTGCCCCGGTGCAATCTCCCCGGAGACGATCTGCAAACGCAGCTGTTCCGTCAGTTCCTGATATTTTGGTGTGTTTCCTCCTGTGATACTCTCCATAATGTATATCCCCTCTTAAAAAACAGATACAGCCTGTCCGGGCTTCTCTACTAAAGTTGTACCATGTATGTTTACTTGTACGGTCAGTGTAACACAGGTTTTTTCATATGTCACTAAAAGAATTGCACAAAAATACTGCCCTGCATTTTACATGTAAGGCAGCATTTTTTGAACTATCTATTTTTAATAATGAAGGGTTTTCCCTGCATTGCAGGCAATTGTTTTACTTTATCCAATACGAACCCACAGATTTTTTGTTCCGTTTCGCACCAGAATCCATCGTCACAGACATATGGTTCGTCTGAATTATTGATAATAACCAGAACTTTTTCCTCTTTATTCTCCCGCAGGAAAGCATACAATCCTCCGTCTTCCATCCAGATGCCACGATATCTGCCATTTTTCAATGCTTCATGCGTCTTCCGGAAGCTGATCCACTCTTTCAAATCCCCGGCAAAGGTGTCCGATGTGTCCCATCGCATCCCCTGGCGATACTGTGTCTCTGTTTTTCCATCCAGATAACATTCATCTCCATAAAAAACCGAAGGAATCCCATATCCCATGATTAGATAAAAACAGGCGAGCCTAAGTTTCCTGCGGTCTCCGCCACAATAACTCAGAAACCGTGGAATGTCATGCGAATCCAAAAAATTCATCTGTATCTCTGACACCTGTTGTGGATACCGGTAAATCATTTTGGTCATCTGTTCATCAAACTCCCGCGCACACATTGTCCTTTTTGCAAAAAAATCTGTGCATAAATAGGAAAACCGGTAATTCATGGTAGAATCAAATTGATCGCCCAGCAGCCAGCACTGTGCATCCTCCCAGATTTCCCCTATAAGAAGTGCATCTTTTTTAACTGCTCTCACAGCCGCCCGGAAATGCCGCCAGAAGTCATGATTAATCTCATTTGCAACATCCAGCCGCCAGCCATCAATCCCAATCTCCTGTATCCAATACACTCCGACTTTAATCAAATATTGTTCGACTTTTGGATTTCCAGTATTTAGTTTCGGCATTTCTTTTACATAGGCAAAGGCTTCATAATTTGGGGGATCTTTATAGTCAACCGGTGCCTGCATCCCATAAAACCAATCAAGATATTCTGATTTTTCCCCATGGGCAAGAACATCCTGGAAAGCAAAGAAATCCGGTCCGCAATGGTTAAACACTCCATCAAACAAAACACGGATGCCCCGTGCATGGCAATCTTCCACCAGTTCTTTTGCTTCCTTTTTTGTTCCAAGGCATGGGTCTATGGAAAAATAATCTATGGTATCATACTTATGATACGAATTTGCGGCAAACACCGGATTTACATAAATACAATTAATTCCAAGCTGCTGCAGATAATCCAGATTCGCTTTTATCCCACTTAACGTGCCGCCCAGCCGGTTTCCCGAAATCGCTTTTTCCCCATTTTTTATCTCGATTTTCTGTTCATTCGGTTGTTTCTCCATGGTACGGTAACCGGTTGCAAAACTATCCGGGAAAATATGATACATCACCATATCTTTCGCCCATGGCGGAATATGAAACATATCCTCTCTTCTTATATAGGGGAACTGGAAAAATTCTGTCCGGTTCTCGGGGATATCCCGGCTGAAATCGCGCTCATAATAATACTGTTCCTGTTTTCCATCCCAGAGCAGGAAATAATAGCACAACCGGCTGTATCTGTCATGAATAACAGTTTCAAAATAATCATACAAATCATCTTTTGCCGCACAAACCATCTCTTTTTCAAATGTTTCTATCTGTGGCCTGGGATCCACACGATCTCCATAAAACACTTTACAACTTTTTAAATCCCCTTTTGCCGCCCGAAGCCGCAGGACAATTGTTCTTTCATCATATGCATATGCGAACTGTGACAGCGGTACATGTAAAACTGCTTCTTTTTTCATCCTTTTACTGCCCCTCCCGTAATTCCTTCTACATAAAACTTCTGCATGATAATAAACAAAATAGAAATAGGAATTGCCACAATCACACCACCCGCACAAAATACGGAAAAATAATCTCCCACAAGGGTTCTCTGCACCAGATTATATAATCCCATTGCTACCGTCCAGTCTGCCGGATTTTTTGAACGGATCATAAGTTTTGCCATCACAAAATCCATCCACGGATTCAGAAAAGCATTTATCACCGTATAAACAATGATCGGTTTCGACAATGGAATTACGATTTTTACGAGGATGGAAAGTTCCGATGCCCCCTCCAGTTTTGCGGATTCCCTCAGTGAAACCGGAATGGTATCAAAAAAGCCCTTACAAATGAGATATCCAAGTCCGGAACCCGCAGAATAAATAATAATTAACCCTGCCATGCTGTCTGTCAGCCCCAGTAATTTCATTACAAAATAAATGGCTATCATGGAAAGAACTCCCGGAAACATCCCAAGAATAATCGCAATACTCATCAATGGTTTACGTGCCGGAAACCGCATGCAACTCATTGCATACGCTACCATCAGCACAAATAATGTGGAAATTACACAGGTCGCTGCTCCAATAATCAGGGAATTCCGAAACCAGGCCGGAAAATTGGCAACGGTATCCGGCCGGAAAAACAACTGCATGTAATTGTCCAAAGACCATCTTTGCGGGAAAAAATGCATTGTATTAATGCCTTTGTATGAACTAAAAGAAGTTACCAGCAGCCATACAATTGGAATCAGCCATATAAATGCCAACAAAGCCAGCAGCATATGTTTTCCAACTATTTTTAACTGTTTTTTCATTTACTGAAATTCCTCCTCTTTATTCCCTGCAATCATCCTCGTAAATCCAATAAGTGTCAGCACGGCACAGATACAAAATACACAGATGCCGATAACAGATGCCATTTTATAATTGGAATAATCATTTGTCAGCCTGAACAGCCATGTAACCAGCAAATCTACTTCTTTTGCATTGGAATTTGCATAATTCATGTTGGATGTAACGTAATCTGTTGTAAGCAGGTAAATCACATTAAAGTTATTAATGTTGGCAATTAGTGCTGTAAGCAGACTCGGGCCTGTCACAAACAACATATATGGCATCGTGATTTTCCAGAAAATCTGCCTCTCATTTGCCCCATCTATCTTCGCGCTTTCCATCTGTTCATGGGGAATATTCATCAGTATTCCCGTCGCACTCAGCATCTGGAACGGTACCCCTACCCAGATATTGATCAGCACAATCATGACATGCGCCCATCCCGGTTTTGTCAAAAACGGAATATAAGAAAGTCCTTTTCCCACAAGTCCGATCTGTCTGAGCAGATCCGTCAGGCCAGTCTTACTGCAGATACTGTTGACAATTCCATAATCCCCAAACATTTTTCCAACCAGAAGCAGGGTAACAAACTGCGGAATTGCAATTGTTATAACAAATAATGTCCGCCACATTTTCTTCCAGCGCACCTGCCGGTCATTGATCAGCTTTGCAAGCATAATCCCGCCAAAATACGTTGAAAATGTTGCAAGAAGTGCCCAGAGTAACGTCCAGAACAAAATACGTATAAACGCATACCCAAACGTTACCGTGGCAGAAGATGTAAACAACTGGCGGAAGTTTTTTAGCCCTACCCAGGTAAACAGATAGGTAGGCGGCTGATGATCCATATCATAATTGGTAAATGCAACACATATCATAAAGATAATCGGAATCACATTTACCAGAATTACCCCCAAAACCGGCAGTGCCAGCAGGCTCACATGAAACTTCCGGTTTATCAGTTCCCGGCAGTCTTCCTTCAGGGTATTAATATGTTCCCCATATTCTTTCATCTGCTGCATCCGGAATACGGTTTTAAAATTTGACACGTATAATGCAACAAATGCTGCTATGATCAATATCCCAACCACTCCAAAAAGTAAAATCAGCAAGGAATTATCATAGTGATTTACCGTCTTTTGTAATGTTGTAAGATCCAGTGTTTCCTTTCTCTGCACGGTTCCTAATGTATTTAATTTTCTGATATACTGCCAGGATACCCTCCCTGTAAAGAAAAAAAAGAATACTTCCATCAATGTCATTAAAATTCCTTTTCCCCATCGGTCACAGGCACAATATCCGCTCCCCATCACAAGCAGGGACAGGCGGGTCCAGAGATTTCCCTGTACCCACGCTGTTTTTATTTCATTCCAATATCTTCTCATATGCATTCATTATTCGGATGCCGGCTGAGTAATACCTTCAACCGCTTTATCCAGCACACTCTGTGCATCCTTATAGGTACCTTCCACCAATGTTTCTCCCAGTGCAGCCGCCGGATCCCAGTAATTATTTCCTACCCGCTGCAAATCTGCGTATTTTGCCTGTTCTGTCAATGCCGCAAGTGCAGGTGCCGAAGTAATTTCTTCCGAAGCTGCTGCCTTTATATTTGAAGGTCCTTCTCCGGTTGCGATACCGATGGTTTTCTGGCTCTGTTCATTCGTCAGATACTCTGCCAGAAGCATCGCCCATCCGGTATTTTTAGAATATGCATTCACTCCGACAAACTTATATCCCGCATAAGATCCCATCTGTACCTGATCTCCATTTACCGTAAATGTAGGAAGTTTTGCGGCAGCATATCCATCACCATATGCTTCTTTAAACGCATTGCTTGCCCATGTTCCATTGACATCCGCAATCATCTCCCCATTTAATGCAAAAGCCTGTGCATCTTCATTCACACAATTTACCATCGCCTTGTTTTTACAAATATCCGTGATCGCAGCAGCAACATCTGCACCTTTGTATTTGGTATCCGCAGCATTCCAGTTACAGGTATTAGAGCCATCATCATTCCGATACATTTCAAGCCCTGCTCCCGCAAAAAATCCATACAAATACCATGCCCCGGATACTTCCATGCCGACTGTTTTGCCCTGTTTTTGCGCTGCAGCCAAAAGATTGTCCCAGGAAGCTACATCTTCCGGGGTAAGATAATTAGAATCATAATAAAGAAAATATCCATTGGAAGCGGTAAGAGGATATGCATACATAGTTTCATCCACGGAAGCCGCCTCCACTGCCTCTTTCTCATTTTCTTCTTTTGGATCATATGTAAATGTTGCATCAACACTCTGTAATGCCCCTGCTTTTTCCAGATCATATAACTGATCATCTGCAAATACAAATACGTCTGCCGCTTTTTCTACATCTGCAAGAACTTCATCCTTACAATTAGCTGTAGATACTGCACCGATTGTAATATCAAAATCTACCTGATCATACTGGTTTTTAAAATCTTCAACCAACTGCTTCATCGTTTTCTGGTAACTTTCTGTTTCATCACACCAAAGGTTTAATGTAACGGTTCCTTTTGTGGAAGCTATCAGATTTTTTACTGCATCTTCACTCGTTTTTTCCGTATTTTCACTTTTTTGTGTTTCCACCGTTTCTTCTGCTCCCCCACATCCGGCGAACGTTGTCATCACCATTGCCGCCGCCAGGGCAATTGCCACCATTCTTTTTTTCATGTTTTCTCCCTCCAAGGAAACTGTTTTCCTATATATTGCTATTATTTTGCGGTTTTCCGCTGTGACTGATTTTATTTTATTGATATTTTCCTATATTTTCAACGTTTTATCTTTATTTTCTATTGACTTTGTTAGGAAACCGCTATACCATCTTTTTAGTTTTATACATTTTTAAGGAGGAAAAAATATGGCTATAACAATATCCGATGTTGCAAATGAAGCCGGAGTGTCTAAATCCACAGTTTCAAAAGTTTTAAATCACTGGACGACCATTTCACCAGAAACTGTTGCACGCGTTCAGGCTGCCATTGATAAGCTGCACTATGTTCCCAACGCCCGTGCCGTTTCCTTTGCCAGACAGGCTGCCAAAAATATTGTTTACCTGACGGATCTCGGGCAGGGTACTGCCTATCAGAATCCCCATATGTTTGATATTATGTCCGGTGTCCATCATGAACTCACACGGCACCATTATACCCTTACGCTTGTGGATACCTCAGAAGAATCCTATCCGGGCGAACGTGCCATTCAGGAAATACAGCGCCGTTCTGCCGATGGACTGATTATCCATGGATCAGCGGTCAACGAAGTTCTGGCACAACATATCCTCAAAGACAACGTCCCACATATTATTATCGGCCATCCCAATTTCGAAAGCCGGCTCTGCTGGATAGACACCGATCACGCACTGGCAGGAGAATATGCCGCCGCCCATATGCTTGCATGTAACTATTACGATGTACTGTTTGTAGCGGGCCGGAAAAGTGACATTCTTTCCAGCCAAAGGCTGAAAGGATTTCTAAAAGGCATGTTAAACCAGAAACATCATATTCCAAGCAAAAGGATCTGTTATACAAATGCAACCCGTCTCGGAGCCTATGAGGCCGTTCTCCCTATATTGCAGGATCGTGCCTCTCTTCCGCAGGCCGTCGTCTGTGAAAACAGCACTCTTGCCCTTGGGGTTTCCCGTGCTATTACCGAATTATCCCTTTCCATTCCAAAAGACATGGGATTTCTTACATTTGATTGTTACCCTTATGCAGGCATCATTGATCCTGCCCCAACGGTCATTGACATCAACGTATATGATATGGGTATCCAAGCCGGAAATATGATGATCCGCAAACTGGAATATCCGGATCTGCTGATTCAGAGTTTTACCACACTCCCTATATTGATTCAGGGAAAAAGCACTGTACCCTGTTAACGAACTGTTTCCATAAAAAAATGCAGCGGACAATTTCTACGTCCACTGCATTTTTATAATAAAATTATTGTGTGCTACAGTCCAAGCACTTTTTTCTTTGCGGCCGCAAACTCTTCATCCGTAAGCGCACCTTCCGCATGAAGCTTTGTCAGCTGCGTCAGTTCTCCGGAAGTGGATTTTGCTTCTTCCGGCTGTTCTAAGTCTTCGGTGTCTTTTACATAGGATGCCCGAAATTCCCCATTGATCTCTGCAATCTCTTTCTCCCCACGGATATAGGCATCATACATATCAAACAGATCCATGCCGCTTCCTCCCACGCAGTCATCCGGCTCCTGCCAGGAACGAATCAGTGCAATCCTTTCTTCCTTTGTCGTGTCTTTGATCAGATATCCACTCATGATAATATTTTCCTCCCTACCGGCGATATAACTCCGGATTCTTCTTTTTCATTTCCAAACCCTTTTTGTCATCTTCTTATCTATCTGTTTTCAGATTACATATCGTATATTCTACCATATTTGTTCTGTTTTTGATATACCCAATGTGCTTTTGCACGATCAGCACTCGCATTTGTTCATTGAAGCACCTGTTGTCAAAAAAAGCCCTGCGGTATACAAAAACCGCAGGACTTTTCTTGCTTAGTTTCTTTTAAAAATCGACATCCGTATCATAGTAGCAGCATTTTAAGAGTTTCTCCATCTCCTCCTGACTTGGCTGTCTTGGATTGGAACCCGTGCATGCGTCAAGAATTGCATTGGCCGCAATCTCCGGAAGTCTCTCTAAGAATACCTCCTCCGGTACAAATCCCTGCTCGGTCGGGAAGCTGTCTGCACCATAGTTTTTAATGCAGTGCGGAATGTTCAGATCATCGTTCATCCTGCGCAGATGTGCGATCAGAAGCTCCACCTTTTCATCCAGTGTGTTTCCGCCGAGTTTCATGAAATCCGCAATCTCACCATAACGTTTCTTTGCCGTCTCATCCTTTGCATTAAATGCGATAACCTTTGGCAGATACATTGCATTGGCTGCGCCGTGGATGATGTGTGCGCCATAATCCGCAAACGCTGCACCTGTCTTATGTGCCATGGAATGTACAATACCAAGAAGTGCATTGGAAAATGCCATACCAGCCAGACACTGTGCGTTGTGCATAGAATCTCTCTTTTCCATATCTCCATTATAAGATGGAATCAGATCACTCTGTATCATCTTGATTGCATGGAGTGCAAGTGGATCGGTAAAATCGCAATTTGCGGTAGAAACATATGCCTCAATTGCATGTGTCATTGCATCCATTCCGGTATGCGCTACCAGTTTCTGTGGCATTGTCTCTGCCAGATCCGGATCCACAATCGCAACATCCGGTGTAATCTCAAAATCTGCAATCGGATACTTGATTCCTTTCTCATAGTCAGTAATAATGGAGAAAGCCGTTACCTCTGTTGCAGTTCCGGAAGTTGATGAAATTGCACAGAAATGTGCTTTGTTGCGCAGTGCCGGAATACCAAATACTTTGCACATATCCTCAAAAGTGATGTCTGGATATTCATACTTGATCCACATTGCTTTTGCCGCATCAATCGGAGAACCACCACCCATGGCTACAATCCAGTCCGGCTCAAACTCCTGCATCACTGCCGCACCTTTCATAACGGTCTCCACCGATGGGTCTGGCTCAATGCCCTCAAACAGTTTTACTTCCATACCGGCTTCCTTTAAATAATCTTCCGCCTTCTGAAGGAAACCAAACCGTTTCATCGAGCCGCCGCCCACGCAGATGATCGCTTTCTTTCCCTTGAATGTTTTCAGGGCTTCGAGTGCTCCCTTTCCATGGTATAAATCTCTCGGTAATGTAAATCTTGCCATATAAAAAACCTCCATATACTATGTAAATCATTTCGGCTTTCACGGTTGTTTCCGGTGCTTTCCACAATGAAAATTTCAACGCCCGTCTTCCACTGTTCTGCCTTTATCACTAGACATATTGCACAAAAAATCGACCGTTGTACGCCTGCAACTATACATTTATTCTACCATTAAAGGGAGGAAATTTCAATTCATATTTTTTACTCTCTGCTTCCATATAATGGGTCATCCTCTCCCACCGGTTCCTCGTCTATATATTTTGCAAACACTTTATAAAAAAAGAATGAACATACATATGCAAGTAAAGCAAATCCCATCAGAAGCAGCAGCACATCCGTAATGATACTGGTATATGCCATATAGCCTGCCGCCAGTACTATCACACTTACAAACAGCGTATATGGGAAAAAATGGGCAACCGCCATGGCGGCTGCATTTTTTATCTGCACACGCAAAGGATTTTCCAGTTTTGCAATCACCGGAAACAGCCATAAGAACACAATAAAAACCAAATAGCCTACGCATACACTCACCACTGTCATAAATACGGACATGAAAGCAGGTCCCACATTGCGCCAGAAAAACAAATCAATAACAAGCAGGCACACAAAAAGTAAGCCTATCATTCCCACCACAAAAGACTGTTTAAAATTCTGCTTAAACGACCGGAAAAAAGTCTGTATAACATACCCATCTCCATAGCGTACCGATCGCAATGAAACTGCATACAATGCTGTAATTGCCGGTCCGATCGTCACAACCGGAATACAGCACAGCAGAAAAATCAGATTCAGTAAAATCAAATCTGCCATCTTATTTAAAAAAGCAATCACCGGATTTTCTTTTGGCATACGCTGCCTCCTTTACCATGTATAAATGTCTGTTCGTTATAATACTACAAAAGCAGTCCGCATCGCGCAAGCGATTTTTATGCGAACTGCTTTCTTATATTTTGTTGAGGATTGAAAAAGATGAATTTTATAATTTGTTACTTATTTGATACCGCTGATTGCAATGGACTCAATGATCATTCTCTGGAAAATAAAGAACAATGCCATTGTCGGAATCATTGCAATTACGGATGCTGCCATGATCAAAGCATAATCACTCTGAATTGCATAATAGGAATTGAAGGAACGGATAACCACCTGCAATGTCCAGTTCTTTTCGCTTCTCAAGAAAATAGTAGGTGCAAGATAATCATTCCAGATTCCCATAAACCACAACATCAGCTGCGTTGCCAGAGCCCCCTTCATCAATGGCATAAAAATCTGAAGAAACGTACGGAAATATCCACATCCATCCAATTTTGCTGCTTCCATCAGATCATCCGGAATTCCGATCAGATTCTGTCGAAGGAAAAAGATAATACTGACATTTCCAAAGCATCCCGGAATAATAAGTGGAAGCAGAGTATTGGTCCAGCCCAGTTTGGTAAACATGACATACTGTGGAATCATGACAACCGCAAACGGAATCATAATGGTTGCCAGCAATGCCAGAAACAATGCATTTTTGCCACGAAATCTCATTTTTGCAAATCCGAATGCGGCGAGGGAGGAGGTAAATCCGCCAATAATCAATACCGGAATTGCAACCTTCAGAGAATTAAATATACCGTTTATGAACTGTCCCTTTTTTAATACTTCAGAATATTTTCCTATCAGAATCGGATCCGGAAGAATTGTTAATGTACCGGACAAAATCTGATTTTTTGTCATGAATGATGTCGCAATCATGTAAATTAACGGGAAAACCATTACAACTGCACCAAGAAGAAGTAATACAAAGATAATCCAGTTAAAAATTTTCTCTTTTTTTGATACAAGCCGGGAGCTTGCCAAATCTTTTTTTGAACTCATATGACTCCCTCCTAGTCCATGGTCTTCACCCATCTATCCTGACCCGCGAAATTAAGAGCCGTGATAATGAAGATGATGATTGCAAGAATAACTGCCAGTGCACATCCGTAGCCTAACTGTCCGTTTGAAAATGCTTTATCATACAAATAATAAACAACGGTTGCTGCACTATAGTTTGTTCCACCTTTATTCGTCATAACCTGTACTTCCACGAACACCTGGAAACCGCCAATCAGGCTGGTAATTAAAATATAAAACGTAACCGGCGAGACCAGTGGAACGGTAATATGACGAAATTTCTGCCATCCATTTGCTCCATCAATGGAAGCAGCTTCATAGTAGTTACGCGGAATGTTTTGCAATCCGGCAAGATAAAGAATAATAGAAGTTCCCAATCCTTTCCATACCATGAAGATGATTAAAGCTACTTTTACCCAGAACTCATCTCCCAGCCAGTTTGGACCATGATGTCCGGTCAAAAGTTTGATGATTGAATTAAATAATCCATAATCGTAATTATAAACCCATGCCCACAAAATAGACACGGCAACCAGTGAAGATACTACTGGTACATAATACATTGTCCGAAGCAGCCGGATTCCCGGAATCTTACGGTTCATTCCCATTGCCAGAAGCAGTCCAAGGATCATTCCGATTGGAATACCGATCAAATAAATAATGGTTGTAAGCAGAGATTTCCAGAATTTTTCATCATGAAAAATATTGATGTAATTCTGCAATCCACAGAAATTATCCACCAGAGAGTTCATTCCCGTCCACTTGCTCATACTTGCAAACACTGCAAAGCAGATCGGATAAGCCATAAAAAGTAAAAATCCAAGGAAAGGCAGGGCGATGAACAGCCACGCAGTTCTTTCTTCTTTCTTCGCCATTGCCGACATCTTATGTTTCGGTTGTTTTGTTTTTCCGCTCATATGCCCACTCTTTTCCTACGGACTGCCCCATGACAGGGGCAATCCGTTTTAATCTTAATTATTAGTTGCTGCGTTCTGTAATTCGATCGCGTTGTCCAGTGCTTCCTGCATCTTTGGCGCTACCTGTTTACAATAATCATCTACGGAAACTTCTCCGGTCAGAACATTCGGCATTCCTTCCAGGAAAGTATCCCACCATTCACTGTTGTAAGTGTAGGTTGTTTCCGTAAAGATTCCTTTATATTTGTCACTTCCCTCAATATATCCGAAAATAACATCTACATTGCTTGCATATGGAATTGTTCCATCATTTACTTTGTCTTTAAATGTTGTCTGTGCATAATCCATAATGTTTGGAATCTGTAAAGACTTACCGGATGTCTCGCCGCAAAGTTCTTTCTGTCCGTCCAGATCTGTTGATAAGGACTGTATTAACTCTGCACATAATTCCGGATTCTTTGCCTGTGAAGAAACTGCGAAACCAACGGTTCCGAGCCATGCTGTGGACTTTCCGTCTCCGTTTGGTCCTACCGGCCATCCACATAAATCCCAATTGTATGGGAATGTTGCATCATCCATAAATGCTGCTACATCCCATGTACCGCATGCATAAAAAGCAACCTGTCCGTCCAGCCATCTCTGGTATCCGCCAAGCGCAGTATCCTGTTCTACCGTTGGTGTTACTTTATACTTTAATGTCAGATCCGTATAATACTGGAAAGCATCCTTAAAATTCTGATTTTCATCAATGACTACCTTTGTCTGATCATCATTTAAGAACTGACCGCCATTGCCGTATACATAAGGAGTAAAACCAAATGCATTTGCATTTGCAACACCCCACTGATCAATTTCGCCATCACCGTCTTTATCCTTTGTCAGTTTCTGGCACACATCTGCAAATTCTTCCCATGTGTATGGATTTTCCGGATCCGGATACTCCAGTCCTGCTTCATCAAAAAGATCTTTGTTGTAGGCAAATGCAAAGCAGGATAAATCTTTTGGCAGGCAGTATAACGATCCTGAACCAATATTAGATCCATCATACATATATGCGCTCTTGATCGCCGGCCACAGATTGTCAACCGCAGTAGCATCTACGAGATCATCCAACGGCTGTACATATCCGTTATCTACATAACTTCTGACTGCTTCCGGTCCCACATAGAAAATGTCCGGAAGTTCTCCCGCTGTCATGGCAGCTGTCATCTTCGTTGCGTATTCATCCTGTGTTGTTACCTCAAAGTTTACTGTAGAAATCTCATCTGCATGCTCTTTTGTAAATTTATCAATTAGTTCCTGATAAACGGCTTTTTCGTGATCCTGTGCATAAATAAGAATATTGATCTCATTATCACCGGTTCCTTTCATCTCTGCAACGGAGCTTGCAGAGCCTTCTGTGTCTGATCCCCCATCACTCTTTTCAACTCCGCATCCTGCTACCATTGTTGCGAGCATTGCTGTACAAAGCAATGTTGATATGATTTTTTTCTTCATAGTTTCCTCTCCTTTTTAACCACCTTGATCATAATGAAATAAAATATAAGCTCCCCTGTTCGTTATTCTGACCATCTGATTCCGACGCGCCTTTAAAAATCATTCGGCAGATTAACTAATATTTTAAAATTTGTCAGGTCTTATTGGTTACATTATATAATTGCCAAATAAGTATGTCAACATGTTTTTTAGATTTTCCTAAAATATTTTATTTTATTGTTGTTATTTAGTGTTTTATAAATTATTTTCGTTTTTATTCTTTTTCTTTCACTCATGCGTTGACGCATTCCGGAAATGATACTATAATTTATAAAACAGAAATGAAACAACAAATAAAAAGGGGGTAATTTATGCTTCACATCACTTCACTGGATGATGGACTGGACATTTTTAAAGCACTTGGCTCCGATGTTCGGATTGAAATTATAAAACTGTTGATTGAAAACAAAGAAATGAACATGAACGAACTGGCAGCAAAACTGAACATTACGAACGGTGCTCTGACGGGACATATAAAAAAACTGGAGGCATGCGGAATTGTCAATACGTCCAATGATTCCAGCGGGCACGGAAACCAGAAAATCTGTACTCTGCATCTGGATAAAATTCTCATTGATCTGGACGCACCGGAAGAAGCGCAGAATGTTTACAATGCAGAACTTCAGGTCGGACATTACTGCAATTATGAAGTCTATCCGACCTGTGGGCTGGCTACCGCTTCCCATCTGATCGGTGAAGTGGATGATACGCGCTACTTTGCACATCCTGATCGCTACAATGCAGATATTCTCTGGTTTTCCAAAGGATTTGTGGAATATGAAATTCCAAACTTTATTCCAGGTTCCCAGAAAATCACGCAGATTTTAATCTCTGCCGAGCTCAGTTCCGAAGCCCCGGGAATCAATAACGTCTGGCCATCCGATATCAGTTTTTATTTAAATGATGTCTGCATCGGCACCTGGACATCCCCGGGAGATTTCGGAGATGTCCGCGGTATTTTCACTCCAGACTGGTGGTTTCCGAACTGGAACCAGTATGGATTGTTAAAAATGCTTGTGATCAATAAAAAGGGAACTTTCATAGACGGATTGCAGATTTCAGATGTCACCATCCGGGACTTTAATCTGGACTATCGCAGCAGCATGAAGCTGCGCATGGCAGTCAATGACAATGCAGAACACGTTGGAGGACTCACGATTTTCGGTAAATCTTTCGGTAATTATGGACAGGATATTAAAGTCAGCATTAATTACGCACCAATTGAAGAATAATTTTATTAAAAAAGGCCTTTGCATGTTATTTCTCCATGCAAAAGCCTTTTTAACCAGCATCCATTATACCAGATTTCCGATTCTTTTCGCCCAGAATGCAACACCATCACTGCGCAGTCCGCACAACAGAATTGTTTCACACTTCCGCTGTGCATCCCAGCCACAATAAACCCGCACCTCCTCCGTATAAGGTCCATATGTAATCATGCCCCTGTGATCTGCAGTATACTCCCATTTTCCCTGAACAGAACAGTTCTCATAATATCCATCCGGTGCAAGTTTCATTGGCACAGAACAGGTAATTCCCTGCGGCAGTGCCGGCGCAAGCGTGATCCGCTCATAAAACCCGCATATCTGTTCTTTCGTTACCGGCTTTATCCCGTCTCCTGTATCTGTCTTCGCAAGGGGCTGTGCTGCCACAAACGGCCACCCATCCTCGCTCCAGAAAATTTCACGTATCTGCATCTCAGACGGTTCTTCCTGTTGTGTAAAGTTTTTCCTGCGGATATGACATACAAGATACCACCGTCCGTTTACATCATGTAACACTGAATTATGTCCGGGACCCATATATGCCTGCCCTTCATTCCATTGATATCCACACATGGCGAGTAATCCTGTGCTGTTATCCTCATCCTCATCTGCAATCAGATCCTTTCCGTGGAAATCAATAAATGGTCCGCAGATACTCCGGCTTCTTCCCACCCGGATATTGTAATCGGATTTTAAAGATCCGTAGGAAACAAACAGATAATAATAATTATTCTGCGCATTGTATACCATATACGGGCCTTCCATACTGCCGCTCTGCCACTTCGGGCGTCGTGCAATGCATACCCCGATTCCTTCTTCTTCGGCAAAACCTGTAGTCCTGTTCAGTTTTAATACATGGCAGCCACCCCAGAAAGAGCCATAAAGCATATACTGCTCCCCTGTTTTTGCATCCTCGATAATATTTGCATCAATTGCATTGGTAACACTCTGCGGAAATTTTTCTGTAGTTTTAAGCACACACCCTTTGGGTTCGAACGGACCTTCCGGTCGGTCTGCCACTGCCAGAAAGATACAGGACTGGCGCACACCCCAGCTGGAATTGGAGCAGTACAGACGATATTCTTTTCCCACCTTTACGATATCCGGTGCCCAGATATCTTCACTGCCGGTCCATTCCACCGACTCCTGCGGCGGACGTTCCACAACTTTTCCGATTTCCTTCCAGTGCACCAGATCTTTTGATTTCTGGCATATAGCACCTGTACTGTATGTATAATAATTTCCACTAACCTCATCATAAAATATTGCCGGATCGTGTATCATGCGTCTCTCCTTCTTGTTCCCATTTTTCATAGGGACAGTTCTGTCCTTTTACCGCAGCACGAAGCTGCACATAGCATCCGCAGGCACGGCACATATGCTCCCCATACCATGTGCATTTCCCACAACATGCCAGACGCCTTGCATACGTCACATCTTCTGCCTGTTCTTCCGGCGTAAGCTGTGCAAGGTACCGCAAAAGATATTCCTCCAGACCGCTCCCGTATTGTTTTGCCAGTTCGCATTTTCTGCAATACCGTTCTGACTCTTCCATATAATAATCCCGTCCATTTTGCATTATTGCAGCCGCAGTTCCACCACACTGCACGGCGGAAGCATGACTTTTATCCCATCTGCACACTTTTTATATGCGGTAAACTCTTCTTCTTCTACAAGTTCCGGCGCATCAAACGTATTATGTGCGTGCATCTCTGCCGAGACAACCTTTGCTTCCTTCACAGAATATATGTGTTCATCTCCGGCGATCACAATCTCTATTTCTTTTTCCTCATCCGCAGAAAGATTGTTTAATGTAACCGTAATGATATGCTCCGCATCCTCAGATACAGATTCCGTCACCTCTGGAACTTTCCATTCTCCTATACCGGTTTCGCCCACTCCTGTCAGTGTACTGTTCAAAAGCGTTGCACCCTGATGATGCCGGTACATATGGAATACATGATACGTCGGCGTCTTAATCATCTTTGGTCCTTCTGTGAGAATGACAGACTGCAATACATTTACCATCTGTGCAAGATTTGCCATCTTCACGCGATCGCAGTGCTTATTAAAGATATTCAGGGTGATCCCTGCAACCAGCGCATCCCTTACCGTGTTCTGCTGATATAAAAAGCCCGGATTGGTTCCCGGTTCAACTGCAAACCAACAGCCCCACTCATCCACGATCATTCCGATTTTTTTATCCGGATCGTACTGATCCATAATCTTTCCGTGGCGTTCCACAAGAGTTTCCATATAAAGTGCTTTTTTTAATGTCTTATACCACACTTCTTCATCAAAATCCGTTGCACTTCCCTTGATTTCCCAGCCTTCCGGATGCACATAATAATGCAGGGAAAGCCCATCCATAAATCCATGAAATTCAGGAACGGTGTGATCATGGGTTGTCTCTAATACCTTCCTTGTCCAGTCATAATCATCCACATTTGCTCCGCCACAGATCTTTTGGATCGGTTTCTGCGGATCATAATTGCGCACATAGGTCTGATATCTGCGGTACTCATCTGCATAATACTGCGGCCGCATATTTCCCCCACATCCCCAGTTTTCATTTCCAACACCAAAATAATCAATGGTCCACGGCTCCTCATGTCCATTTTTTTTGCGCAGATCTGCCATCGGGGACACCCCGTTAAATGTCATATATTCAACCCATTCCGACATCTCCTGCACGGTTCCGCTTCCAAGATTTCCGTTAATGTAAGTTTTACATCCAAGCTGACGGCAAAGTTCAAAGAACTCATGCGTTCCGAAACTGTTGTCTTCTACCACACCACCCCAATGGGTATTAACCATTTTCTTCCGGTTCTCTTTCGGTCCGATTCCGTCTTTCCAGTGATATTCATCCGCAAAACATCCACCCGGCCAGCGCAATACCGGAATCTTAATCTCTTTAAGTGCTTCCACCACATCTGTACGCATCCCATTGACATTTGGAATTTCAGAGTTCTCACCCACATAGAGTCCTTCATAGATGCATCTGCCCAGGTGTTCCGAAAAATGCCCGTAGATCTCCGGTGCAATGGTACCTTCTTTTTTATTTCTGTTGATCATTAACTTTGCCATATCTCTTTACTCCTTTTGGATATATTGTACGCCCCAGAGAGTTTCCTCGTTGTCTCCTGCAGCCGAAAAACAAAACACCGGATTTTCCGCTTCATCGGTCATTTCCATTAATACCCCTTTATAAACGACACCGTCCAGTGTAATGGTAATGTAATCTGTGCCTTCCTTTACCTCATATGTACCGCTTTTTTCTCCACCGGTTACTTTTCCATCCGCAAACGTATATGCCTCCGCTTCGCGAATCTTACTGCTGATATCTGTTCCATGGTTTACTACATAAAATGTACCGGATACATCCGATTTTTTGTACCCCTTTTCCGAGAGAGTTTCTCCCATTGTGGCAAATGGTGCTGCAACAAACCACCCATCCTCATTTGTGTACATCTGATGTACACGCGGTTCATGATACTCTGTGCCATCGTCAAACCGCTGATGATATGTAATGTAATATTTCCCGTCATCATCCTGAAATGTGGACTGACCGCCCGGTGCCATATAGGTATAATTTAAACTCGGGAATGTATAATTCCCCATCATTTTTAAACCATAATTGAAATGATCGTCCTGATCTTCCAGTGTATTTCCTGCCACATCCACATATGGTCCCGTTGGCTTTTCACTGCGAAACTGCCGAATCTGATACCCACCATCACTCTGCAGGTCTCCATAAGAAACAAACAGATAATAATAGCCGTTTTCTGCGTCATACTGGATATATGGACCCTCAGCAGAGTGATGTCCACCACCAATCAGCCGATATCCATAATACGGATCGGCATCCTTGTCATCCACCGGATAAATCGGGTATCCAGTGGTGGGATCAATCTCCAGCAGAAAGATACCACCTGACCATGAGCCGTAATTCATCCACATCCGCCCGTCTGCATCGGTAAAAATCGCCGGATCAATACAGTTTGGCCACTCCTTATTGTTGTATCCACCATATTCCAGATATCTGGAAATATCTGCATTTTTCCCGAGTACATCGTACAAATTCGTTTCGCTGATATTGCTTTTTCCATATCCGGAATATAAAATCGTATCCACATAAGTATACGGTCCCTCTATATTGTCTGCAGTTGCAAAACAGAGAGTCGATTTCACATAAGAAGATGTCGTACAGAAATACATGACATATTTCTTCATTGTCTCATTGTAAATTACATTTGATGCCCAGACAGAATACCCATTATCTGTGTTTTTTCCGACAAAATCAAAGGCAGCGTACGGCTCTGTCAGCAAATTGTCAAACAGTGTATTCGCTGCATCAACACCATTTGCAAAATAATTCCATTTACGCAGGTCCTGACACTTTGCCCCTACCATATGACTGCCGAACATATAATATGTATCGCCTTCCCTGATGATCTGCGGATCGTGACAGGATGCTGCAACCGTAAATCCGCCTTTTTTTATCCCATCTGCTGCGGCCTCCTTCCCAACGGAAGAACCGCCGGAGGCACAACCGGATGCAAGGCATGCCAGAAGCCCTGCAACGGTCAACACACGAACCATTTTTTTCTTAATCATACGCAAACACCGGCTTTCCGTTTTCATCCCATTGAACCTGCATTAGATGTGCATGACGGTTTGGATTATAGAGAGGATTTCCCTCTATCTCTGTTTCTGTGCGTGCATGGTATACCATGATATCATTTCCGTCTTCATCTTTGGTAAAAGAATTATGTCCCGGTCCGTAAATTCCTTTTTCATAACTGCTTTGTAATACCGGATGACGCTCCTTTCTCCAATTTAACGGATCCAGCAGATCCGTTCCGCTGGTTGCAGTAAGCATACCGACACAATAGGCAACCCCTGTGTCACTCGCCGAATATGTCAGGTACAGTTTATCCCCGTGATGAATCACTGCCGGTCCCTCATTTACCCAGAATCCCACACGTTCCCAATCATAATCCGGTGTTGTAAGAAGCACCTGCACCGTTGCCAGCTTGCACGGAGACTCCATTTTTGCAATATAAAGATTGGAAATCTGCTTGCCTACTCCAACCTTTTCTGCCCACACGTAGTAATAATCTCCGGCATCCTCAAATACGGTTGCGTCCAGAGAGAATGCTTCAAACGAGAATTCATCCCCATCTGCACGCTGCATTTTGCCTTTTTCCACCCATGCATCTGCCAATGGGTCTTGCCCCTGACATTCCAGCACATATGGACGGATTTTCCAGATATCCTCTTCTTCACCACCGGCAAAATAGATGTACCATTTTCCTTCCAGATAGTGCAGTTCCGGTGCCCAGATATGCTTGCTCATCGGACCACTCTCATGCTTTTTCCAAATGACCACTTCCTCTGCCTGTGGAAGATCTGCCAATTTTTTTGCCCGGCGCAGTACAATGCTGTCATATGCCGGAACCGATGCCGTAAAATAATACCAGCCATCCTTTTCATACACATACGGATCTGCTCTCTGCAGAATCCAAGGTTCATTAAATTTCAGTCTCTTATCCATATGTTTTCTCCACTATATTTTATAATTTTATAAATTATTTTATTTATATTTAAAATTATATAGAGGATGAACATAAAATGCAACTATTTTAGATTTCTTTAAACAATTTTAGTTATGTTGAACAATATTGTGCATTTGTTTTTGTGGAAAAACCTGTATTTGACATTTCTCACTTTATGTAATATTATTTATTAGGCTTCTAATAATTAGAATACTAACAAAGGAGACTTTTTATTTTTATGAAAGAATCACTTCATTATCTTCTGATGTCCGACCATTTCCTGTTTCAGAAATCGCTGGTCGCAAGCGTCAAAGATACCGGACTGACACCCGGACAGCCAAAAATTCTCGACTATCTCATCAACCATGACGGGGCAATCCAGCGGGAAATCGCAGTGTCGTGCCATATCGAACCGGCATCACTGACTGCTATTTTAAACGGTATGGAAAACAAAGGCTATATCGAACGCAGAACGGATGGTGGCAATCGCCGCTCCTATCATGTGTACCTTACACCACTCGGCAGAAAATATGCCGACCGGCTCAGCCGGGAGTTTGCACACATCGAAGCCAAAGCACTGGAAGGCTTTTCCGATTCCGATGCAGGACTGCTACAGGAACTGCTTGGCCGCGTATATGAAAATATGACAGAAATTCAGAAAGAAGGAACTACTCACAAATGAAACACTTAAAAGTAAGAATCCCCATGTATTTTATCGGGCTTTTTATTATGACAATCGGTATCGCCCTGTCCGTAAAGTCCAACCTCGGCGTATCCCCTGTCAGTTCGATTCCCTACACAATGACCTGTGTCTGGGGCATCGAGATGGGAAAAGCCACGATTCTTTTTCACATTGTACTGGTAGTGATCCAGATCCTGCTGCTTCGCAAAAACTTTAAGCCTGTACAGCTCTTGCAGGTGCTGGTCGGCATTGTATTTGGCTACTTTACCACATTTTGTAACTATATGGTGTCCTTTCTTCCGACACCGCACAATCTGGCAATCCGTCTTGTAATGGTACTTGCCAGCACCGTATTTGTCGCATTCGGCATCTTTTTATATCTGCCGGCAGACCTGATTCCGCTTGCCGGGGAAGGCTGCATGCAGGCAGTTTCTTCTGTGACACACATTGAATTTTCCAAAGTGAAAACCGGATTTGACTGCACAATGGTGCTCGTTTCCGCGATCACCTGTCTGACGCTTTTACACAGTCTTGGAAGTGTCGGTGCCGGTACGATCATTGCTGCTATTTTAGTCGGCACTTTGGTCGGCATCATCAACCGGGCCTTCGGCAGACAACGAGATGCACTGCTTGGTAAAAATGAGGAAGCTGCTGATGCCGCAGCCGATTCTGCTTCCCATTATGTCGTTACCATCTCCCGTGAATTCGGAAGCGGCGGCCGCGAAATCGGAAAACTTCTGGCCGATGCGCTTGGTTTTACTTACTACGATTCACAGCTTATCCGTCTTGCTGCGGAAAAAAGCGGGTATACACCGGAATATGTCGAGCAGAATGAGCAGACTTTAAAAAATCCGGTTCTTCATGATTTCTTCGCATGGTACACCGGACCGTTAGAACAGACCGATCTGCCAAAAGTCGACCAGCTTTTTCAGAAGGAAACAGAGGTCATCCGCACGCTTGCACAAAAAGAGTCCTGTGTTATCGTTGGCCGGCTGGCCAATTACATATTAAAAGACCGTCCTGGTGCTTACCACGTATTTATCTCTGCAGATACAGCAACCGAAGCCGCCAGAGTCGCAGAACGCGACCACATTTCTGTCGATGAGGCTGCTGCAAAAGTAAAAAAGGTGAACCACGAGCGCGCGGTTCACTGCAAGCATTTCACAAAGACGAACTGGGGCAATGTGAAAAATTATGATCTCTGTATCAAATCCGATGATTTCGGAGTGGAGGATACGGCAAAAATTATCAGGGAACTGTTTCAGAAGAAAATGGGCGTGTGATATAAAAAACGGGAGGCTTTTGCCTCCCGTCATGTGTTTTTCTATAAAACAGCCTGCAAAATTAGTGACATAATCACAATGACCGCACATACCACACCGCTTATCCGCATCGTCCTGCTGACCTCTTTTTTCTCACTTATCCGTTTGATCCATCCCGTTGTATACAGTATGTTTGCAATAAGCGTGCCAAGCGTCCACGCATACAGATCCCGCTTCACACTTCTCCAAAACGGAGACACTGCCAGTCCACCTGCGTCCATGACCATTGCAATCAGTATTGTGATCACACCGGTAATTCCTATGATCCGTACCCGTTTTAAGAGCCTTGCGTTGTTTGTCTCTGTATAATCCGTTACTTTGATTACGGTTTCCTTTAATTCCTCATTCATCTGCTCGCTTTTCCTTTCTCCATCAATGATTTCCCGGATATCAACTTCATAAAAATCTGCAAGTTCCAACAGCATGCTGATATCGGGCATATTGCTTCCCGTCTCCCAGCGTGACACCGTGCGGCTTGTGATCTGAAATTTTTCCGCAAGCTGCTCCTGCGTCAGCTTCTTTTCATTGCGCAGTTGTTTTAAAAAATAACCTGTCTTTTTCTGATCCATAATAAAATCTCCTCTTGCTTTCCATCCATGTAAATCTGCTCCTCCTTTCACAGATTACAATACCTGTTTTTTCCGGCAAAAACCACGACATAAAGCGAGAACTGCCGTATTTTCTGCACCGGACATGAAATGTCTGCCCGGAAATCCCGTTTAATTACAAATCATACTTATCTTTTCTTTTTATTTCTTTTTCATTTTAGAAATTCTTTCATTGTAGATGTCATCAAACAATTGAATATCTTTCAAATGTTTAAAATCAAACTCTCCCTTTATTGGATGATCCTGCAACTCTTTTAACCGTATATAGGTCAATTCTTTTTCTGCCTCAAACAGGTCTGCCTGATTTCGTATATTGAGCTTATTAATCAATACATCTGAATTTGGATAACAATATGTTTTATCTGGCATATTTCTTTATTACCTCTTGCCGGACTTCTTCTGTAGTCAGCTCCCCCCGCGAAACCTGCATCATCTTTTGCAGAAAATCGCGATTGAAATACATTCCTTCTATTGCCATTGTTGCCGTAACATTTTGAATTTTCAGAAGGTTTTCTTTTTCTTTATAAGTCATAAAATCCACCTCCATATTTTTTTATTATTATACCACACCCCTCAATCATCCGCATCCTTCTGCTGACATCTTTTATTCAGATTCTGTCCTATTCACAAGACAATACACGGTATATGTATACGTTCCATCCTCATTTTTCACAGTAGAATCTCCATTGGGCGGTTCACTTTTTCTTGCCCTGTGACACAAATTTGCATATACTTATTTTATCAAATAACATCAGGAGAAACCCATGATCTATTTAAAAAATCCCCTGTGCCTTGGCATGGAAGAATCAGAATATAAAGAAATGCTCGCTCTGGGCGGTATGCGCCAGAAACATTTTGAAAAAAATGAAGTGATTTTGTCTGCCGGATGCACCACGCACGTACATAAATTTTATCGTGTCAGGCACCCCCTGATTGCATACAAAAACTTATTCAAAAACTACTCGGTGTATACCTGACAGTAACAATCACAACCATCTTCTTTGCTTCATCAATACGATAAACAATTGTAAAATTCTTTACAAAAATTTGGCGGTATCCCCGATTAGCAAAAGCCCCTGTCCTTCTGATACCCCCATGGTAAGGCATTTCATCCAGACTTAAAATTGCATCTTCTAAAGCATCTGCCATCTTCTCAGCGGTACCTATCTCCTTGAAATCATCTACTATATGATTATAAATATTATCAAGGTCATCTGATACACGCTGCAGCATTTTTATTGTATATTTAACCAAAATGCTTCCTCCTAAGTGATGCTAATGTTTCTTTCGCGTCAAGTAATATACCTGTTGCTTCATATTCTTCTTCGGCTTCCGAAATTGCATTATCAATAGTCTGTGTTTCCACTATTTGTTCATAGGTTTCTATACTCATAACAACTAAATCACCATATCCATTCTTGGTAATAAAAATAGGTTCTTTAACTGCATGACATGCATCTGATATATCATTTGTATTTCTTAAATCCGTAATTGGTCTAATCTGTGGCATAAAGTACCCCTCGCTTTCTTTGTACATTATTCTAACATAATAATATACATTTTGCAATTCGCATAACCATTGGTGTCAGGCACCCCTTTTACCATAAATAAAGGATGGGTTCTATATAATCAAAATTCAGTAAAAGATGCCAACGTGGTATCTATACCAATAAAATTCATGTAAAAGATACCATTGTGGTACCTATATATTGAAAATTTAACATTCAGATACCGGAAAGTCTCTATAGATCAAAAATTGCTTCTCCAGATACCACTTTTTCGAAAAAAACGGTACCTGAAGAAGCAATTTTTACTATATAGGTGACATTTCCTGATTTCATGCATTAAAATTTCGGAAAACCGTCACCTAATACTTTAATTTTTCATCTATAGATACCCGGCCTTATCATCAAGTGATTTAACAGGGTATTTTTATGTTCATTTCAGTTCATGGGATTCGCATATCCTTTCCGGGCATCCCTAAATTTTATTGTGTCAGGCACCCCTTGTTAATTTCTTGGATAACCCATTAAATATTGCTGTGCTGTCAGACACTTTTCATGATATAATGAAGCCAGCTGATGCTGGCGTAGGTCATCATGCTGACGCATGGTGACATGATATACAAAAGTCACATATACAAATCAGATCATAGCAGGAGAAACTACATGTTTGACTTAAACAATCCCCTGTGCCTTGGCATAGAGGAATCCGAATACAAAGAAATGCAGTCTCTGGGCGGTATGCGCCAGAAACATTTTGAAAAAAATGAAATCATTTTGTCTGCCGGAAGCACCACACACGAAATCGGGCTGGTACTCTCCGGCAGCGTCAATATCGAAAACATAGACTTGTGGGGCAGCAAAAGCATTCTAAGTAATATAAGTTCCGGACAGGTTTTTGGGGAAACATATGCGTTCTGCCGCGAAACACTGATGGTCGATGCAGTTGCCGCCGAAGATACCGATATCCTGTTCTGGAATCTGGATATTCTTGTCCACACTCCGCATCCTGCCAGCACCTGGCAGCCAAAATTTATCCAGAACCTGCTTCAGATTTCCCTGCGCAAAAATCTCGCACTTTCCCAGCGGATTTTCTGCACCACATCTAAGACCATCCGCGGACGTCTGCTTGTATATCTGTCGAATCAGGCTACAAAAGCCGGAAGTAATCATTTTAAGATTCCGTTTGACCGACAGGGGCTTGCAGATTATCTCAATATTGACCGCAGTGCTCTCTCGAAGGAGCTTGGAAAAATGCGGGATGAAGGGATTTTAACCACGCGGAAAAATGAGTTTACTCTACACAAAGAAAACGTATGACTCAATTAACAGATGATCAGTTCCTGTACAGATTGTCGCATGAGCCGCTCCTTCAATTTTTATAGTTTCAAAAAGCCTTTCACTAATCATACAAATGGCAAGCACAAAAGGTTACAAAATCCGCACCGCAATTTCCGTCACATAATCTTTGATATCCTCCACCGTAGAGCCATCCACCAGATAATACTCCAGATAAACATCCGAGGTATGCAGTCCATGCGCCTTTTTATAAGAATAAATGCGTGCATAGGACTCCCCGATCGTATCCCAGTGCCCCACATGATACCCAACCAGATAGTTCCCGGCCGGAATCTCCTGATACTTCATGCCTTTGGTCTTTTTCTGCAAAAGAAGTGTTGCACGGTCATAAATCCCATAAATGCCATGCTCCACTTCTTTGGCATTCTGCTGATAGGCAATCCGGTATTCATTCTGAAATCCTGAATTCTTCATCAAAAACTCTGTCACCATAGCATTTGCTTTTTTAAACAGTTCATTTTCATCGGAGCTTTTTTCCCAATCCAGACAATACCGCTTGGGATACATGCAGACATGCACCGCGGACAAATCCTGATGAATGACATGCTCCAGCCGTTCTCTCCGCTGTGCTACCCAGCGTTTTCGATCCCGCAGCTTTGTGATCTCCTGCTGGATCTGCACCTCGCGCTCTCTCAAAAACTGTGCCATTTTTTCTGGGCTGCGGTTTTCCAGCAACGAACGGATCTCTTTTAATGGAATTCCCAGTTCTTTCAATAATAAAATCGTATCTAACATTTCAATCTGATCCACGGAATAATACCGGTATTTATTTTCTTTTACAATCTGCGGGCAAAACAAATGAATCTCATCGTAATGAAACAGAGTTTCTTTTGTAATCCCCATAATCCGTGCCAGTTCTCCCGTCGTCATGTAATATCCGCTCTGTGGCATATCGTTTTCCTCCTTTGGGCTTGACTATAGTGTTACCCTATAGTATATACTTTCCTCTGTCAATCATTTTTCAGAAAGGAATCCGAATTATGCAAACATCTTTGAACCAGAATTTTACTCCATGGACGCTGCTGAAATTCGCAGCACCTTCCATCGCCATGATGCTTCTGATGTCATTATATACGATTGTCGATGGCATTTTTGTCTCCCGTTTTGTGGGAAGCAATGCGCTTTCGGCATTAAATATTGTCTACCCGATTGTCAATATTGCAATCGCAATTACGATGATGTTTGCTTCCGGAGGTAATGCAATCATCAGTAAATATCTTGGAGAAGGACGCAATAAAGAAGCGCGGGAAGCCCTCTCCCAGTTTATCGTGATCGGGCTGGGTGTCGGTATCTTCATGCTGGTACTGACACTCCTGTTTTTAACACCGATTTCCCGTTTTCTCGGAGCAACGGATCTGATCCTGGCCGACTGCCGCACCTATCTGGGAACGATCATTCTGTTTCTTCCGGCATGTATTCTGCAGACGCTGTTTCAATCTTATCTGGTCACCGCCGGACATCCGACACTTGGTCTGGTCCTGATGACTGGTGCTGGTATTTTAAATATGATTTTTGATTATATCCTGATTGTGCCGCTGCAGATGGGGTAGCAGGAGCCGCATTTGCCACCGGAATCGGACAATGCCTGCCCGCCGTCTGTGGCCTGTGCTTTTTTGCCTTTTCCAAAGGAAGCCTGCGCCTGTGCCACTTTTCGTTTCATCCGAAAGAGATTCTCGAAGCCTGCTATAACGGTTCCTCCGAGATGGTAACGGAGCTGTCGAACGCCATCATTACCTTTTTATTTAATCTGGTACTGTTGCGCCTGGCGGGAGAACACGGCGTTGCCGCAATTACCATCATCCTGTACGGACAATTTTTATTTAACGCCTTTTATCTGGGATTTACGATCGGAATTGCCCCTGTGGTCGGCTTCTAGTACGGCGCAAAGGAAACGGAAAAACTTCACCGGATTTACCGGACTTCCTTCCTGTTTGTCATTGCCTCCTCTGTGGTAATTACGATTGCTGCCGTAGTGCTCGCTCCATGGATTGTAAAAATATTCACCCATGATCCGCAGACCTATGCACTGGCTTCCACCGGTTTTTCCATATTTGCCTTTAATTTACTGTTCAGTGGCGTAAACATTACATCCTCTGGATTTTTTACCGCATTATCCAACGGAAAGATATCCGCAATTATTTCTTTTTGCCGTGCCTTTGGATTTACGGTTCTTTCCCTGTTAATCCTGCCTCATTTTCTGAACCTGACCGGGGCATGGATTGCCGTACCGATAGCAGAACTGCTGACACTGTTTATCTCCTTGTGGATGCACCGCAAATACTTCTGGAAACCCGGAAAAAAGAATTGTTTCCAAGCGGAAACCGCACAGTAAAATCACAAAAAAAGAACCATATCTCCGTCCTTTATATAACAACGGAATATGGTTCTTTTATATTTACTTTTTATACGCTTATTACTCTGCGAGCCGGAATTTACCAACCAATGTTTTTAATCCTTCCGACTGCGCGGAAAGCTCCTGGCTTGTTGCAGAAGTCTCTTCCGCAGCTGCGGAGTTGCTCTGTACGACACTGGAAATCTGCTCGATTCCCTGCTCGATCTGCTTTAACATATCTGCCTGCTCGGTAGAACTCTCGCTGGCGCCCTTTGCCGCATTCGCAAAATCATTCATGGATTCAAGAATCTTATTTAATGCAGCAACCGTCATTTCTGTAATCTGGTTTCCGTTTTCAATTTCCTGCAGAGATTTTTCAATCAGATCACGGGTATTGACTGCCGCCTGTGCACTGTCACCCGCCAGTTTTCCGATCTGATCTGCCACAACCGCAAAACCTTTTCCGGCTTCCCCGGCACGTGCTGCCTCAATGGAAGCATTCAGGGACAACAGGTTGGTCTGACTTGCAATCTCCTCGATGGAACCGATGATGTTTTGGATTTCCTGTGAGGTACTGCTGATCCGCTCCATGGCATTGGTCAATGCCTGTAATTCTTCTCTGCTTTGATCTGCCTGTTCTACGGCAGTGCGTACCATCTGGTAAGCCCCGGAAGCGCTCTCTGCGCTGGATTCTGCAATTCCGCTGACACTCTCTACCGTTGCTGTCAGTTCTTCTACTGCACCTGCCTGATCGGTGGCACCTTCTGCCAAAGCCTGTGCCCCGCCTGCCAGCTGCCCGGAACCGGATGCAACCTGCTCGGATGCCTCATTAATCTGTGTCAGGGTATCACTCAGTTCATGTTTTAATTTGCTTATGGACTCATACTGCTGTCTGAAATTTCCAATATAAATCTGTGCATTATTACTGGATACATTGAAATTTCCTTCTGCCATTTCTCCCAGAAGATAACTGGTATCCTGCACAATCACCTCCAGAGTTTTGCATGCCTGCCGGAAATTACCGGCAAGTTTTCCGAGTTCGTCTGGAGATTCATAATTTATTTCCACATCAAGCTGTCCTGCTTTCAGTTTCTCAGCTGCACTTTCCAGTTCCTGAATCGGCTTTAGCATAATTCCGGTAATGGTGGTCCGGATGACAGTGGAGAAAGCCACTGCTCCTGTTCCTATGAGAATCATCAGAATAATGCTCACAATTCCCGTTACCCTGGCAGATGTATACTGACTCTTTGCCTCTGCGGATGCCACTTTTCCGATATCAACCAATATATCCTGAAGTTTCTCTGTTGCATCATTATAATCGGAATTAAACAGTGCCAGAGCTTCGTCATTTTTATTCTGCTGCGCCAGTTCCATGAGCGCTACCCGCTGTTTTTTCAGTTCTTCTATCGCATCTTTTAATTCCGCAACTTCCTTTTTATCATGAAAAGACTTCTCCAGTGTGGTAACATTTTTTCCAACCTGATCTGCATACTGCTGTGCCGAATTAAGATAACTCTGTGTGGAAGCTGTATCATCGGTTGTCATCGACCACAAAATATATTTTCCCACAAGCTGTATATCTTTACGGATTTCCATCTGCAATGTGCTGTTTGCATATGCTTCCTTGTAAAACTTATAAGTATCCACATTCATCATTACAATGGAAACAAGCGAAACAACCATAGCAACAGCAAACGTTACAATGACGGTAGTAAATGCATACTTCAACTTCATTCCTACCTTCAGTTTTCGGTAAACCTCTTCCATTTTTTTTCGTCCTTCCATTTTCTCTGTTCCTTTCTTTATTCCGCTTTAAAATACTATTTTTATCATACGCCTTTTTTCCTCCCACTGCAATGTTTCTGTCGAAAATATGCGAATTTTATCTTTTTCCACACTCAGAACTCCCCCCCTGGTTTGTCCCCTTTGCATTCCAATAAAATGATGGTACAATGATGACATAACACAAAACATCTGTTTTACATATATTGTTGGAAATGGAAATGAAATGGAAAAAGCAAAGATTCGAATAATCCGAAGCAAAAGAAAAACCGTTGCACTGGAAATCCGTCCGGATTTATCGGTTCTGGTAAGGGCACCTTACTGGATGGCAGACTGGCAGATCCGTAAATTTGTCGATGAAAAATCAGACTGGCTGTATGCCCATCTCCGGGAAATGGAACAAAAACAAAAATTGGAAGCTGCACGCCCGAAAGCCGCACCTTTAAATCCCGTGGAATTGCAGGTGCTTGCAGATGAAGCACTGCGCGTAATTCCGGAACGGGTACAGTTTTATGCCCCGGTTGTCGGCGTGACCTATGGCAGGATCACCATACGAAACCAGCGTACACGCTGGGGAAGCTGCAGTGCAAAGGGCAATCTTAACTTTAACTGCCTGCTGATGAAAGCACCGCCGGAAGTGCTGGATTACGTGGTTGTCCATGAGCTGTGCCACCGGCTGGAGATGAACCATTCACCACGCTTCTGGGCACAGGTGGAGCGTGTGCTTCCAGACTATAAGGTTTCCCGCAAATGGTTACGGGAACATGGCAATGAGCTTATGGATTTAAACCCATAAGAAGGAGATACCGGTATTCCTGCATCTCCTTCTTGCTTTCATGTTATTTTTTACATGTAATATCGTTCTGTTCTCAATTACTTTCTATTGTATAAGTCCCCTCTTCAAAATTTACATGCAATTCGGCATATGCCCCGTCATATTCCCAGCGGATTTCCAGAGAACTCTCCTCTCCGGAGATTGTCACCTCTGCACCTTCCGAAAATGCCTTATGGGTATTCCTCATACGGATTAGCGCAAGCTGTTTTTGAACCACATCTTTTTTCAGTCCTTCCGCGATCTGATCACCGGAAAGATTTGTCCGGTTGATTTCCTTATGTCCGGATTCCCCTGCACGCTGCACCGCTTCATGGTCATTTTTTCCGGCAAACAGATCCAGATACCAGATCTGCGGTTTGCCCGGCATAAACATCTGGATGGCCCGCGCCAGAAGCATTTTTTCATCCGACTCTCCCAATGCACTGTAGTACGTGGCATTTACCTGATAATACAGATTCTTTTGTCCATGTAAATTTTTGACCATGCCCCCACGGGATACAATCCGGTCAATTAACGACTGGATCTCCTCTTTTGGAAGCAGTCCCTTTAAATCCAGAAGCGGGATGCCGTCGTGACAGCCGAGCATGTTGACCGTGGAGATCTTCTTTTCCACAATTTCCTTCGCCCATGCCGCAAGGTATGTTCCGCGCCTGTTCTCAATCGCATCAATGACCAGTCCCGGCAGGAAAAAGTCGTAGGTCGCATAGCCTTTTTCTGCAAGCGTCTGGTATATTTTTTCGTCATACGCTGCGTGGATCTCCGGCAAAAGCGTAAGTCCCAAAGGTTCTGCCAGCGCATGAATCTTCTGTAAAAGTTCCCATGTCTCCGGATCATTGAGGAAGTTTTTCTTTCCCGGTGTCTTCGGCGCATAGGCAAAGGCATCCAGCCGCACGATCGCCGCTCCGTAAGAAGCTATTTTCTCCAGTGTTTCACGATAAAACTCCCACACCTTTGGCGACTGGATGTTTACATCCATCTGTCCAAGATAGTGTCTGCCATGCACTTTCTGATAAAAGGTATTCCAGTACGGCACCTTTTTTCCATCCGGAAATTCCACCATCAGGATCGGCAGCCCGGGTTTGCGGAAAAACATCTGCTTCAGGCAGCTTTCCTCCGGCTGGATATAGCCTTCCTCTGTCATGGTTCCATGCCCTTCCCAGAAGCGGTTCCAGTCGATGAAAAAATCGCGGTACGCAGAAGCCTCCCCTTTTTCCACAAGATCCTGAAACTGTGGGGACTGTGCGGAAGCATGGTTTAAAATAAAATCCAGTTTCAGGTCAATCCCCATATTCTTTAACTGGTCAAGGTCTTCCCGGTTGGCAAGCTGCTCATTCAGGTCATAGTCGATCACGGAAAATCCCCGGTCGAGATCGGAATGATACAGGCTCGGCAGAATGTAAAAAGAAGAAAATACATTCTGCATTGCCTCAGTTTTTAGCAATGTTACAATATCTCCCAGATTTCCTCCAAGGCTGTCGGGATATGCATTGAGCATCGGTTTATGGTTCATAAACTCTTCCGTCCTTTCCCACGATCAATCCTGCATTTTTGCGCTGCACTTCAAGTTTTTCCTGTTCCAGTTCTACCACGCGGCAGATAAACGGGCTTGCGGCATTCTCATCGCGGTTTCTGCGGATGCGCCGCTCCCTGGTCTCCTCCGGGGAACTTTCCAGAAAGACGGGCAGATCCACACCATGTAAATCGTCACTGCCTCCGTGTGTCCACTCCAGAAGTAATACGGATATTCCGGAAAAATCGGTTTCTTCCGATGAAATCTCGCCATCTTCCCGTCCCATATGCCGCAATGTGATCGTATCTTTTCCCTCATGAAATGCCGCAAGCACTTCATTGATCCGGTCGAAGTCAATCTCTTTCTTTGTTCCGAGATATCCACGCAGTCCATCTTCCCCCGTTTCTTTATACACACGCATCCGTTCTTCATCATTGCGTTTTGGAATCCGGTGTGGATAATCATCGCCCGAGAGCAGATAACAACCAGTTCCGTCATTTAAAAAGTACTGCTGTAATGCCGTTGCGAGTGTTGTTTTTCCGGAACCGGAACCACCGTAAAGGCTGATGACCACTCGATTTTTGGCATTCCTGTCATACCATTTCTGCACTTTTTCATATAATGTTCCAGCCTCTTTCAGCTCTGTAAGAGAAAACTGATATGCCTCATATTCTCCGGTAAACGGCGGAAGCGGAATTCCCGCATGCATCAGTGCTGCACCGGAATACTGCCTGCCGCTCTGTTCTTCCAGATACACGGCATCCGGTTTTAACCCACGCGGGCGGACATAAACGGTCGCCTGATTTGCCTCTGCCATCAGACGCACTACGCTTACCAGTGCATGATCCTGTTGCTCTGAGACGGACATCCATGCCGCAATTTCATCCGTAAACGGATCCGACAGCCGCCAGTACGTTCCCTCGTTAATGAGCGTTTCATACTTCTTATACGTTTTGATCTGCTCCCGGATCTGCTGTTTTTCCTCATCCGATAAAAGCGCCGGGTTTAATTCGTAACCAAAAGTTCCCGCCATCGCCGTCACCCCACGGGTATGGAAACTTGTCACCCGTCCGGTCTGGTGATTTGGCACCGCCGAAACATGCGCCCCCATCGCGGAAACCGGATAGAAAAACGAAGTTCCGTACTGGATTCTTGTGCGGTTGATCGCATCGGTATTGTCGCTGCACCAGATCTGTGGGGAATAATAAAGCATTCCTGCGTCAAACCTGCCGCCGCCACCGCTGCATCCCTCCAGCAGAAGATCCGGATAGCGGCTGCACAGGTGTTCCAGAAAATCATAGACACCAAGCACATAATCATAGGAAAGATTTCCGGCATAGACATCTGCCATGCTGCGGTTCATATCCCACTTGACATAATCAATTTTTCCCTGATCGAGCACGGCACAGATCTGGTCAAATACACAGTCGCGCACTTCTTTTCTGGAAAAATCAAGCAGTAGCTGGTTTCTCGAGCGCACCGGCTTTTTCCCGGGAATCCGGATCGCCCAGTCCGGATGCGCCCGGTACAGATCACTGTCTTCATTGACCATCTCCGGCTCAATCCAGATGCCAAATTTCACGCCCTGCTCATGCACGCGGGTAATAAGATCTGCCAGACTGCCCCCCAGTTTCTTTTCGTTGACCTGCCAGTCCCCAAGGGAAGAATTGTCATCGTTTCTTTTCCCGAACCAGCCGTCATCCATTACTACCATATCAATCCCAAGGGAAGCGGCTTCTTTTGCCAGATCCACAATCGTATCTCCCGTAAAATCGAAATAGGCTGCCTCCCAGCTGTTGATCAGCACCGGACGCTGCATATGGACATATTTGCTGCGGCACACATGGTTGCGGATGCAGTTATGATACTGCTGCGACAATGCAGACAATCCATCTGCCGAATAGGATAAAATGACTTCCGGCACCGTAAAGGTTTCTCCAGCCGTGAGCGGGTAGGAAAACAGTTCTTCATTTAATCCAAGAAGCAGGCGCGTCTGGTTGAACTGGTCTTTTTCCGCCTCACATGAGAAATTGCCGCTGTATACAAACAGCATGCCATAGCAGCTGCCTGCCGTCTCTGTTGTCCCTTTTTCTGCCAGAATTACTGCCGGATTATACTGATGGCTGGATGTTCCCCTGCGGCTGCCAAACGCAATCGTCCCATGTCCCAGCGGGGTGCGCTCCAGATTGCGCTCCATGGCATGCTTTCCATAAAACCGCAGGACATCAAAATCTCCCTGTACAAAATCCAGACAGGCTGCCGCTGCCTTTTCGATCGTAATCTGTCCGGTTCCCGTATTTTTAATCCGTACACTCCTTGTAATGACATCGGTTTCTTCTAAAACGCCATACAGCAGATGCACTTCAACCTGTGCGTTTTCATCTGCAAGGACTATTTCCAGTGTCTGTGCTTCGTTTTCATCTGCCCAGACAGCCGGAAGTCCCTGTAACTGATACTTGCCGCTTCGGATCTCATAGCTCTTAAAAAGCAGATCTGCACTTTCCACACCTTTTTCATTTTTGATATTCAGCGCGATATTGCGGTAATCCCCTGTGCCAAGGGACGGATACTCCTGTGGCAGCGCATCCAACGAATAGGTGCGGTCCATACCGGCTGCATAAGGATTTCCGGAAAATCCGCGGTCTGCATAGGTTAAGACATAATCCATGGAACTGTTTGTTTTTTCCCCATAGTACAGATGCAGCAGATATCCCAGTGGGTCGACCTGCATCTGATAGGTTGTATGCGCTGTATGCAGGGTAAAGATTTTTTTATTTGGATTGTATATAATTGCCATAGAAGCCACCTCGTTTTATTTTTTATCCTTTGACTGCGCCGTTTGCCACACCATTCAAAATCTGTTTCTGACAGATCATATAAAAGATCAGGATCGGGATCAGTGCCAGAATATAGGAGGCAAACGCCAGATTGTAATTGGTTCCAAACTGTGTCTGGAAGTTAAGCTGTGCAAGCGGCAGCGTATTCTGTCCGGTTCCGGACATGATCACAAGCGGTGTCATAACATCGTTCCATGTTCCAAGGGCTGTCAGAATCGCAACCGTCGCATGCATCGGTTTCATCATCGGGAATACCACTCTCCAGTAAGTCGTCCAGGTACTTGCCCCATCAATATCTGCTGCTTCTTCGAGTGCTTCCGGAATATTTTTTAAATATCCACTGTAAAGCAGGACATTCATTGGCATGTAAAATACCAGATACAACACGATGACACCGGCACGGTTTCCAAGTCCCATGTGTGCCGTCTGTTTTACCAGAGGCATCATTAAGATGGAAAATGGAACAAACAT
>ERZ839823.410-NODE-410-length-63133-cov-45.865008_pt1 | contig 63133 bp, 68 predicted proteins | sample MGYA00519862_ERZ839823 | MGnify/ENA primary metagenome ERZ839823 (study PRJEB31850, sample SAMEA3708853) | human gut metagenome | biome: human gut; feature: human-associated habitat; material: faeces | place: China | collected 2014 ...
AACGGCCATCGAGCGGCTTTTTTATTCGGACAGCTTTCGGGTAGGCAACGCCACATTGCCGCAAAGCAGGGTGCGTCACAGGCTCCACGATCTGGACAACTTAACGCTGCGCGATACGGAGCAGCGGCTGCGGGCCAATCAGGAGCGCAATATCCGCAACTCGATCCAATACACCATGGCTGTCCTGTTCAACTGTATCACGGAGGGGGAAAGCGATCTGGTCGTCGATCCCTATCTCAACAGCCTTGGCGGGCCATAGGAAAAGGGAGCCCCCGCAGGGACTCCCCCGATCACAGGCCCCGCAAGCATCTGTGACCTATTCACTAATGCTATTTTACCGTTTGTCGAGCCATTTGTCAACTCCGAGGAGGTTATATCATGCTGCTGACCAACCAGCAAAAGTGCATCATGGAGATTTTGAGCAAGGTCGGCTGTATCCGGCGCGACCAGCTTCTCGCGCTGCTGTATGGCAAGTACCGGGAACGAGTAATGACCATGCGCCCGGAGCATCTGACGCCCATGCTGCGACAGCTCAGCGGGATCTCTCACGCTGTCTGTGTGGAAGACGATGTGATACGTCTTATCACAAAAACGGCAAATCCGCTGCTTCTGGAGAGCATCGACGTGATGCTGGAGATCACAGGCGGGTGTCCGCTTCAATTCTCTATCCCCACCAGTCTGCCCGCTCTGCTCTGTTTTCTCTTCGGTGATGAGCTGACCGCCTACTATGTGGCAGCTTTGACCGCAGAACGCGAACCCTCTTTTCGCCGTATAGAGCTTGGAGAAAAAGAGCGGCTCATCTGGCTTCCGGAACACTCCCTCGCCCTGCAAGGCAAGGAACTGCCGGATCGCCAGATTGTTGCACAGAAGCAAAAGGACGGTACACACTGTTTCTTTGCGAATAAAAACACGACATTCTAAAACGAGGAGGTAACCAAATGCCAAGAAAGAAGACCGTTCCGACCGAACCAATGTCTGATCCCCCTGTGGAGGTCACGGAATCCACAGTAGAAACGACACCCGACCCCGTGGAGCAGCTGCCTTCTGACATCCTGACTGGGAGTACTCCGCCCGGAGAGGGCTTGGAGATTCCGTCTGTGCCATCAGAAACTGACGCCGAAACCGAAATGGCCCCAACGGAAACATCTGAAGATGCAGAAGAACCGTCCTCCGATGATGCGGATATGACCGTAGACTTTGCGGAGGATCCCGCATCACAGGAAGGCTCTCCACCCGTTCCGGAAACCACCGCAGAAGTCGAAGAAGCTGTTTCGGAAGAAGACACCTCGCCACTCGTGGCCGAAGCTCCTCCCGCAGCGGAGCAGCAAGCGCCTGCACCGAAGCCAGAAATGAGTGACCGCGAGAAGTTCTTCCATCTGGATTTCCATAAGCTGGATCGCAATCTATCCGAGGAGGAACGTCGGGAATGGAACGCCATCTACGCGTCCTATCGCGGCGGCAGCCCGCTCAGCGGTACTGTGATCGGCGTGGATATGTTCTCGCTGAATGTACGCAGCCGCAGGACCGGCGAGGTGCGAAAGCGGGAGCTGTCCTGCGCCATCGTCGTCCCCTACCGTGTGCGTATCCTGATTCCGGAAACGGAAATGTGGTCAGGAGAAGGGCGGCCCGGAATGTCCCTGAATCATATCATGGGCGCGACGCTGTCCTTCAACATCATCAAGGTGGACAGGGAAAACGGCTTTGCGCTGGCTTCCCGTAAGTCGGCCATGAAGACGCGCCGTTCCTACTTTGCCCATCGGGCAGAGTTGAACGCACCCGGTACACGGCTGAAATGCCGTGTCATTGATGTTGGCCCCGTCCGCTGTACGGTGGAGTGCTATGGTCATGACATTCGGTTGACGCAGAAGGATCTCTGCTATATGTCCGTGTCAGACCTGCGCGCTGTCTACCGCCCCGGGCAGGAACTGGACTGCGTAGTGACGGACTACGACGCCGATGCGGATCGGCTCAGGATTTCTGTGAAGGCAGCGCTGTCCGATCCCTTTGAAGGGGCCGAGCGGCGTCACCCTGTCAACAGCCGGCGTCAGGCTGTGATCTCCGGCAAGTATGCCGGCGGTGTTTTTTGCAACCTGCCGGATGGCACTGTCTGCATGTGCTCCTATGCTTATCAGTATGAGGACAGCGACTTTGAGATCGGTGACACCGTGATCCTGACGGTCAAGCGGTTTGACAGCAACAAGCGTCAGATGTACGGAAAGATTCTCTCCAAGTGGTAGTGTCAAAAGGCTTGTCAAGACTTTATTTTAAATGCTTATGCCGCCCAAAATAAAGTCTGTGGGCCTATTGATTTCCGGGGATAAGCATGATTAAAATAAAAACAACAGGAAAAGAAGGGAGTGCAGAAAATGATAAAAAGACGATTAGCACTGCTCGCGCTGGAGGGCGTTCTGCTGCTCACGGCCTGCGGGCAGACAAAGAATATCTCTACACTGACAACACCCCCACCGCAAAGTGCGGTGCAGGTTATCGCACCGGCAGTTGACGGGACGCAGGGGGGTGCTGAGAACTCGCCTACCGTGGAGACTGTCGAGGAGACTCAGGACGCAGGCGGTGAGGAGACTCCGAAAACTGCCGATAGTGCGAAGACACCCTCCGGTAAGATGGAGGTAACACCACCGCCCACTACCCCTGAACAGGCGGCAACACCCATGCCTGCGCCGGAGGATAAACCTGCTCCCGCACCCACACCGGCACCTGCACAGAAACCGGCAGAGAAACAGGAGGAAAAACCTGCTCCTACGCCCGAACCTGTCCCTGCACCGGAGCCGAAACCCGAACCGGCAGACCGCTGGGCGGCTGTCGAGGCGGCCAACGCCTATGCTGCCGCGCAGTACGGTGTCATCACAGATGGCAGCCTGACGCTGGACAACAGTGCCTATCGCTTCCCTGCATCGGTGGCAGCGGACGCCTCGCAGGAAGTGCTGGAGGCCAAGGCGCGGGACATGGTGGACTACACCTTCCGGCAGCTCATGATGCAGGCGGGCATGGATAGCATCGCGGACGCGGGCTTCCATTGCAACGTCTGCATCGTAGAGGACGGCGCAAGCCTGCTGATCTATGTCCTGTACGATGGCTAAGAGGTAACTTCATACAAGACCCCCTCCAACACGGAGGGGGTCATCTTATATCCGAAGGAGGAGCCATGAAACACAAAAAAATGTTGCTGGGCTTTGTATTGATACTGGCTATGCTCGCAGCACTGGCGGTGACCGCCTATGCTGCCAGCGTGACGGTCAAGTACAGGGTCTACGTCTATTCTGACGAGATCACATTTCGTCAGTATGATTATAGCCAAAGCACAACGCCGTCCATTACAAATCTGACCATCTCGGCTACCAGCAGCCTCGGCAGCGGCAGCGCCCTCTACCACATGAAATATGCGGATGGCGCGGTGGCTTACTGCATCGAGCCAGGTGTTCATTCCGATGACAGCGGCACCTACAAGGAGGGATCCAGTGCCAGCTGGTATAACCTGCCCGCTTCTGTGCAGAGCGGCATTGCACTGGCGATGTCCCTGGGCTATCCCAGTGCCGACTACGGCGCGGTGCCCAGCGACCGGAACAGCAGTGCCATCATCAACGCGGAAAAATGGGCCGCCACGCAGGCCATTATCTGGGAGCTGATCTGCGAATACCGCAACGCCTACACCTACGACGATTGGGGATACAGCCCGTTCTATGGCTGTGTGGATACGAGCCGCTACCCGACCTTCGAACTGTGGTATGACGAGATCGCGGCGGCGATGCAGAACGCCACGATGATCCCCAGCTTTGCAGAGTACGCACCGCGCTGGTGCGACACCATCGAGCTGAGGAGGAACGCAGCGGGCAGCTATACAGCTACGGTTACGGATGACAATGAGGTGCTGGGTGACTACAATTTCGCCGCTAACAGCGGGAGCGGCATCACCTTCACACGGAAGGGCGACACTCTGACTATCACGGCGACGGCAGCGGCGGCCAAGAATCTCGACACCGAGAAAATTTACTCGGCCACCGGCAGTGCCTATGAGATCGATCCGGATCGAGCGGTGATCTGCTGGTATGATCGGACGGGACGGTATCAGGCGATGGCCGGTTACACCGGCGTGGGGCGCGACCCCGTGAAGGCGTACATTAAGATCATGGCCGTGGAGGAGAAGGGCAGTATCACCGTCCGCAAGATAGATGCCACAGGCTCCCCGTTTGCTGGTGCGGAGCTGCTGCTGGAGACTTCCGCAGATGGCAAGACTTGGTCGGAGGTGGGCAGAGTGACCACTGACAAAACTGGCATTGCCAAGTGGAGCGACCTCAAAACCGGTGCACAGTACCGTGTGACGGAGACCAAGGCCCCAGCAGGCTACACGCTGCTGACCGAGCCGTTGTTCACAGGAACGTTGGACAGCAGCAACCGTGATGTTATCATCACTGCCTGCAACAATGCGGGCGTTGTGCTGCCCTTCACAGGCGGCACGGGATTTACAACCTATATTCTGCTTGCAGTACTCATGCTTTGCATGGGTGTTTATTTTTGCAAAAAATCTAACATCAAAAAGGAGACAGCTAAATGAAAAAGATCCATCGCGTATTGGCGCTGCTGATGGCGGCGCTTATGGCCTTCGGCTTGATGACCACAGCATTTGCCGCAACAGATTCTGCGCCGATCATCGACCCCGGCAAGAAAGCATCTCTGAGCATCTACAAGTATGACATCACCACAGCCAGCAAAGACAGCGCATGGGATGCGGAGTCCTACGTTTCCGCCGGCCTGTATGACGACGCGGTTATCGACAAGCTGAGCAAGTACGCCATCCAGGGCGTGGAGTTTACCTACCTCCGCGTGGCCGACATCGCCATGAACAATGAGGTCGTGGACGGTCAGCGGCAGGTGGGCGTGCTGTATGGATTCGACAACAGTGACCGCAACACCGCCGTGCTGTCTGCCATCGGTCTGACCGCTGCGGACGCTCGCAAGACCGAGGGCGGCGTCAACTACTTCACCAGCGATATGCTCAACAACAAGCTGTCCACCGCGCTGACTGCCAATGCCACCACTGTCAAGAACACTCTGGAAACCGCCGTGAAAAGCGGCGGCGTGGCTATGCCCGAAACGGATGCCACCGGCCACTCTTCTGCTGATCAGATGGAGCAGGGGTTGTATCTCGTCGTGGAGACCCGTGTTCCCGAGAATGTCACCAGCACCTGCAATCCCTTCTTCGTGTCCCTGCCCATGACCACCGTGGACGGCGCGGCATGGAACTACGATGTGACCGTCTACCCCAAGAACCAGACTGGCAATCCTACGTTGGATAAGACTGTGCGCGAAGCAAAGAACTCCACCGGCAAGAATACCGGCAGCCTGACCGACATCACCGATGGGTACGCTCACACTGCCACCGCCTCCGTGGGCGACACGGTGGATTATCAGATTATTAGCACCCTGCCCACGATTACCTCCAAGGCTTCTTCTCTGAGCGAGTACACCTATGTGGACACGCTGAGCAAAGGCATCAAGTATAACAAGAACGATGTGGTCATTGAGTTCTTTAAGGATGCTGGCTGTGCCGACAAGATCACCACATGGGATGAAAGCTCCGGCAAATTCGCCGTGGCTTACGATGACGCGGCCAACACTATGGCCATCCGCATGACCGATACAGGTCTGAGCGAGATCAACGAGGCGGCCACCGTGTACATCGACAGCGTGAAGCGTGGGTACTCTGACTGCACCATGCGCCTCACCTACGCCGCCACCCTGACCGCCGATGCCAAGATGGGAGATACCGACAACCCCAACGAGGTTGAACTGACGTGGCGCAGAACGAATAACACCTACTTTGATACCCTCAAGGACTGCTGCCATGTGTATACCTACGGTATCGACGTACTCAAGCAGTTTTCTGACAACGGCGGCAACCGGCGGAATGTAAAGTTTAAGCTGCACAATGACACCGACGACTGCTACATCATCGCGGAGCAGAAGGATGGCATGTATTACGCCAAGGGTATCACCAGCAAAAAGTCTGATGCCACGACCTTTATCCCCAACAGCAGCGGCCACATCGTGGTCAAGGGGCTGGAGGATGACACCTACTCCCTGACCGAGACTGCCACCGACAAGGGCTATGTGCTGCTGAAGGATGCGGTCAAAATCGTTATCAAGACCGCCGAGAACGGCACTTGTGAACGGTGCGGCGCGACCCTGCTGACCGCCTCTGCCACCGTCAACGGCAAGGATGTCACCATGAGCGAGGGCAACGCCATTGTGCCGCTGACCGTGGTCAACAACCCCGGCTTCGACCTGCCCAAAACCGGCGGCTACGGCGTTTGGATGTATACGGTGGGCGGCGTTCTGCTGCTGGGCGCAGCGGCGTTTATCGTGATCCGCAGCCGTAAGCACAAGAACGAGCGGTGAACCGCTGGTTACTGGCGGCGGCTTTCGGTGTTGTGGCGCTGGGGCTACTTCTCTATCCGCTGGTGGGAGAACTTCTGAGTGAAAAGTATCATTCGGACATAGAGACCAGTTACACTGCAGTTATCGCGGACACCGATGACGCCGAGCTGACCGTTCAGCGTGAAGCGGCACAGCAGTACAACGCCATGCTGTCCGGCGCAGCTATCACTGAGGGAGGGGCTTCCGCCCCTCCCTTGCCGTATGCGGAGCAGCTTACCGTGGGCGGCGTCATGGCCTATGTGGACATCCCCAAAATCAACGTATATCTGCCGGTGCAGCACGGCACGGACGCGGACACGCTGGAAAAGTCAGTTGGCCATGTGGTCGGCACATCTCTGCCGGTAGGCGGCAGCAGCACCCACGCGGTGCTATCGGCGCACAGTGGTATGGCGAGTTCCAAGCTGTTTTCGGACATTGACCAGCTTGCAGAGGGCGACACGTTTTACATCCACGTGCTGGGCGATACGTTGGCATACAAAGTGGACGCCATCAACACAGTACTGCCTACGGACACATCGCTGCTCCAAATCGAAGACGGCAAGGATCAGGTCACGCTGGTGACGTGTACCCCGTTTGGCGTCAACACCCACCGGTTGCTGGTGCGAGGCCACCGTGTTCCCTACACCCCCGAACAGGAAGCGACTGCCGCCGCAGAAAAACCTGTGGCATCCTCGTGGACGCAGCATTACCTTACAGGTCTTGGCATCGGCCTTGGCGTGGTGGCAGTGATAGGCGGCGGGTACTTCTTAATAAGGAGAAAACGCCATGCGTAAGACATCCCTTTTACTGGCGGCACTGCTGGCTGTGGCGGGCATCTATGTCATGCTGTGGCCGGTGTTCACGGGACAAAGGCTGCAAGCCGACACAGATGAGGCTGTGCAGAGCTTCCTCGAAGAACGAAAGCCGGAGCAGCAGTACCCCGAACTACTGGCGGCTCTACAGGAGTACAACCGCCAGCTTTACGCAGAAAAGCAGTGTAATCTCACCGACCTCAAAGCCTGCGAGGAGCCTGCCGCTGACCTGACCACCTACGGCATCGAAGATGAGATCATAGGCGTCTTAGAGATACCCGCTATGGAGCTGACCATGCCGGTCTATCTGGGCGCGTCCGATGCTCACCTCGCCGCAGGCGCAGCAGTGCTGGGCAACACCTCCGCACCCATCGGTGGGGATAACACCAACTGTGTCATCGCCGGCCACCGGGGCTGGCGCGGTGCGGACTATTTCCGGCATATAGACCGCTTACATGTTGGCGATACCGTTACGCTGACAAATCTATGGGAGACACTGACCTACACGGTGGCCGACATTCAGATTATCCAGCCCCACGAGGTGGATAAGATCAAGATACAGCAAAGCCGCGACCTGCTGACGCTGCTGACCTGCCATCCCTACGCCAGCGGCGGGCGGGAGAGGTATGTGGCGTACTGTGTACGGAATTGCGTCAATACGTGAATAGCGGTTTATATTCGGCATAGAGCCAGACCATGAAACAAAAGACGCAGGTACGAGAGCTATCAGCACTCGTACCTGCGTCTTTTTTCTTCAGTGACTATGTCGTTTCCTATAGTTTTACCTTACGCTTCTCTTCTTGGTGCAATACATACCGAGCACAATGAATTCGCAGCCGCTTCCATTTTAATGCCGGTTTGAGGGCATTGCGCCCATGCCGTGTTGTCAGCTATTTGCTGCTGGCAACGATATATACACCTCATACGGGTACTGTGAAACCATAAGCTTTGGTGGGTGTGACAGAAGATAGTTTTCTGAAGTGCCATTGACGGACTCCGAATCAACAAGAAACGGCATTTGCAGCCCAATACGCTTGCCGCTGCCAATGGAAAACATACTGTTCCCTTCAAGAACAGGGTTGACACCTGCCAGCGAATTGACCTCAAAGCTGAAGTCACAGTAATAATCATCACCTACCAGCTTAAAGCTCGTCAAATCAACTACATTGTTCAATGGGTCGTTATCGCCGTCAAACCAAAAGGTGGCATCAACAAGATAAACGTATTGGTACTTGCGGTCTATGCCCTGTGCGTCGTAAAATGAGTCATCGCAGCCAATGGCAGCTAAGAAATCCGACATTTTTTGGATGCGAGCCCCTGTCACGTTGATATAATATCCGCTCAAATCAATATAGCCAATGTTATAATAACCGGGCCTCAGCTCAACCGCCTCGCTGGACTGATACTTCAGCACGGTTGGTGTGGCATATTTCACGGCATCTGAGGTATTTACTGTGTAAACCCTATACACATAGCCGATCAGCAGAAAAACCATGGCAACGCCAATGATCCATTTTCGATTCATTGTGATACCTCTGAAAACACATCGTTTTCGCCCTTTGTAAGGTGATGGGCAAGCTTTCCGCCAACAAGTTTGAATATCTCGTCTGAGGCTCCGCTTAGATACCCATAATCATGGCACGCGAGGATAATAAGCGCGCCACGTTCCTTCTCTTGACGGATGATATCAGCTACTAAATCGATCGCTGCTTCATCCAGCGAAATGAACGGCTCGTCCAACAATATTAGCTCAGGTCGTTCCATAATTGCGCACGCAATGCCGAGACGCTGCCGCATTCCAAGGGAGTATTTGCCATACTTCTTGTTGGCGTTTTCCGAGAGACCGACTCGCTCCAACGCCCGAAGGACTTCCTCTTTCCCAATTTTTCCCGATATGCTGGCAAGCATTTCCAGATTCTGATACCCCGAATAGCTGTTGAGGAAGGCGGGATTTTCAATCAGCAGTCCCATGCTTTTGGGAAAACTGTTCTCTCCGTGCAGTGCTTCACCGTCGATTAAAATTTGGCCCTTTGTCGGGTGGATCAAACCGGAGATCAGACGCATCAGCATTGTCTTGCCGCAGCCGTTAATACCCTGAAAACCATATACATGGCCTGACTGCATCTCCATACGTATATCTTCAATTACATTTGTGTTTCCGAAAGTCTTTGTCACATTGTCAACTACGATATTCATTCTTTTCCTCCTTGCAGAATATCCATTCTCAAAATTCTATGTCTGCCGATTGCAATCACCGCCAGCACGATAATGATTACACCAACGAGGCAAGATCCAAGGTCAAAATTATAGACCCCAACTGCCGAGGAACGCACCGGCATAGCGAAGTTTGTGATGAAAAACGGATAAACGCATAGTACGCTGGCTGCAAGATAAGTACAGGTCACAATGTAGGCAAATGCGGGCTTTATGAAAAGGGTTATCGTCATTTGCGCCAAACTTAGCGCCACAGTCGTAATGCAGGGCATCAGGCACAAGGCGAGGAACATCTGGGAATTTGTTGTTTGCGATGCCAAGAACACTGCATTAAACTCCACCGAAAACATTGTTTCGTCAGGCATAAAAGAGAGGCTAAACCCGAACACAAGGCAAAGCGCGGCAATGACTATGTAAATGACGGCATAGTAAAGAATGATAGTGGTTGCATTCAAAATGCATTTGGATACCCACCATCGTCCCTTGCTTTGCAGGCGCGTGATTACCTGTATACCGCTGCCGCTCAAGTCACGGGTAGTGTAGCTGAGAGTCAGATAGCAAGGAATGATGATCGACAAAAACCATATTGTGGGGAAAGAGAAGCCCTCCCCAACATTTTGCGATATTGGAAGATATCCTCCAAGTTCAAACAAAAGGACATCGCCAAGGGCAATAGGCAATCGCCAAACGCCATTTACACTACCTGTCAAGAAAACGGATATGTGAACCATATCGAAAATCAGACATACAAATACAAATGCAGCAAACAGAGCAATCAGTAAATACCGTTTACTTGATTCATATATACCAAATCTGAGATCATAGCGTATTGCCTTAAACAATTTCATGGTTCACCCCTTTTCTAAGGCCGAAAATGAGAATAACGGCGGAGAAGATCACCAGCCAAGAAATTAAGACGAAGGGCTTTGATGCATTCTCCGGAGGCAATGAGTGCATGAGATTCAGCGGCGAAATCTCAATGTAGCAGATGTAGTTGAGAAAATTGCGCGCTGCATCACACAATATCACCGCGATATAAGGGACTATCAATGCCGCAATGCGCTTTTCACTGCGGAGAGCCACGAGCAGCGGAAGGCAAGCAAAGCACCCGGAAAATGTGAATGCGATGACGATATATATAAGCGCGTACACAAGGGGATGGGAAAACGCCAGCGAGGAGAGCAGATCGCCGTGATATACCCAGTAGTATATGTTGTTATAAGGACGCGGTGTAATAGCTGGAACGATGGCGGCTGTAATAGCAAAGCTAAAAAGCAGCGGTATGGCCACGGCTGCACCGCCGGACAAAAATGCGGTCAGTAGTTTTGCAGAGAAAAACCTTCTTCTGCCGATTCGCGGAACGACCACCTTCAAATATCCGCTATTGATTTCCTCTGAGAGATTCCACCCGCAAGGCAGCACAGCAAGCAAGGGAACGAGGTAGAAAAATGCTACTGAGCCGATATCCAGTGTTGCTCCCAGCCAGCGGTTGTATAAAGTCATACCATCCAGTCCATCTTTCGGTATTACACTATTGGCCATGCAGTATTCAATATAGGCAACCGACCCATTTTCTCCATAAAAGATTGCCGCCGTTTGCCATGCACTGATGATCGCAAGCACCATTCCGAGCAGTAAAGAAACTGCAAACCATTTGCTGAAGAAAGCTCTATTCAGCTCTATTTTCAAAAGATTTTTCATAGCGTTACTTCAATCGGCATCATGCCTGGCATGTATGTATTGCACAAATAAAGTGAACCGTTATTGCTCCTAATGTCAGAAAGTTCATGATCCCATAATCCAAATCCAATTACAGCATCTAACGTTTCACCAATATTAGGCAACTGATATTGGAAATATCGTTTTGTATCTGAATTTGCTACTCCGCCTCGATTAAAATATGCAAGTTCATAATCCCTACTGTCATTATCGTTTTTTGCCTGCCTATGTAGGCGAAAATTGTTAATTAAAGGGAATTTGACGAACTCATCGTCTATGGTTCCATCATCTACCGGTACATCTACATTTTCTATAGTGAGGGATACGGTGATATAATAATCGTAAGAAGGACTGCCTGATAATTGATAGATTGCTTCATCGATCCCAGCATCTGACATGTTATCCGCCAGTTTTATATCGTTTACATAGAAGTTGACATGGCCGTATCCAAAGAAATCATCTTGCTCAAATACCCTATCTGCATCCACGTATTTCCCAAGAATAGTATCGTTTTCGTCAACCGCTTCTTCTGAATTCGACAGATTTGAGTTTTCTGATTTTTCACTGCCAGTGAGTCTGTCACCATTTACCTGCGACTGAGCACAGGAGCATAGTGCAAGTATCAGAGCTATGCAAATCAGAGTTAAAGATCTTATTCGTTTTATCATATGGATTGCACTCCTCCAAATATCGCTTCCGTATTAAGCAAAACAAGAAGGTTGCCAGATTTCATTTGTGCTATGATCTCTGGCAACCCTTGCTTTCAGTTATTTGATGTAATTACTGTTTAGAGCAGATAACCTAAATTTGGCCCATCTGCAAAAGTGACCGCATGACCGTATGTGAGTTAAATAATAACAACCCCGGTACCGGCACCTGTCCAGTCGGGACTCCAGACTCCCCGTAACGTTCCCTTGCCAGCGGTGGGAGAGATTCTAAGCCACATGTTGACGCCATAACCAGTGGTATAATCGCCCTGCTCATACACAAAATTGCTGATAGCATACTTTGTGCCGCTGGTCAACACGGCATAGCCGAAAGAAGTGTTTGTTTTATTCGTAATTACTCCAGCATCTTTGCACATGGTTTTTACCATGGTTCTTGAACTGGGGGAATAAGACGGATATACATAGACCTTGCTGGTATTCGTCTTGTATCTGCTCGCAGTCGGTCTTTCGTTACCAGCAGTAACATTTGTCTCATAATAATCCGTATCTTGGACATTTGCCGCAAAAGCAGAGACCACGGTAGATGCCATCAGCATACACACCATCAGCAGAACGGATACTCTCTTGAAAATCTTCTTTTCCATTATGTCGCCTTCCTTTCCTAATTCCAAATATTGTTTTGTTTTCAAAGTCGAACCTTTTCCTTTGGGTATCATAATATCGATTATTCTGATAACGCCCCCTTTCGTTTAATATTCTGCGATTCACAGGAAGCAGGTACCCATTGATTCCTGTAACCGGACACTAACGTTAGGTAGGTTCGCCTTCATAAATATGTTGATTCAGAACTCACAAATATTACACATTTCTCCAAAAATTTTTAATACCACACAATTAGAGGTTCATCTGGAGTGAAGCATAGCAACATTAAATGTTACTACAAATGTTACTACCATGACTAATATCGTTGATACGCTTCAGAAAAGCCATAAAACCTATTTCCTTGCATCGACAACTAGGTAGGCAGCAGAGGGATGCTTCAACAATTTTATAAGATCCCCTAAAGAACCGATCGTCCTCCGTTTTATCCCGAATATACGGGATACGCTGTCACGTTGGCACATGGATAATGCAGATAAAAAGAAGACCTACCATCTTTATGATAGCGGGCCTTCTTTTGACATGCGATAATGACTGGATTATATCAAACACAGATGTTATCTTGTGATAACACTCCTAGTGGTAACTGTTCTAGAATCGTTGCCCAATGAATCTTCAGCATAAATCGTTACAATCGCACGATATGTTTTTCCTGATTCACCATTATATGTATAGCTACCGCTGAATTCGTCTGCACCTTTATCCAACAAGCCATTATGGGCGGTGCCTTGCTTTGTATGAACTTCTTGCCAACGCGTTCCGTTTTTTTCCTGAATGATAATCTTCTTCACACCGATTGAACTCATAAAGCCAGTGGCATAAATCCTAAAATTGACAACAATTTCACCTTTTGCCCCACTGGTTGTATCAATGGTATATGTATCGAAGTAGTCACTTGCTCTCTGCAAACTGATGTTATCGCTTAATGGAGTTGCCGCCTCAACTGTGCATACACAAAGAGAAAACGCAAAAACCAAAACAAAAATTAACTGCACAAGTTTCTTCATTTGTTATTTACATCCTCCTATTACATAAAGTCGATGATTTGCTTTACCTCGTCCACAGACAAGTCACCAACAATGGTGCAAACCATCTGATCATTTGGCATCCACGCCGCAGTCAGCCTCTGGTTATTAGACATAATGTAATATGTGAGTTCACCTCTCTCGTAGGTAGTTACCGTAGCAGAATCCTTTTCAAAAACCGTGCAATCTACCGCATCAGTTGAATCGTACAAGAAAACTATCAGAGAGAAATTACGGTTACCAAATGTGTACTTCGCGCGAATACTCATCGGGCTTGGCTGAGAAGAAACGGAGACTTTGGCAAGCTCAAAACCCTCGGGCAACCATTTTGGCACCATGCTCTGGTTGATGCCGCAAGCATCTAAGGCATCTCGAAGTGAAGTATACTCTCCGTCGGGAGACTGATTATTTGTGTTTTGAGTATCGGTATCAGGGTCGGTGCTATTCTGTAAGGACGATGTAAACCGAAAAGTTTCATTCGTCCAGCGGGCTATGGCACCAAACACATCAATACCAACGGCTTGCACAGTTACCAAGCTGCCCAGTACAACCAAAACAGCAATAGCGGCGGCAATAGAAGGTTTCCATCGAGAGGTGTTGGGTCTGCTTTTTTTAGATGTGCGAGATGCGCATTCGACCAGACGTGAATGCTTTTCGAGGAATCGGTTCAAAGACGCGTCAACATCAAATTCGGGAGCGACCTCAGTTTGTTCGATTTCCTCTAAGCACGCATCCATCTCAGATGCTGAATATGTGAAATCGTCTGCAGCATCCCACATATCTGCCAGCGCATCGGTCAGTTTGTCGATCGGCATAGTATTAAGATGCTCGTTGATTTGAGAGCTGTCCTCTTTCGGACTGCGATTCACAGGGTGGGTTCTGTTCTCTGGCATCTTCTTGCACCTCCTCTCTCCTATATTGATTGAACATTTAGTAATATTACATTGAATTTAAATTTTTATGGGTCATCAGTGACATTTTTTATCAATTCCTTGTAGTGAGCCTTCGCACGAAAGGCTCTGGTTCGGCAATTCAAGATCGAGATGCCGAGCCGCCGCGCAATATCCTCGTATGACAGTTGTTCCTCAAATAGCAGAATCAAAATTTCTCGTTCCTTTGGGGACAGTCCCTTTGGCAACGAATTCTCTAAAGGCTCGTGATAAGTATCTTCAGCAAATGCGGCTGTGTCGTGGATAAGCGGTATTTCAAGCCTGTGCCGCGCGGACTTTGTTTCATCCAGAATTAAGTGCTTGAGCGTCTGACTCAACCAACCGCCGATATTGGGGTGGGTGAGTAGATCCTTCTGTTTATATAGCAGTATTAAGAATGTTTCTTCCACCAAGTCTTCGGCCAAATACCGATCCCGTAGAATGTAGTAGGCCTGCTTAAACAGACGGGCGGAATGTTCCCGATATAATTCGATAAACCATTGATTATGTTCAGGCATATGAGATATTCTCCTCTGCACACGCTCATATAAAATATACCGCAGAATGAAAGCATTGTAAACTTGCAGCCGTTTTCCGGTCTCGAACTCTTTGCTCTAAGTTAGCTCATCGAGGAGGTCGTTAGGTTCAAATTCCAATATGGTTGTAATTTGAACTATTGCAGTTGAACACAAAGCTTGTTGCTTATAATGATATGAAGAAAACTAAAATTGATAGTTAATCATATCACCATAGACCGCTGGATCTGGTTCGCGCTCCGAAACCCCAATTTGTAAACTGGGAGCTGTGGAATCGTGCCCTATGGTGGAAGAATTCTTGAAAAAATAAATTGGTTTTCTTGTGTCCTTGATGTACTCGCGAGTGTCTGCAATAATGATTAGCTGCTGTATATCATATCTGTATCTCACAAAAGCGGGTGTACTGACAAAAAAGACTTCTTTTCGTTGTTATTCATTGCGATAAATCCCGGCAGGGCTTATAATAGACTCTGGTAGCACATTCCGTCAATCCTATTTGGGAAATATAATGAGTACCAATAGGAATTTCGAAGGATGGTATATGTGCATGGCCGTGTCAAAAAAGGAACTACAATGTACTATCGGCAAGAATATTAGGGATGCCCGTAAGGCTTGCGGTTATACGAAAGAATTCTTGGCAGAAAAAGCGGAGATTTCAGTTGAGCATATTACGCAGGTCGAACGTGGTGACAAGATGCTAAGTATCCACAGTCTTGTAAGAATGGCTGAGGCTCTACACGTCAGTGCGGACGCTTTGATTTATGAAAGTGCCGTAAATAATGCCAAAAAGAACATTGCGCAAATGCTTGTGTCTGTGGATGAAAAGAACTCGCGACAACTATTCGATCTTCTCCAATATGTCAATGACCATTTTTTAAAATAGCTGGTGCGGAAGAGATTTTAAAGCGACAGTGGGATGTGGGTGCTATAAAGATCCGTACAGAGAGAAAGGGTGAGAGATATGGCACCGGAGCAATGCGAAAAATGTGAAGTATTTAGCGATATTTACGTCAATAACTGGGCTAAACTACTACGTTATGCCAAGGCAAATAGGAACAGTACCGGGGTCGCCGAAGAACTTGTGCAGGACACTTTTCATGATGCTTGGAGTAAGTTCGACGAATTAATCAACCACGAAAATATCGGAGGTTGGCTGATGCAGACCCTGAAAAACAAGATTTGGAATTATACCCGTGCTAAACAGCGGGAAGCCAACATGATTATCGACCACGGCGACAAAACGGAAGATATTGCTACAACAGATAACTTTGTTAATGAGCTGATTGCAAGAAATGCTCTTTCAGCCATCCATAGATTCGTCCACGATACTTTTAACGAAGATGATATCACACTATTCCGGCGCATCATAATTGAAAACGCCAGTCACAAAGAAGCGGCGGCAGAGCTTGGAATTACCGTCTGGACAAGTCAAAAACGCCTTGAGCGAATACGAAAGCGAATCAGGGAGGAATTTCCTGATTTTTAATTTTGATTTTATGTCAGCATATTTCCACGATAAACATACATGAAATGAAGGAGGTTCAGAGTATGGCTGTAACAAATAATGATGGTATGTACTCCTATCTGGACCAATTGAGTACGCAGGAACTGGAAGACCTCCTGCAAAAAGATATGGAAACTGCCGATGGTGGTGATCCGGATATGGTTATGTACATCTTGGAGGTGATTGAAAAACGTGAAGGCGGTGCCGACAAGGAAGCTGCTACTACCGCATTGAAGGATTTTTTCTCCACATATGCAACGGCAGAAGGTGAGGGTCTTCAGCTATATCCCAGCAGTAGCTCTGACCACATAAATGCGCCATTGAAATCCAGAAAACCACTACACAAGGGAAAGGGCCCCAAAACTATCTTCCGCAAATCCCTCCTTGTTGCGGCCACGCTGGCATGCGTGTTTGTGTTGGCCGCCTGCTCTTTCGGCGGCCTTGCGAGATTCTTTCAAATGGTTGGCAAATGGACGTCAGAGGTGTTTACCTTCGAGAACGCATACAAAGGCGATATACCGCAGGGGGTTCGAACAGAGGAAAACCAACCATCGGAGAATGTTCAATATGACAAGATCGAAGATGCTTTAGCGGCGTATGGGATAACTGAAAAAGTTGTGCCTACGAAGTTGCCAGAGGACCTTATGGTCGTGGACGTGGATGTAAGTGAATCTGAACACGGAAATTTTGTTAAGTTTTGTGCTGTTTACGAAGGCGGAGATTATTATCTGATATTGCAAATTCGACAGATCTCGGATGTAAATACCGAGAGCTTTGAAAAAGACAGCTACGATGTAACCGCGTATGTAAAAGACGGTATTAGGCACTATTTCTATACGAACATGGACTCAAACTGTGTCACATGGTTTAATGGAGATTTGGAATGTTTTATTGATACAAATTTGTCGGAAGAAGATTTGACGTTTGTTGTGGATTCAATTTACGAAAGGTGACAAAACTATTATGAAAGCACGAATTGCGTTGAAAAGGATGGTTTCTTTCGCCCTTGCACTGGCCCTTGCAACTTTTTTGACAGCTACTGCAACTGCGGTAGAAATGCGCGCCAGTACGCTAATCGCATCCCATTCCTGTGTTGCAAGTGCAGAAGCTGATGGAGAGATCAACGTTACGTTTTCTATTACGGGCAAGAAAATCATGTCGCGTATCGGCGCACAAAGTATGTACTTCTATGTCAAGGACGGAAACACATGGAAACTTGAAAAGTCGTATGGACAGTACGCCGCTGGAATGAGTACGACGAAAAAGGTGACATACGATAATACGATTACTTACCAGGGGACGGCGGGGGCGCAGTATAAAATTGTCGTGACCTTGTTTGTCAAAGACTCTGAAGGAGCGTCAGATACCCGTACATACACCAAATATGTGTGAACACATGATCCGGAGAGCACTAATGTAAATTGATCGATAGCAGCACATAGACCACCTGTGCACAAGCAAAGCCTCCGGCATGGCAAGTCAAACTCTGCCATGCCGGAGGCTTTCACTCTTTTTTGGATACAAATCATTCACTATGTGCGGTTCTTTTTACAGTTGAAGACGATAGAAAGAAGCGACGGAATAATGCAGATTATAACATTGGGAAGAAAACTCTTCATATTAAAATCTTTCCCGATAAAGACCATAATGGCTATTAAAAAGGTAGCCAAAAATGCGCTAACATTGGGGCAAATGAATCGATGCCAAACTCGCTTAAATCCATCCAGACGCCACCGATATTGTGTTTTTTCTGCGATAATCCGATGAATATCCGCTACTTGGAAGCATAGTTTTTGATAGTTGCATTCTTTATAAATCATCTCAATGATGATCATTAGTCTTTCGGTATTCTTTTTGAGTTGCGAAGCATCTGGGTCGGAGAGCTTCTCAATAATTTTATCTGTAGCAAGATGAAGACTGCTATGCAGATCAATCGAAGAGTTTTCCGCACCAAAATGATACAATTCTTCAAGCTTTTTTGAAAGTTCTGGGGACATCTGTTCGCATTCCAAACGATGAATTGCCAACAATGTTTCACGAATTGTGTTATCCTGCCTTGGTACTGATTTTATAGCGATCTGAAGTTGATCTAGGGCCCTCTGCATCTGAATGATCCAATTTGGATGATTTTCAGCGGGGTGATAGCACGTTAGCGTATGGATCAACTCTCGAAACTGCTGATAATGCTGTGGTCGGAAAAAGCGATATGGCTCAGCAATTAATTCAGCCCAAATGTCTGTCCGCATAGCAGGATTGTCCAAGCGAAAGGTAAGCGCTCCGTCGCTATTGTCAGCCAGCGGTGCGGTTTTCCAAAGAACCATTGTCGAGATTGCTACAGGCTCCATTTTGTCGTCTTTCTTTCTGCTGAGGACTAATTTGACCTTTTTGGAAGATGGATTATTAATAGCAAGTAGGAGCATTCCTTTCCAGCAAGGATCAAGAGTTGTTGAAATATTTCCAAGCCCTTGTGTCACAGGGCGTAAGCGCGACAAAAAGCATCCAGCAACTTCTGCGCTGACCTGAAGATACTCATAGGACAGCGTAAGAACCGTATCATGAGGCGGAATTAAAATGTATGTCTCTTGTTCGGTTCGGTAAATCTGGAGAAGATATTTCTTTTTTACCGAGTAGCAAAGCTCTGAGGGCGAAATGTTGTAGCCGAGCCCCTTACACTTTGTTTTATTAAAGGGCGCAATCAAAATGCCTCGGAGCTCGCGTCGACAGGCCAAGAGCTCCCTTGCCGTATAATGCACAGGTTCGTAGATCTCATGCACTTGGAAATCGGGGCGAGGTGTCATCCTCCCCACCTCCTTCGTCAAATGTAGTTGAGGCATCAGTCGTGGTTTCCGGACTGTTTTCAGTTGGTGCCGGAGTATTCTTGACAATATTCTTCTGGATATTTTTTAGTAGGTTTGCGTCTAAGTTGGCACCCATCCAAAAAGTCAACTCGTCCTTTTGGGGCATTAGAGGTGTGTAAAGCTGGGTGTAGGCTCGTCCCACCGCACCTGTAAACAAAAGCATCTCTGGGCGAGCTTCCCGTGGACCAATACTCAGCACATGGTTGAACGATAGCCCAGCGTACGGTTCAATGTAGTAAACTTTTTTGATTCCCATATACATGGCTTTCTTAGCGCAAAGCTCGCAGGGGCTGGAGGTTGTAAAAAGGTTCCCGCCTTTGGCAGAGTGTTGACCCAGATTCAAAAAAGCAGTTTCTTCAGCGTGGAGTGAGCGAGGGTGTACTTGATTCTTAACGCCTGTTATGGAGTTATAGAGATCCTTAAAGCAGTATGCCGGCATCTTCCCTTGTAGTTTGAGCGGGCACTCTGGCAAACTCAGCAGTTTAGTGACCGGATCTTGGATGTTTTTTTGCAGTGTATTCTGGTTATCCAATTCAAAATCACTGTATGCGTCCGGAGCCCATTGGTAATACAAGGAGCATAAATCTCTGTACAGACACGGAAGCTGCATCTCCGGTTGCTGGTTCCAGCCGACGGAGAGTAGATGGTATTGATCGTCCGTGATTGCCGCACCAACTTGGCGCGAGATGCAACCCGAATTTAGCTTTGCTGTATAGGCAATTTGCATTCCACGCTCAATAGGTGTTGGCAGAACTAGTCCGGGATTCATAATGAGGGAGACATAGCGAAGCAGTTTTTTCTTCAGTAGAATAAGCCGTTCGTTATCTGTTTCATTGTTGATAAAAATGTCAGCATCTCTCAGACACCCCTCTACATTTTGTAAAATAAAGGGGATTTCCGCGTATAACTTAGCCGCTTTCACTGTTCGCATGGTGCTCAGTACTACCTCAGCAACCTCATACTCTTCCTGCATGTCTCTGCACTTACGTAGAGCGGTCTTATAGTTATCCCGCCATGGCTGCAAAATGAAGGGCCGGTTTTTCCCGCTGCTTTTGATACTACCCAGTGGCAGATCCTCTAAATGCTTTATCCACTCGTTTATTTCCCTAATCAGCTTTTCAAACTCTGATGGCGTTTGGAATACAGACTCGGCAAAGTTGTTATAATCTCTTAAGAGCTTATCTAAATCTGCATTTACTGTACCTGCGCAGGCATTTTTGGAAATCTCCTGAAGTTGCTTGGCCATCTCCTGAAAGGCGATGAGTTCCTTTAAGTCACCAATTTTTTCCTGAAGTGATTCCACGTCTTTCCATTTTTTCTGGAAAGCACTTTGCTGCTCAATGATGTCAATTGCCTCAATATAGGTGTTAGGATAGCGCTGTTTTTCCCGCAGTCGCTCATGGCGGGTGCGATCCTCTGTATAGGTCCCAATCAAATAGTAATTGGTGTACCGGCTTTTCAGATACATGGATTCAAAGGGGTTTTTGATGCTATCGATCACAACAAAAGAGCGTTGCGCTGCCAGATATGGCGCCCGCTTATCATTGGGAAGTTCGTTAACCCACTGCTTGCGTCGGGCTAGATAGCTGCTTAGTAGTTTTATGGAATCGTTAATATCAGCGGCAACGGTGGTGTATCCCTCCTTGGAGAAGTCTTTTCCATAGGGTTCGCCGCTGATTCGGAGGTTATTCCCAAGCCGCTGCAAAGCAACTACCTCTAGCCCATGCTCAATACTTGCCACATTTTTCCACAGGGCTGCCGTTTGCGCTGGGAGATATTCAAAAATAAATTTTCGCAGGAGGCAAATCCAGAGAGGATTTTTGAAACTGGTTTTTTGTTGACGTAACTGCTTGTGCGCCCAGAACATACTGCACAAATCCCGAGTGGTCAGCATGACTGTAAAAGATTCTTTATGATAAAAAAATGGGAGGCTACTGTCATCTTCTAGTGTTAGGTTTCCCTCTTTAAAATCTTCTTCCCTGACCGGAGGGAGTGTACTCTCCCGGACATTGGGCGTAAAGGAATAAGGCTTGCCTTCCTCATCCGTTAGAATCTGATCGCGGGAAAACCACTCGCAAAGATGTTCGCTGTCCTTAGGATCCATCTGAAATAACTCAGATAGGGAAAATTGCATTTTCTCATTAAAAAAGCCATCTATGAATGTTTGAATCGCCCCCTCTTTTTCATTATACACAGTAGAAGGAACCAATTCTTTTAAAAACGCACAAAAGTCTCCCGGACATTTCTTTAAAATATGCGCCGTAATCAGTGCACTGGATTTAATTCGAAAGAAGGATCTCCAGTGCTTTTGCGCATAAGTATAAAGAATGCGGTACTCGGCCGCTTCCTGCATATCGCCTACGGCATCTCCGGGCTGGGGAAGGTTGAGTCTGTCAAACGGTGTTTGCAGAATCTGTGCAATTGTTGTGGAGCCCGATCCGGTTTTCCCACAAAGACCGAGGATGATAAAATCTTTTTTTGAATCCAAAAAGGTATCGATGATCCGGTAGTGGTTGCTTTCCGAAAATTGGTATCTCATAAAGTCAACTCCTATCATATTTGCTGTTCTGGTTATGATGATACGATATCTTGGCGTATCGGCGTTCACCGCTAACTCAATGTGCTATAATAATAATTTAAAAGGGTTTCATTTCTGATTGTATTTTTCACCTTCTTGCACGTTAGAGCGAATACAGATGCCCTAAATTCTTAATCTATAAGAGTATATGTCAAAAAATGCCGAAACATGACGGGCTATGTGGTAATTATTTGAAAGAACAAAGCCTTTGCTGTGAGAGATAGATTTCCACCTGTACGCCCTGCTTTCCCTGCGGTACAATAAACCTGTACTTTAGGTGAAAGCATAAAGGACGGAGCAGAGCAGGCACGGGCGAGAAAGGAGGTCAGTTTTCCTTCTTCGTTCTGACTAAGACTTGAAGTATGTAAAAATATAGGACATCAAGAAGACCGTAATTGCCTTTTGGGGCAGTTACGGTCTTTTTTCATTGTCCGGAAGAAAGGAGATTTCAAAATGAATGGCACCTATAAGAAGTAAGCTGATGGAACTCAGCTACAGCGACCCCAAATTTCAGATCCGACTGACCGGCTACGCAGATACCGTTATCATCGACAGCGGTACGCAGCAGACGATCAGCGCCATTCGCTTCGGCGGTTATCCCGAAGTCGTGCGGGCTCTATCGGACGCCATATACGGCGGCGCGTCGGTGGAGCTGAAACAGGACGATACGACCCTATATCTGGATTGCAGGCCCAAAGGTTACCGACGGCTGCTGTCCCACGACGGAATATATGCCGTTGCGACCCTGATGGCCAACGATGACAGCCAGACGGAGGAAAACACTGCCGACGATAGCGATGAGGACGTCCCTGAAAACCCACGCAAATGCTATATCTTTTGTCCGCCCGGAGACCGTGCGAGTCTGTTCGCTGAGGTAGACCGGAAAACCGCCGCACCGCTGATCCCTGAGTTCCAGGGCTATGTGCTGGATTCACTCATTGCCCGCGGCGATCTGCGGCAAATGAAGGTGCTTTCCTTCACAGAGCGTATGGAAGCATGGTCGTTGACATTGCTGCCGGAGGATCAAAACGTAACAGACATTCTGGAACAGGGCCTCAAAGATGGGCGTATCACCATTCCTGGTGCTGCTATGGATGCAGCAGATGGCTTTGCGGAGGTAAACAGCGTAACCAGCTATCTGAATACCTTTGGCGTTACTGTGGCTGACCGTATCCGCAGCCAGTTCGTTCCCAAGTTCGATCCGGCATCGGAGCCGCTTTCGGAAGAAATACTGGAGGTCAACGATTACATCCACGAAAAAGCCGGGTATTCCCTCTATGACGCCCAGCTTGCAGTGGCGGAGGCTGTCAAACGGCAGCTCTGTCAACACAAAATGGCACTCATTGTGGCGGAATGCGGCAGCGGCAAGACCAAGCTGAGCGCGGCTGCGGCGGGAGCGTTGAACGCACTCAAGAGACTCGGAACCCGTAAATCCTTCAACCTTGTCATGTGCCCCTCGCACGTCACAGGCAAGTGGGTACGGGAGATCGCAGAAACACTGCCGGATACCTATGGCATGGTGGTCAAAAGTATCACCGACGTGGATCGACTCTTCGACCTGTACCAGCGCGGGGATAAAAATGTATACGCCGTTTTCAGTAAAGAGCGTGCCAGAGACGGTTATATGCGTTATCCCGCCGTGCTATGGAGCCGCAGAAAGCGCGGCTTTGTCTGCCCGGACTGTCTGGAACTCATTGAGATGGAGACCAGCGGCGACGGCACAAGATACATGGTACCTTCGGACCAGTTTTTCTTCCAGAAGGAGCATCTGGCGAACCACCTATGCCCTCATTGCGGCACACCGCTTTGGGCGCCGGTCAATGACCGGCGTCAAATGCCGTGGATAAAAATTGGCGGGTATGGTTGGGTGTTCCGGCCACAGGCTGCTATGCACCTTAACCGCACGAAAAACGAGCACATTCTGGATCAGCTGCAGCAGCTCGTGGAGCATCCGGAACGCCCGTATTGCATTAAGGGCGCGCACCGCCGCTTTCCGCTGAGCACCTACCTCAAGAAAAAGTACCGTGGACGGATCAGCAGCTTTCTCTGTGATGAGCTGCACGAGTACAACAATGACAGCGGCCAGGGCGACGCTATGGCGGAGCTTTACGGCATTTGCCGGAAATTCATCGGCATGACCGCAACGCTGATCAACGGTTACAGCTCCGGTATTTTTCACCTTCTGTACCGTATCGTCCCCGGACTGATGCAGAAGGATGGAAAGTCCCACGATGTGCCTTCCCGGTTCGATGCGGAATACGGCGTGGTGGAAAACACCTATGAGATCACCGACGCGGACTATAACTCCAACCGCCGCAGTGCCAAAAGCAAAAAACGCTCACGGCAGCTCCCCGGTGTTTCTCCGCTGGTATTCTCCCGCTTCTTGCTGGAGTGTACGGCATTCCTGTCGCTGTCCGATATGGGCAAGGATCTTCCTGATTACGAGGAAATTCCCATACCACTGACGATGCCGAAGCCAATCGAAGAGGCATACAAAGAAGTGGAACGGGAACTGACGTCAGTCCTGAGAAATGACCGTAAGGCGGCCAATAAGATCTTGTCCGCCTATCTCAATCTGTTGACGGTGTATCCAGATCAGCCCTATGACCAGCCAGAGATCATCCACCCCATCAGCGGCTGCACCATCGTGAAGCCGGAGGACATGGCAGACTTCCAGACCGTCCTCCCGAAAGAGCAGAAGGTGCTGGAGATCGTGCGGGCCAAGATCGCCGCAGGCGAGAGGGTAATGATCTACACCAGCTGGACACGGACAGATACCCAGCGAAAGCTGCTGGGACTGCTGCGTGAGGAAGGTATCCGAACGGAGATCCTGAGCACACAGATCGTCCCGGAAAAGCGGGAGGATTGGCTCAGTAAGAGGCTGTCCACAGGCACACAGGTCATTATCACCAACCCCAAATGTGTGGAGACCGGCCTTGACCTGAACGCCTTTACGACATTGATCTTCTACTCCATGGGCTATAACCTGTTCACCTTACGGCAGGCGTCGCGCCGGTCATGGCGCATCAACCAGACAGCACCGAGAGTCGAGGTCTATATGCTCTACTACGCCGACACCATGCAGGCGAAGGCGATGAAGCTGATGGCCTCCAAGCTGGCTGTGGCCGGACTGATCGAGGGGACTTTCTCCGAGGAAGGACTGGCGGCCATGAGTGACGTGCAGGACATGACCTCGCAGATGGCAAAGGAGCTGATGCTGGGCATCAAGGACAATGTGGAGGATATTGCCGCCACCTTCAAGAAGATGGCCATTATCAACCCGCACCGCGCAGTAAAGCAGCTTCCAGAGCCGGTCACTGTTCAGAAAGAAAGGGTGGTCGAAGTACCGCAGGCCGAAAGTGCCCGTGCCGCAGATACCGCAGCGCGGCAGGTGCTCTATGATGGCCTGCTGCAAGCATCGAGAACCGGCAGGAAACCGAAACACACCGAACTGGAGGATCAGCTCAGTATGTTTGATACTGCCGCGTAAAGGAGGAATATTTTTGAATTTTACCATTGAAAGGGCGGCATTTCTGACTGCCGCCAAACGTGCCGCACAGCTGGCGCCGTCCGCATCACCGTTGGAGGTGCTGAAGTGTGCGTTGCTGGAGATCGACACAGGGATGCGCTCCCTGCACATGACCGCCACCAATATGGAGGTGACGCTGCGGCAGGACGTGCCGCTGCTGGCCTATGAGGGCGGTGATACCACATTCGCCATTGATGCCAAGCTGCTCTCCGCCATGCTCGCCAATCTTCCGGGGAATACGGTGGAGTGCTGCAAGGGAGACAAGGATACGCTGGCACTATCCAGTGACCATGCGTACTATCAGGTACCAACAGCCAGCGGCAAAGGTTTCCCACGCATGAACATCACTGCTCCTGAAAGCATGGTGAAGCTCAGCGGTGTTCCGTCCATGGTACGCCGTGCGGCGTTTGCCACAGACCCGAACAACAGTAATATGCCCATGCTGCGCTGCGTAAACCTCCGCCTGACCGCTGATGGCCTGCGCGCCGTTGGCAGCGATGGCGTCTGCATCGTTTCCGCAAAAGGAGATAAGCAATGTACCGGAGATCAGACGTTTCTTATCCCTGCTGCCAACCTAGAAAAGCTGGCTCAGCTCTGTGAGGAAAAGGATACGTTTTCCGTTGGCATGGCCGACAGGCAGCTCGTCTTTGTGAAAGAGGGCTTTCAGTTTGCCGCACGGCTCATGCACGGCAGCTATGTGGACACAGACAGTCTCATTGCGGGGACACAAAACACATTTACGGTGCTGAGCGATTCCGAGGAGCTGCGCCGCACATTGCAGGCGGCCACTGCCGCGTGCATGGACAACAGGACGATCCTGAACTTTGATGGGAATCGGCTGACCCTTCGCTGCACCGGCGAGGTCGGTTCCTCCAACGCGGCATTGACGGTCATTCCCCTGACGGGACAGCCTTCCGGCGACTACTGCTTTGCGGTAGATCGGCTGGAACGCTGCCTGCGGGCACTGCGCGGCATCGTTACGCTGGGTATTGCCCAGACAGGGATGCTGACGCTCTCCACGGAGGATGCGTTCTATATGCAGACACAGCTCCGCATGACCGCGTCGAAAGCAAAGCCAGCCCGCAAAAAAGCCGCAAAGGCTGCGTAAGGGGGCGTGCGGTTGGAGATACCCCATATTTGCCGATACTGCGGCGGTATTGTCCGCCTTGTGCCGGCAGAAAGCGTCTACGGCGATTCTGCCGCGCGGCTGGGCCTGAAGGGCGAAAAGCTGTATCAATGTCAGAACTGCAATGCCAGGGTAGGTTGTCACAGGGGGACGATTCGTCCCTTGGGTGATCTGGCCAATGAGGTGCTGCGTCTCAAGCGTATCGAAACACATCAGGTTTTCGACGCCTATTGGACAGAGCGCGGCATGAGCCGGACACAGGCGTATCGCTGGCTGGCAAAGAAAATGCACCTTCCTGAAAGGAAAGCGCATATCGGCGGTTTTGAAATGCACCAATGCCAGAAGCTTATTGATCTGTGCCGCGGAAACAATGAAACAAAGGAGGATGTTACGATAGTATGACACTGCGAGATAAAATGCTGGCCGTAATGAAGGATGTCAACAGTCAGGTGGCGGAGCGTGAAGAGCTGGTTGAGCTGATCGCCATTGCGTTGCTGACGCGGAATAACCTGTTCATCCTCGGCAAGCCCGGTCAGGCCAAGAGCCTGTCCATCAACCTGTTCCGCCAGCGGATCACCGGGGCGCGGCAGTTTGAACGGCTGCTTTCCAAGCAGACCGATGAGGATCAGCTTTTTGGCCGCATCGACCTGTCCAGCCTGATACCCGGCAGCGTGCCGGATGCTGTGCTGCAGGATGATGACGTGCATAAAAACCTGCGCTTTGATCTTCAAAGTATGGTGGATGGTCTCGGTGCGAGAAAAGATACGCCGGACACCTTTGCCATGCTGGAAAAGGCGACGGATAAGCTGCTCAGCTACCGAAAGGCCGTGGCCGCGCTGCATCAGAATGAGCCCGTGGTACAAACCGCCGGCAAAATACCAGAGGCGGATATCGTGTTCCTGGATGAAATATTCAAGGCCAATGATGGCGTGCTGAACTCTCTGCTGACAGCACTCAACGAACGAAAGTATACCAACGAGGGGCGCACCTATCCCATTCCGGCAATTTCCTTCTTTGCCGCGTCCAACGAGATACCCAACTTTGCCGATCCGCAGGAGCAGATCCTGGCACCGTTGTATGACCGCTTGCAGATCAAGGTGGTGACAGAGGACATTGCTGACCGCGATAAGCGTCTGTCCGTCCTCAAGAGCAAGCAAAACGGTGGTGATGGATCGGTAAATGCCACGATCTCGCTGTCCGAGCTGTACGCCATGCAGCAGGAGGTGGCTGCCATCCCTGTGCCGGATGCCATCAACGAGCTGGCTGACGATGTGCTTTGTGAACTGCGTGGCAACGGGATCGAGGTGTCAGATCGTAAATATCTCAACTACTACCCGCTGGTGCAGGCCAAGGCATGGCTGGAAGGGCACGACAAGGTGGAGTCCCAAGACCTGCTGATCCTCAAGTGCTATCTCTGGCAGGCCCCCAGTGACCGACCCGCAGTAGAAAACACGCTGACCCGCCTGTGCGTTAATCCCTTGCAGGATAAGGTAAACAGTATTCTTGCCATGGCGGTGGAGGCGCAGGAGGATTTCAACACCGTTGTTGTGGATGGCGGCAATCCCAAGGCTGGCAGCAAGGCACTGCTGAAGCTGCGTGGTGAACTGCTCCAGCTGTATAAGCGGCAGCAGGAGCTATGTGCCGCCGCACAGTCTGACAGTGAAAAGGACATGGTGAACAAGCTCCTGAACGATCTGGAGACCATCAGCATGGCCGCCCACAATGCGGTGAATTTCACCTATATCCCGTTGGAGCAGATGGCTGCTCTTCAATAACTACATTTTTGGAGGAACGATTTATGCTGAACAAAATCATTGTGATGGGCCGCTTGACCCATGATCCTGAGCTGCGCCGCACCGGCAGCGGTACACCGGTATGCAGCTTCTCTATTGCCTGTGACCGCGATTTCAAATCGCAGTCCGGAGAAAAGGAGACCGACTTCTTCGATGTGGTGGCTTGGCGCACCACTGGAGAATTTGTCAGCAAGTATTTTACCAAAGGCCGTATGGCCGTGGTAGAAGGGCGGCTTCAGATCCGTGAATGGCAGGATAAGGAGGGCAACAAGCGCCGCAGCGCGGAGATCAACGCTGATAATGTCTACTTTGGCGATTCCCGTCCTGCGCAGGCCGAAGGATCGTCTGGACCCGGTGAGGCAGACGCTTTTAAGGATTTCCCGCCGTTGGATGATTTTCCGTCCGCCGCAGGCAGTCCTGACAAAGAGCTGCCATTCTGATCCTGTAGAGTAATGAAATAGAAGGGGGGAGGCTCACGCCTCCCCCTGCGGATAGGAGATGCTATATGGACACCAACAACAGTAACAAGATATATTTCGATTACCTTGAAAAGCTGCGCCAATCCGGTGAAACTAATATGTTCGGCGCTGCGTTGTATCTCCAGCGGGAATTCCCAGAGCTAAGACGGGCCGAGGCCGCCAACACTGTTCTGCTGGCGTGGTTTCGCAGCTTTGAGGAGGATTTCGCATGAGAAAAGCCTTTCGGACAATAGCGGATGTACTGCATTCCCCCATTGCGGAGCTTGCGGCCTTTCGGAGAAAACCGACACAGAAAACCGACCGGGTGATGCGCTCCAGCAAACTGGAAGACAGTATATACGCCGAGCTGCGCGAGGATGATACAGAAATGGATATGACGGAGAACGCCGCGGCGCAGAAGCTCAAGTCTTTCCCCGCTCTCTCACGCGATGTGTTTCAATCCCTGTATTCGTTGGCCCCGCGCAAAAACGGCACGGATATGCTCACCGCTGCGGCGCAGAAATTCAACGCGCCCATCCTCGACCACATCTCTCAACAGAACGACTATCCCACGCTGAAAAACATCTGCGAGGGACGTAGTCTACCCGCCTATGAAGCGGCGGCAGAGTTCACCAGTCGAGCCGCCGAAGAGTTGGACGGACTGTTGTCTGAGTTGGGCGGTGACAAAGGTGCATTAAATACCCTCGAAAAGCTGGAAACAGCGCGTGATACCGCAGCAGAAGAGCTCGCCAAGCTGCTTGATGCCCAAGCTACAGGAGAAGTGACCGAGACGGATAAGCAGGCGCTGATAAATGCTGCCAATCGGCTGGACAGCAAGCAGCGGCAGGTGGAGGCTGTATCTCAGATGCTGGACACGACCATGCTGCGTCAAAAAGAAGCAGTCGATCTGGCGGTATCCGCCGCTGTGCAGGCTGCCACAGAGCGGGCGCAGGAGGTTCAGAGCATCATCGGCGCATGGAGCGATGAACCCTCGGATATGCGCCGCACGCCTGAGAATCTTGCACTGCTGGAAAAGGTACGGCAGAGCCCGGTGCTAAGGGATGTTTCCAAATATCTGGGACGCTTCCGCGAGATTTTCACGCAGGCCAAGAAAAATAGCTATGCCTATGGGCGGGGTGAAACCTACTCTCTGGAGTTGGGCAATAACCTGTCCCGTGCGTTGACCTCGGAGCTTGCCATGCTGGCCACGCCGGAGACTATTCCGCTGTTCCTGCGGAAGTATCAGCAAAAGCAGATCAAACAGTATCGCCGGCGTGAACCTATCTATAAGGGCATGGGGGATATTATCTGCTGTCTGGATGAGTCCAGTTCCACCGAAGGCGAAACTGCGGCCTGGGGCAAGGCGGTAGCCATGACCCTGCTGGAGATTGCAGCCGAGAGCCGAAGGAGCTTTGCGCTGATCCATTTTGCCGGAAGCAACAGTTGCCAGGTGGACATATTCCGTCCAGGCGAATACACACTGGAGGATAAACTGACTGCTGCGGAAACATTCCTCGGTGGCGGTACCAACTTTGAACGCCCCATCCGTGAAGCGATCCAATTGATGGACACGGAGGGCTTTGAAAAGTCCGATGTGGTTTTCATCACGGATGGCGAATGTGAGTTGCCCGATGCCTGCCAGCAGGAATTGCAGGCGGCACAGGCCGCGTATCATTTCACGGTAACAGGTATTTTGTTGGACGAAGGGCAGGCAGACATGGATTTCAGCCTGAAACCCTTTTGCCAGAAGATTTACCGAACCAGTGAGCTGACGAAAGGCGAGATTGTAAGCGCATTAATAATTCCTCGATAGAGGGTAAAAGAAAAAACAAGTAGCGAATGAGCTACTTGTTTTTCCTTTTATGGTCAAACAGGTTCCATAATAGAAGAACTCCTCTATTAAAATCGTTACCCCAGCGCCGGTGTCGGCATGTTTCTGTTTACCACTCACAACTTACGCGCTTATAAAAAGTCCATAATTTATCCTTAAAGCGAGCATAGCGCTTTGTTCCAGCTATGTCACAAAGCCTCGAGGCGGCATCGTAGTAAAAGAGTATCAATTCATCTGCGATACCAGCGTTTCGCATTTTTTCTATAATAGTCATGAATAAGCCCGCATTTAGATTGCCAATAAGCCCGGCAATTGAACTTGCTTCAAGGTAATAATATGTTGAGCGATCGAGAAGCTCGTAGCTCTTTTCAAACTCTGACAAATCTCCATAGATTGCGAGTAATACGGCAGCATTTCTATAAGCCAAATGTAGTTGGTTGACTTCGATAACACCCGCATATCCTTGTTCAATTATTTTTTTACAGACTCGTTGCATACACATGCCGAGTCTTCGCGTGTCTTCCATAAAAGATTTGATATTTGATTCTGTCCTGCGAAGATAAATTGTCTGCATTACCCAATCGGTATACTGGTTTATATCTGCAGATACATCCCATCCAATCGCATTTCCAGAGCCATAAGCAGAATATACCTGTTGAACCCGCTTATATAGTCTTTTTTGAGAAAAGGGCAAGAAAATTCCGGCCCCAGCTAACAAATGGCGGAGCAAGTGATCGATGCCAGAAAAACTGCTTTCCTTACGCATCAACAAAACAGCAAATTGGATAGCTTCTAATATTCTCCCTTGTAGTATCGCCATTGCAAGCTTGGGATAGGTTGAGTACCAACCTTTAGTTTGATGTTCCTTAGATGAATATAACAAGGGCTGCTCCAAAACCTTTGAGGTATCAATTCCAAAAAACTGGCACAAATCCACGAATAGATCTAGCTTACGTCCCTGAGAATACTTAACCATTTCGCCAAGGCGTACCCAATCAAAATCTTTTAATTTGTGAATCTCTGTTAGATTAACAGGAAATAGCAACTCAAGTACTTTTGCTGTATTTGCATCAAGCACATACTGATAAGAGAATGGAAGTAGAACCGCTTTTACTTTTTCTAATTCTTCTGTGGTGTGAAAACGTGGGGTGTTATTCTTTGAATGTTGAATAAAAAAACTATCGCTCCCGTGGATTCTCTCGTCATACATATGTCTAAATAAAAGATTAACGTCAAACACATCGCTTGCGCTATACCCAGCAAAAATAAAAGTTTTGCTTTCATGCAGCCAGCCTTTAATAATTTCAACAACCTGAGAGGGTAATTCGTTCTTTACAGATGATAAGGATATACCTATGCTCTCTTTATCAAAAGCTACTCCGTGGATATGAATAATGCGTCCAACGGCCTCGTTTGGGATGCTATAAATATATACAGATGTGTTATCAACCTTTTCAGGGGAAAGCTTTTTCCCCGTCAATCTTTCAAAAGCTGTTTCAACACATAGGCTATAATTAGTTGTGACAACACTAGCCCCCTCAGATATTGCTTTCGCTAAAGCATAATGACTTGGATTTGGCGGTGCATCACTAAATCCACTAATCATAGTCATAACAGAGTTATTGGAGCCATCTATTGATGATTGCTTTTCGCACAGTCGAACTCTCTCCAAAATGGATTCTAACCGTGGTATTGACGAAAGATGTAATTTTTCCTTTGGCCAGCATAGAGAATTTACTGCTTTACAAATTTCACTCCATTTTTTGAACAATTCTGCTCCCATATCACCGCACGTCCAAGATAGAATTTTCTCTGTAAGAGCAGCCCCTAGCGGAAGACATGTTGGAGTATCGCAATCTATACCGGCACCTGTCCAAAAGACGATATTATTTGCTTGAAAATCTTTATTCTGCATAAAAGAGGAAAACTGATTGTAATCTATAAAAGTAAATTTCTCCATCATTGTAGTAACCTCAAAAAAGATATAGAGGATTTGTTAATCAACTCAATGTGAGATACCGCTGGGGGAGACATACGATTTTAATGCACTTCGGATAGTATTATATTCTCTGATAATATTTGCGTTTGTTTTCGCCAAGCTTGGCTTTATAGTTTATACTATTGTGATCACACTGCGTTTGAATATGGGTAATCTCGTCTATAAGAACATCAGCTAATATGTCCCTTTTGCATATGGACGGAGTTGAGCTGATATAGACTTTCCTCGCCGCAGGAGCAGCCTGTTGTAAGGTAAATGTAGAAATCCAGATTTCATTTCTTGCGGGGTAACAGTATCCATAATCTTCACCATGATTTACAGTGAACAGCTCTCCTAAATTCCAACCATAATTTGCAGTATGCTTGATTAAATTGAAGTTTCTATTATCGAAAATTATCCAAGTAATATCAGAGTCATCAAACCCAATTGCTTTGCACACTTCGGCTATCTTTTGCTGAAGTACAAACTTGTATACTGGTTGTTCAGAAACACTATTGTGAAATATTATTCTACGCATAAAGTCCTCCCTGCAGCAAAATTTTAATGCAAAAAATAACTCGAAATAATAAGCTTCTTATAGTAATGTGTCAAAATGTGGCATGTCATGACATGTTTGGCCGAAATAAACTTCATTACACAAACTAGCAAAAGTACTTTATTATTGGGTGCGTCACTTTCCACCTGTACGCCCCGGCAGCTTTCCGCTACAATGGCCTTGTACTTAAGGTCATTAGGCATTGAGGACGGAGCAGAGCAGGCACGGGCGAGAAAGGAGGTCAATCCCCCCTTCTTCGTTCTGACTAAGACTTGAAGTATGTAAAAAACTGGACATCAAGAAGAACGTAATTGCCTTTCGAGGCGGTTGCGTTCTTTTTTATTGTCCCAAAACACGAAAGGAGCCGTTACCATGAGTGACAGCAACAACATGTGGCCGTTTCAGGAGATCAGCGCGGAGGAAGGTCTTGACATCAACGAGATCTTCGGCACCGGCACATCCAACGGCGCAGCAGCACCCGAAGCCAACCCATTCCAAGTACCCCAGCAGGCCGTTCCCGCATCGGAGACAACAACGCCCCACGTGGAGCAGCCGCCTACGTCCCCCGCAGCGCCCCAAGCGGAGCAGACCCCTGCGCCGCAGCCGGCGGCAGTGACCATACCCCCCGCAACGATCCCCGCCGCAGAGCCTGTACCCAGCAATCCGCTGGAAGCAGCTTTCGAGGCAAAGACCGTGGAGAACGCAAAAGCCAGTCTTTTTGAAAAGAAGCCTGTCTTTTGCCATAAGAGCGCAAAGGAGGTCATTGAAGATCCTACCATGACGTTTGAGGAGCTTCGCATCCGTAAGTCAGAGGATTTCCTTGACTTGGAGGAGGGCAAAAATGTGTCATGGTCGGTGGAGTATGGCACTATCCGCAAGGATGTCAAAGACCCCAAGGGAACAACGATCATCTCCATGAAGGAGTCCATCGAGCGTTCCCGTGAGTTCCTGGACGCGCTCAAAAAGGCCAAGGACAAGAATCCGGACTGCATCGTGCGTCCCAAGGTGACCATGAAGAATAAAGGCACCGCCGCCTACAAGGGAACATTTCCCACCGTAGAGGCCGCCCGCAATTCGGACAAGGTCATCTGCCTGATCCCCGGCAATGACGGTCACATCTATGAGATGCATAAGACCGAGCAGGGTGAATTTATCGCCCCAAAACACAAGATCATTGATTTTCAGGCGGTTGCGGCCGGGTTTACCCCGGCCCTGCCCCTGATCCCGCTGTCGCTGATGCGTCAGATCATCGCGTTCTTCCGCTCCTTCATGGCAGAGCATGGACAGGAGTATGAGGCACTGGCATTGATCTATTGGGACAAGTGGAAGGAGGAATACCTTGCCTACGTCCCCAAGCAGAACGTCAGCAAAGCGGGCATCCACGCCAGCTTGCAGGAAAATCCTTACGATGATGAAAGCCGCTATATCCACTATGCCGACATTCATTCCCACAATAGCATGGAGGCGTTTTTCTCCTCTATTGATGATGCGGATGAACGCGGAACCGGTATCTACATGGTGCTGGGCCATCTGGATCATTTCTATCCGGAGATTGCGGCACGTATCTGCTGCGGCGGGTCTTTCGTGGACATCGACCCCAGTACGGTGGTGGAGGGATTGGAAGAACCCTTTCCGCCTGAATGGTGTACTGAAGTAAGCCACGAAAAGGTGCCGGTCTCAAGGGTCTCGCCTCGCAAAGCGGAGAAAACGGGTATTTGGGGCTGGAAGGCATTGGATCTTCTGCTGGGGGATCTGAAATGAAGATTCCTACAGATACACCGGTGAAAATCGTCATGCTGGGCGCAGGCGGCACGGGCGGACATATCGCGCCGCATATCTATCGGCTCCTGTATGCACTGGATCGGCCCAGCCGCTTTATCATCTGTGACGGCGATAAGGTGGAGTTCAAAAACCTCGTGCGTCAGAACTTTTCTCCCGCTGATCTGGGTGAAAACAAGGCAAAGATCCTGGCAGAGCGATACGCCTCCGTATTCGGCATGGAAGCGGAATATCTGCCCACCTTCGTGGAGGATCTGGATACGCTCACCACACTCATTCACGCAGATGGCTGGGCAGGCGAGTACAGTCGCTACCCCACGGTACGCGAACAGGTCGTACTTATCGGCGCCGTAGATAATGATAAGTCCCGTCAGCTTTGCCACAAGGCATTCCTGAAAGCGGAAAACCTTATCTATATCGACAGCGGCAACGGTGAGTTTTCCGGCCAGGTGGTATGTGGCGTCCGCAGGAATGGCCGTACCGTCCGAAAGCCGGTGGGCGGCGTATTCCCCGAGTTGCTGAAAGCGCAGGATCGGTTCCCTTCGGAGCTTTCCTGTGCAGAAGCATCTCTGGCAGACCCGCAGAGCATGGCCGCCAATATCACCGCCGCTACGATCGTGGTGGATATGGTCTACAATATCCTCGTCAACGGAGAATGCAGCGCACGGCAAACGGATTTTTCCACCAAGACCGTCCGCATGAGTACCACATTGGATAAGAATAGGAGTGCAGCATGAAAGCTACTATAGATTCCGGCGCATTTTTCAAGGCGCTGAACCGCATAATTCCACTCTTGAAGGTCAGTGCGATCCCCGCACTGAGCGAAGCGAGTATTCAATTTCGTGACGGTGTATGTACCATCACCGCCACAGATCTGGAGCTATGGATACAGACGGAGATTTCGGCAGAGGGGGACGACTTTGGCGTTGTCCTCTCCGGCACAAGATTCATTGCGAAGGCAGGGAAGTTCTTCCGTGGCCCGCTGACATTTTCCTGCGCGGACGCGGCAGTTTCATCCCCGCAGATCACCATGGCCTGTGCCGACAAAAGTGCGGAGTTTACCGGATACCCGCTGAAGGATTATCCGGAGCTGCCGCGGTTTACCTGTGAACAGGCGTATACTGCCAACGCGGCACAGCTACTCGCCTGTATTGGCCGCATCAAGTATGCAGCCCAGCGGCGGAGTGACAGCCGTCCCGTGATGAGCGGTGTACGCTTCTACCGGCAGCAGCTCTACTGTGTGGATGGCCAGCGTCTGGCCGTCTGCGCAAACGATGCCATGACCGTGGATAAGACCTTCGTTGTCCCTGCGGACGCCATGTGGATCTTGAAAGCCTTTGGCGATCAAAATGTGTCCATTCAGGTGGGCGTCCGGTATGTCCGTTTCGCGGCAGATGGGCTTTGCGCCTATGTCCGCCGTTTGGAAACCTGCGACACGCTGACGCCGGAGGTTGCCATCCCCCGCAGCGAACGGGAGAGCTATGTGGTTGACCGCAAAGAATTTCTGCAAAGGCTGACCTATCTGAAGGAATGTGCTTCCCCTGTGAAAACCACACCTGTTGTCTATTTTGAAAACGGGTGTCTGTCGCTGCAAACACCATCCGCGCGGTATCGGGCGGCAATCGAACTGCCCGTCCGCAGCGAGGTCGCGTTTGCCTTTAACCTCTCCTATATGTGGGACGCCTTACAGCAGTTTTCTGGTCATGAGAAGGTGTGTCTCCATGTGCTCAGCCCTGTTTCGCCTGTCACCATCACAGCAGAGGGTACAGATGATGTGGCGCTGGTACTGCCCGTCAGATACCGTGCCGCCGCATGAACAAATAATGAAAGGAATCGACGAATATGAAAACCATTTATATCCCCAAGGGTGAAACTGTCCACTATGAAAGCCTGTCCACGGATCATCTCATCGTAGAGGGTACATTGGAAGTGACCTATGGCGTAGTCGCAAAGCAGATCGACGGCGATGGCGTGATCCACGCCGGAACCGTGGAGGCGGACATCATCCGTATCCGCTGCATTGAGACAGCCCGCACTGTATGCCGCCGGCTTATCGCCAAGGTGGTGGAGTCCTCCGAGGTGTTCGCCTCCGAGAGTGCGGTGGTGAGCTGCTTCTGCTCCGCGGCGTATGTGGAGACTGGCCGCCTGACCGTTACCATCAGTGAGATCGACGAGGTGAAGGCCAAGCAGATCATCAACCTGCCCACCCGGCAGCGCACCCTCCTGGGAACACTGCTGGCGTCCATGTGGCGTGCTTTCTGGCTGTCCCTGTTCGCGTATCCTGTCCACGCCAACGCGGTGGACGCATCGTATCGCCCTGATACGACGGATACCGAAGATGCACCTCCCGTAAAGGAGAGCAAGACCGCGGAAGCTGCCAAGGAGCCCTTCGATGAAGAACTCTCCCGCTTTGTCAATATGTTCAAGCTGGCACGGGAGAGCGGCTACACGCTGAAGCTCGTCCCCGGTACGCCGGAGGAAAACGCGCCCGTGTTTGACTTTGCGGCAGAATCCTTTGCGTCTCAAAAGGCCGCATGAACCACTACCCATACACCGTCACAAATATAGCGACGGGAGAGAGGCAAGGAACGCATCTGTTCCTTGCCTTTCCTGTAAATTATGCAGATGGTGAGGTGATGTACCGTGAGTGAAGATTTACAGAGCCAACGCTACTATGTGCTGGAACGGATCAGTGAGCTGCGTGAACAGATCCCGCAAGCGATGCAGGCCATGGTGGTATTCCGCGCTCGTATTGAAAAGTACCGGCAAACGGATCTATCCGCCGCCCATGATACCTACGACGCGCTCCGCCGTGTCCGCGATGATCTGACACAGGCATTGGCCGACGCGCAGCCTCTGTTGATGGAATTGGAGAGCTACGCTTTGGCGGCCATGGCCGGGCAGCTGCTGCGGGGCTTTAAGGGCTTCGACCTGATGAGCACCGGCTACCGCCCGGTATATGATGCGGTCTGCCGGTTCGCACAGCAGCTCCCGGAGAAAAACACCGTCAATGCGGCCACTATCGGGCGGCTCATGAACAACGTGAAGCTGGGGTACTATCCCACCGATCCGAATAACATTGCGCTGATGCTGCAAGGCATCTCTTTTCCGGAGGGTGTGACCACCAATGTCTTTGACCCCTGCTGCGGCTGCGGAAAGGCACTGCGGCAGATCGCCCAGGGCAACAACTGCTATGCCTATGGGGTGGAGCTGGATGAAAGCCGTGCGGAGGAGGCGCAGACCCGCCTGCACCGTGTAGGCTTCGGCAGCTTCTTCCATAGCGACATCAGCCGTGAGGCGTTCCACCTGCTGTTCCTGAACCCGCCGTACATCTCCGTTCTCAACGAGAGCGGCAGCAAGGCACGGCACGAAAAGCGGTTCCTCATTGAGAGCATCCCCCATCTGCTGTACGGCGGTCTGCTGCTGTATGTGATCCCTTACTACCGTCTGACGTCGGATATTTGCCGTATCCTCAGTGATAATTTTGAGAACATTACCGTCTGGCGTTTTACAGACGGAGAGTTCAAAAAATTCAAGCAGGTTGTGGTCATGGGCACGCGGAAGCGCCGTGAGACTGCGCCGCAGGGCACCGAATGGCTGGAGCAATATGCCGCTTATCCTGACCGGATACCGGTGCTGACCGAGTTGAGCAGCCCACGCTATGCGCTGCCTGCCAACGAAACCGAGGTCAGGGTATTCAAGGGCGAACGGTTCAACCAGAAGGAACTGGAGCAGCAGCTGCGCCGGTGTGACAGCTTTCAGCAGCTCATGGCTCGCAGTCAACTGGACAGCGGCGTCAAACACCCGCTTCTACCGTTGTCCATCAGCCAGATCGGACTGATCGGCGGCTCCGGCATGATAAACGGGCTGATCCAGTGTGACTCGCCCCATATCATCAAGGGCCGCATCGTCAAGGTAATCCGCAGGGAAACCGACGAAAGATTTGCTGCCAACGGTAAGCATATCGGCAGCGAGGTCAAAGAAACCATTACCAACAAAATGATCTTCAACGTCCTGACGCCCCACGGCTTCAAGGCGCTGACATGAGGAGGACTGATTATGAGCAGATCAACAACATTAGCCATCGTTCATCCTGTGGATAAATTACAGGGGAGTGATGACGCGGTACGCACACAGGTCTGGGCGGAAACGACACATCTGCTTAACCCTATGCTGGGGAAGCTGTACGCCCGCTTTGAGCCGGCGCAAAAGGCATGGCGTCAAGCCACCTACACGCCGCTTGGCGTAGTGCTGGGACGCACAGACCCGGCACTGTTTCTCTACTTCTTCTCCTATGGCAAAACTATGCAGAAGGAGGCGATGGAGTTCCATCTCTCCGGCCTTATGAACAGTCTGGCTGTCGATCAGAAAGTGGACAATGGCAATATACACAGCCTTGTGATGAGTCCCAGGGAAAACAGCGAGGAAGCTGCGGTCGCACACGCCGCGTGGCATGTAGGCATGACTTGTGGGGAAATATTCCCCGATTCCGGCATTTACTTTGCCGCGGTCAAGCAGGCCACCATCTCGGACAAGCTGACCGAGGACATTGCGAAAAACATGGAGCAATACGCCATTTCCCTGGTGCGTCTCTATGCGGAGGGGGCTGAGGACAAATGACCGATTCTTCGATCCGGTTTGTTCCGGAGTTGTTCTTCCAACGGGCTATCGCCGCCCCGGAAATTTATCCCATCTTTGAGGAGCAGGAGTTCAGTCCTTATCTGAAAGAGCATGTGTTTGACAAGCTTTCCGAGAACGGGACTTTCAATCTGGAGCAGTTGGATCTTACCGCTTTCGAGATGAAGCACGTCCTTCCGGCCAATATGCCAAAGGCAGTGAAGCAGGTACAAGCCAACTGGGCGGAAGGTTTCAACGCCAAGGTCAGAAATACTGCCGCTGCGTCAAAATGTGTACGCGCGTTTTTCTGAGGTGGCCTATGTATAATCATGAATATGAATGGCAGATCTTGGGATTTCTGCGGATACTGAAATATATTTGGCAGAGAAATAAAAGTATTCTCGCCGACCTCGTGCGTGATTATCGTTGTGGCGAGATCGACACCGAGGACATATTTGAGTTATCCGTGATGCTTCTTGTGGAGTACATCTGCGTGGACTATCTGCCTGAAGACGATCCAAACGATTTCTACGGGGAGGAATATACCTGTTACCTTCTAATGGAGTCGGAGCTGGACGATTTTTTGACGCTTATCGCACAGATAGAGGCTCTTCGCTTCAGAACAACCGAATGTACCGGGAGGAATAAACTTCGTGACGCGGTGGAGATGTTTATGGGGAATGTGCTGTACGATTTCAAAATCGTACCGTGCGAGGCCGGGTGTGTGATCTATCTTTGGCCGCCGCCTGACTACTATGACCCCATTGAATTTGCCAATTCCATCATCGACCTGATGACCTACATTGGCGTGGAGATAGACCGCATGAAAGCAGAGCTGGCAGCGTTGACCGCTGCGGAGCAGGAAATGGAGGTGGCTGCGTAAGTATGGAAACAGCCGTAAACCGGGATCACAGCGGCGAGATCCTTTTGCGCGTCTCGCCCGAAAGCGGCAGATTTATCGTAGAGGAGCACAAGAAAAACGGTGTGGTCAGCTATAAGGAAATATCGCCGCTGGATTTTTACAACACCATCTATGGCAGCTTTGACCAGGAACACTTCCTGCGGAGCGGATTGCTGCCGCCAAATTGCCTTCAGGTCAGCTTCTGCGGCGAGGATAAGTACTTTGTACTCTGGAACCCGGAGCTTCGGGCCGACATCTCTTACAAAGGTACGGAGTACCTGAATTTCCCCATCCCGCGCATGGTGTTCGGCATACGAACCCTACGGGATGGCCGTGCGGTAGATTGCTCTATGGGCGTTGTGGCGGATGAGTCTCCAACGGGAGATACGAAAATGTATCACTATCCCTTCTCCAATGTTTATGACGATCTGCGTGTCTGCGTGGGCAACAATGTGCTGCCGCATTTCAAGAGTCAGACACAGTTGTCGAAGTTCCCACGCTTTCTGCTGGGCATTCCCAACAACGACGATTTTTTCAAGGAAAGCCATAACAGGCTGCATATGTCTCACAGGGAACTGCTGGAGCACCTGAAGGACAAGGAACCCGCCTACTATTACACGGATGTACTGGTAGAAAGCGGCAAAACACTTTCTGATTTCATCAATGGGAGGTAGCAAATGAACGATCCCAAAGAATTGTTGTCACGGCTGGCCGCGCCCTTTGCGGCGGAGGATCTGGAATGGCGGCTGCAAATCGCCTATGAGGATCGGATGCAGGGCATCGCTGTACCCTATGTGACCAACCGTGCGATCCAGAACCGTCTGGACGACGTCATGGGGCCTGACCGCTGGCATAACGAGTTCAAGCCGTGGCACAGCACAGGCAAACGGGAGTCGCAGCTTTGCGGCATTTCCCTCTATTTCGAGGAGCGCGGCTGGATCACCAAATGGGACGGCGCCGAGGACTCGGATATCGAACCCATCAAGGGCGGATTATCCGATTCCATGAAGCGTGCCGCCAACCAGTGGGGCATCGGCCGTGTTCTCTACAGCATGGACACCGTTTGGGTCAATGTAGAGAAGAAGGGTAAGAGCTTCATCATCAAGCCCACAGAGCGCGGTAAGCTGGACGCCCGGTATCTGGAGACGCTGAGAAGTCTCGGTCTGACGCCGGCGAAAGCCTGCGGTATCCAGTCCTTGCTGATTCCCGCCCTGCGTGCGGAGGAACAGACCCCTGCCCCCACAGCAAAGCCCACGGCGCAGAAAGACCCGCCAAAGCCGCAGGAGGACACGACCGTTGTTCCGTTTCCTGCCTGCGAGTACACCGTACTGGAGGCCAAGGCCGCGGGAACAACCGTGCAGCTTATTCTGGAAACCCCGGAGGGCAAACGCTGCTACGCATACGCCATGGGGAATCACCCTGAGCTGCAAAAGGGTGCGAAGCTATACCATGTGGAAAAACGCATGGTAAAAAAAGACAATGTGGTTTTCTATCTGCTGGACAGCTTTGAGGTCATTCAGCAGAAGGACGCCGCATGAGAAAGGAGAGCTTTTGATGGAAAAACTCAAATCGTTTCGGATCACGGCCCTGCATATGGAGGGCTTCAAGTCCTACAGTCAGCCCACCGACCTGACCTTTGGCGATCCCACCGTCATTACGGGCGGCAATGGGCGCGGCAAGAGCAGCATCGCGGACGCCATCGCCTTTGCTGTCACCGGCCTGCTCTTCTTCGGAGAGCACCGCATTGACCGGCTCCACAGCGAGGATAATCCGGATCTGTTCATCCGCATGCGCTTTGTGGATGAAAACGGGACGCTCCATGAACTGTCCCGCGCCCGTAAGAGCAACCGTATGACCATCACCTATGATGGCTGCGAGGTGCGGCAGGTGGATCTCACCGACCTTTTCGGAGAGCGGGACGTGTTCCTGTCTATTTTCAACCCGCTGTACTTTATCGAGGAACTGGGCAACGATGGCAAGAACCTTCTCCAACGGTATCTGCCTGCGCTCACCAAGGAGGACATTCTGGCGCAGATGGCAGGCCCCGCCGTGGAAGCCCTGCGGAATGAGCCGCTGCTCTCGCCGGAGGTGGAGAGTCGGAAGCTGCGGGAGACCATTCGAGAACTGGAGAACAACATCCTGTACCTCACCGGGCAGCAGGACATGACCACCGCCCAGCAGCAAAGCAGTAAAACCGCCCTGCGGGAGCTGCGGGAAAAGGAGGATGCCCTCCGGAACGAGGAACAGGCACTGAAAAGTAAGCAGTTTGCCGGCGTGGATATTGCCGCGCTGAACGATGAACTGGCAGACCTCAGTGCCCGTTATAGTGATTTGGCAAATCAACGGCAAATACCTACAGCCTCGGATGAATGCATCCTTGCATTGACGCAGGAGCTGACCGCTCGAAGAGCGGCGGTCTACACGCCTAAGTATGCGGAGGCCACCGCGCAGGTCAACGCCAGGATACGCCAGTTGGGCAGCCAATATCAGCAGGAAAAGGAGCAGTGCAGCCAGCTCAAGCCCGGCTATCAATGCCCCACCTGCCGCCGCGCCGTAACGGCGGACGAACTGCCCGCGATGCAGAATGCTTTTCGGACATCTATCAAGCAGATCGTAGAGGCAGGTCAGGCAGAGCGTGCCAAGCTGGAGGAGCTGCAAGCCCTTGAGAAAAAAGCACGGGATACGTTTCTGCAATTCCAGAAGGACGATATTGCCAAATTGGAAGAAACCTTGCAGGAGGCAAAGGAAGCCGCTGAACCGGATGCAACCCGTCCCGAGGCACAGCAGCTTCAGGAACGAATGCAGGCACTGGCGGCAGAGCTGGAGTTCGGTGCGCTCTCTCAGGAGGAATATGACCGTATGTTTGCCTGCCGTGAGGAATTGCAGCAGGTTCGTGCGGACATCTCCGCCATTGAGAAAGCCACACCCGCATCCGGTGATCTGGACAGCCAATTGAAAGCGGCCCGTGCGGAGATCGACCAGTGTAAGCTGAAGCTGCAATATCTGGCGCAGTACATCAGCAAGCGGGCAGAGATGACTTTCTCCGCCTTGAAGATGAACCGTGTGGAGATCTCACTCTACGACGTGGTGAAATCCACCGGCGAGGTCAAGGACGCATTCAAGTTCACCTATAATGGGCGGCGGTATGACTGGCTCTCCCTCTCAGAGAAGATCCGCGCGGGCATGGAGGTGTCGGAGCTGATGAAGCGGCTCACCGGCAGGAATTATCCGCAGTTCGTGGATAACATGGAGTCGGTGGACGATCTTGCCAACGTGCGCCCCACGGGACAGGTCATCATGGCAAAATGCGTCAGCAAGGCGGAGCTGTCCGTCAGGCCGGTGAAGCCGATCCTGACCGCAATGCCCACCGCCGCATAAGCGGCACGGGAAGGAGGTGCGCCCTCTGGTTCGTGCCTATGAAAAGATCCCCATCGTAGACACGGCCAGACGGTGCGGGCTTGTTCTTGACCCCTCGACGCTTCGGCGTCGGGAGGTCGAGGCAAGCTGCCCCTTCTGCGGTGACCACGGTAAGGGGAAATATCATTTGAGTCTCAATGTGGATACAGACCAGTACCGCTGCAACCTGTGCGGCGCGTCCGGCAACAGCGTTTCGCTGTATGCCCGGCTGCACGGTCTGACCAACAAAGAGGCATATATGGAGCTGAGCCGGGGCGGCAACGTGTACCCCATGCCCCAACAGCCCAGCTCCCAAAATACAGAGCCGCAGCCAAAACCATTGGCACAGCGGCATGAGGTATATACGGATATGCTCTCACTTCTGACGCTTTCGGCAGGGCATCGGGAAAACCTGCGTGAACGCGGCCTTTCCGATGACCGCATCGACCAAAACCAATATCGCAGTATGCCGCAGACGCCGGAAGGCCGAAAGCTGCTGGCCTCGCTGCTACGGGACATCGGGCATGACCTGCAAGGTATTCCCGGCTTCCGCACCAGTTATGGGGAATGGACGCTGTCCGGACCAAACGGTTTTCTGATCCCTGTCCGTGATAAGGACGGTCTGATGCAGGGTATGAAGATACGGCTCGACGAAGGTGAACCGGGTCGGAAGTATCGCTGGCTCTCCAGCCGCAATGCCCCAAACGGAACACGCAGCTATTCATGGACGCACGTCACCGGCAACACCGCCAGTAAACGCGCCTATATCACGGAAGGGCCGCTGAAAGGCGACGTGGCCAGCTATCTGGACAACGACACCCTGTTCGTCTGCATCGGTGGTGTCTTTGCCCTCCACGGGCTGAAAGATACGCTGATAAGCCTTGGCGTGACCGAGGTGGTGGAGGCAATGGACATGGATCAGATGACCAATCCGCAGGTGCGGCGTGCCATACAGGCCATCCGTCAGGAAGTGCAGGGCATCCGTGGCATACGCTACTCCAAATACGTCTGGAATCCGGCGTATAAGGGGATCGACGACTACTATCTCAGCCGCATCGCGGCACAATGAGGAGGACATGCTATATGACAGAACTTAAATTTGAAGACATGACGGCCGCCGCATCCGGCGACAGTCAGAATATGCTGGGAAAGCTGCTGTATTTCTCCCTGCCCAGTGTTTTAGTGGATAAGAATGATCTGCGCCAGCTCTGCGCAGATATGAACATCCCCTACGCAGGCGGCAACCGCCTGTCGGTGTCCGACGCTTTCCGCAGCGCCACCGGCGATGTGCGGGACAGGATCATCAGCGAGGAATACGGCGAACGCCGTATTTATCAGATCTATTGCCGGGATAACCGGCGTATCTCCGACAGCGTTATTTCCCGTGAACTGGTAAAGGAGACCATGCACCAGGAAACCAACCAATATGAGAAGCTGGCCAACATCAGCTACGATAAGGACAGCCAGATCTTCAGCTACGACAATCTGGCCTATGACAGCCAGATCGACGCCATGGCCTATTGCCGTAGGGCGGAGGAGCTGTTTGAGCTGTACCAGCACTGCGCCAACCGAAGGCAGGTGGAGACCATCTGTGTGAATTTCCTCCGTATGCTGGAATCCACCAAGCTCAGTGTCAACGGACATCTCTACTTTGTGCCGCGGCACAATATGGAAAAAGTAGATATTTTCGAGGACTTTGTCACCGAGCTTAGCCGGCTCAGCCGCAACCAGACGCACCTGATGGCGAACTCCATCTACATCATCGACGACGCCAAGCAGCGTCAGAAAATGACGGAGGAGTTTTACTCCGCTGTAAAGAAAGAGATCTCGGAGTATCAGGAACGCGCCGACTATTTCATCAAGAGCGGCTGCCAGAGCCCCAGCGTCATGGACCGTTGGGTGCTGAAGATCCAGAGTTTGGAGGGAAAGAAGCAGCACTATGAAGACGTGCTGCGCCGTGAGCTGGATGGGCTGGACGATGATTTCGCCACCCTGAAGCTCTTATCGCAGGAACTGTCCTTCCGCGCCCAAGCAATTCGGGCGAAAAAGGCCGCATAAGCTGTACAGAATAGTTGTTAGATTCCTACTGTTGATTTATGTGCTTGACATCTCGGTGATCTTTTGATAAAATTGGTATAATCTATTATAAATTGTTATAAATGGAGGTGCCATATGGTTAATACTGACCTGCATGATCTGCGATGTCTTGCGAACAACAGTCAAATCTCATATTCGAGCCATGCTGTTGACCAGATGCTTTCCCGCCATATTGGTCGGGCGACCGTCCAAGCTGTTCTGTCCAGCCCGACTAATCAGTTGATTGAGACACAATCACCCTCAACAACACCGGGGAAAGAACACGATGATGAACGTGCACTGATTTCTGATCCCACATTTGAAGATGCTATCATCATTGTTCTAGTCATCCTGTTTTATCCGATTCCTGAAATACGGGTCATTACGGTAGAACGGGTAATGGATCATAAGTGGGAAAAACATATCAATGAAAACCCGTGGCTAGTACGTAAAGTATAACTCCCAATCATCTATGTCTGTGTTCTGTATTCCTCCGCTCCTCTACGGGCGGGGAAATACAGAACATTAGACAACCTTAAATAAACACTTGTGCCTCTACAATTATAAGAGTAATGATGGCAACGCAACTAAGGTAATAAATAGGAGGAATAAAATGATTGGCACAAATTATAAGATCTGTCATGAATGTGGTTCAAAGATGGAACCATGTACAATATCAAAGACATTTCGTTTTCATGGAAAAGAGATTGAACTCAAAGGAATTGAAGCATATCAATGTACAAACTGTGGCGAACAGGTTTATGCAGACAAAGAAGTCGATATGATTGAAAAACTCATGGCAGCTTTAAGTGAAAAGCAATCTCCTGCAATTGACGTTTTGAACTTAGAAGAAACCGCAGAATATCTCAGAGTAAGCAATCAAACAGTATACAATATGATTAAAGATGGTCGTATTAAAGCTTACAAAGTCGGCAGAGAATGGCGGTTTCTTCGGCAGGATATTGCTGCATATATGAATTCGAGCAGCAATACCGATTTTATGTCTATGGCAGCCAAAGGCGGAAAGGTAAATACAGAGGACTTAACTATTATAAAGAAAGAAATAGAAAAGAGAAAAAGCGATAATGGTTAAAGACGTATGTGCTGAAGCAATCAATGTTGTACAGTGCCTTATGGGGAAAGCGTCTCATTACAATCCCTTTGCGTTATGTGAACGAATCGGAATATCAACAATCACAGATAAACCTCTTCAAAAAGATGGGTATCTAGTTTGTAGCGACGGACTGAAGTTAATTTTTGTCAGTTCAAATATACAGAACCAACATAGAAGAGAATTTGTCGTTGCACATGAAATTGGACATTTCCTTATGCACCAAGAACAATTATATTGTTGCTCAAATGTTTCTGTGCCTCTTTCCGAGAAGGTCAATTCGTCTCGTCAGGAAAAAGAAGCTAACTCTTTTGCAACGGAACTACTGGCGCCAGCCACTGAATTACTGCCATTGCTTCCCAATAGGTCGCTGTGTTTTTCAGACATTTCATTTATTGCAGACTATTTTGATATTTCTATGTCGCATGCTGCTATCAAGTCTATTCAATGCTCAAAAGCAGCAGATGAGGTATTGTTATGCTATGAAAGCGGCCGTCTCAAATGGTATACAACAAATGGTTCACAAGAATTTAAAAATAAGATTCCCAAACGCTGCCCTATTGATATTAGCGTCGCTATGACATCTACATACATAAATGGTGTCTGGGATGATTTATTTGAAGGGAGCGTACATCAAGAAGTTTTTCGACCATACAAGGATAAAGCTTTAATATTGCTATCTGGAATCATGATTGATTCAGCAGATTGGTATAATTCCTAGGCCCACCTTAGCGGAAAGAATGTTTTGAAGCTTTGGCTTTCACATATTTCTTTCCAGTATTTACTTCATATTTTAACCAATGTTAAAAAGGAGCCCTATTCACAGGAATGGGGCTCCTTTTTTGTGCTCTAAGTTCCCGCAGTACTGTACACCCACATTACTTTTAACTGTAATGCGGGTGTCAGCTTTCTTCGTGCTATTACATATTTCCGATTATTAATTGATTTCTGCATAGCCCTCCAAGTAATGTCTTTTGTTTTTATTAAAATTAAGGTCATATAGCATAAACAATTAGTAATTTGCGATATATTCATTAGCAATTGCAAAAGAATATTCATTACCGCTGCCGCAATCCTCCAAAGCCACTTTTCTCAATTCTAAAATAACAATTCAACCTATGGAGGATATTATGAGCAACTTATCAACGAATTACGTTCTAACCCTTTTGCAGAACTACCGCGCCACCAAGCGCAAGATCGAACAGCTTCGCTATGAGCTGGAGCATCCGGCCAGAGTGACGCCGGATGAAATGATCGAGGCCATGAATTTCGCCAAGGGGGATGGCGAGGGGCGACCCTCCGGCTGTGTGTCCAACAAGACGCTTTACATTGCCATGAACTTCCAGAGTGCGGCGGATGAGGCAAATGCCGCTTTGACACACAATCTGGTCAGCCGACTTGTACCGCTGGAGCAGGAGATCAACCGTCTGGAGCACTATGTGGCACTTCTGGAACCGCGGCAGACCGAGGTTATTCGACTCGCCTACTTCGAGGGGCACACATGGCAGCAGATCAGCGCTAAGACTCAGATCACAACAAGAACGCTGTATAAAATCCGCAACCAGGCGGTCGAGGAGCTGGCGGAAATGTACGCGCTGACTGCCGGTTTGCAGCGGTAAAGCCTTGATGTTCCCATCCTTTTCTCAAAGGCTTCACCTATTGTTCACCAAGTCTTACCTTGAAAGGGCATCTTGAAGCTGGTATTCTTTAGAATACAGAATCATAGACAACGCTTCCTGGCATTGCGCTGGGAGGCGTTGCTCTTTTATCAGTATTTTCATAAAACACCGAGATCTGGCAATACTACCGACAACGCCATTAGAAAAGAGGAATCTTCATGGAAGCAAACCGTCCGAGCACCAGCCATACCGCCCATACAATGCCGCGGGATATCGCCTGCGTAAGTATCGACACCTCCGCCTCCTGCGCCGAACGCATCAAGCAGTATGTGGAGCAGGTAGGCGACCCGTATTGCTATACGGACAGCGGCATTGTGGTAAAGCTTGCGTACTCCAATACTGATGTGAGCCTGCAAGACCGCCTGCGGGCCTATGCGTGCAGCCTGTCCTGATCCTCCAACGTTTCCCAGTTGACAAAAGCAAAGCGGGAAAGCATAATAGACCCGTCAGTGAAAATAATGTTGCCGCCCGGCAATGACAGCCAGAAACCGCTTTCCTGAATTTTAGGAGGTACGTTTTATGGCTGCATTTTTTTGCCCACAAACCGAAGAACTCTCCAGACAGCATTGGTATGGCATCTCCTATCTCCGCCTGTCAAAGCTGGGCAAACGCTATGAGAGTGAGAGTATCGACAACCAGCGGAAGCTGATCCGCGAGTTTGTGCAACGACACCCAGAGATCACGTTGGTGGGGGAGCGGGTAGACGACGGTTATACTGGCACCAACTATGACCGCCCCGGCTTTCAGGGCGTTATGGATGCCATCCGTGAAAAGAAGGCGAACTGCGTCATTGTAAAAGACCTGTCCCGCCTTGGCCGTGAATATATCGAGACCGGCAAGTATTTGGAAACCGTTTTCCCGGATATGGGCATCCGGTTTATCTCCGTCAATGATGATCTGGACAGTGAACACACGCCGCTGTGCGATGATATTTCCATCCCTATCAAGAACATCATGAACGAGGCGTACTGCCGCAGCCTTTCCCAGAAGCTGCGGGCGCAGTTCCGTGTCCAGCGCAAGGCGGGAGAATTTCTCGGCGCCTTTGCCTGTTATGGCTATCTGAAAGACCCTGCCGACAAGCATAAGCTTATCATCGATGAATACGCCGCTATGGTGGTCCGCACCATCTTTCAACTGAAAATGGAGGGCTACAGCCAGCAGGCCATCGCCAACTATCTCTCCTCGGAGGGCGTTCTGCCGCCGGCGGCATATAAACAGCAACAGGGGCTGAAATATCAGTCTGGGTTTCAGGCAGTTGGTGATAATATCGCATGGTCACCTGTTGCGGTGCGGGCTATTCTGGAAAATCCCATCTATATTGGGACGCTTGTGCAGGGCAAACGGGGGACGCCCAACTATAAGATCAAGCAGATGAAGCTGCGCAGCAAAGAAGATTGGTGCGTTGTGGAGAAAAACCATACGCCCATTATCAGCGAGGAGCTGTTCACTTCGGTGCAGCACCTGCTGTCACTGGATACCCGCACTTCCCCTTCCGAGAAAGTGGTACAGCCCTTGGCCGGTATGTTGTACTGTGCCGATTGCGGCCGCGCCATGTGCAGGCGCAGCGTAAAGCGAGGCAATCGCACATTTTATTACTATGTCTGCTCCACACACAAGCGCTCTAAGCTGTGCAGCAGCCACTCCATTTCGCAGGCCGCTTTAGAGGACGTGGTGCTGCGGGCCATTCAGAAGCAAATTGAGATGGTAGTCGACATTGACCAGTTGATCCACGAGATCGGTCAAAAGAGCATCCAAGCCGCCAAGCACCGGCAACTGGATATGACCATTGAAGAAAAGGAAAAGCAGATCACCGAGCAGAAAGAATACCGTATGCGTTTGTTGGAGGCTTTCCACGACGACCTGATCTCCCGTGCGGAATATGACATGATGCGGCAGCGCTATACGCAGCGGATCGACGCATTGCAGGCAGCCCTTGTCAGCCTGCGCGAACGGCGGCAAGCCTTGGAGGAAGGTGCGGCAGACACTCGGAACTGGGTCGCCGAATATACCAAATTCAGGAAAATTGACAGGCTTACCCGTGAAATGGTGGCCGGATTGATCCGCAGGATCACGGTATCCGAGGGCAAGCAAATTACGATACAGTTTAACTACGCCGATGAGCTGGCGTCTTATCAGCAGATGATCGCAGCAGCGGCGAAGGAGGTGGGGTAAGTATGGCACGGAAAAGCAAATATCTGTCGGCCCAACCTGTGTCTGATACGTCAGTTCACTATCTGGCCGGACAATATGGTCGGTTATCCGTGGAGGACGGCGACGACACCGAGAGTAATTCCATCGGCAATCAGGCGAAAATCGCCGACGCTTTCCTTGCGGAGTACCCCGACATCCAAATTGTCGAGCGGTACGCTGACAACGGTTATACCGGTATGAACTACAACCGTCCGGCGTTCCGTCAGATGATGGCGGATGTGCGGAGCGGCAAAATTAACTGCATTATCATCAAGGACATCTCTCGTTTGGGACGCCACTTCGTCGAGACAAGTGAACTGGTGGAGCAGATTTTTCCTGCCATGAGCGTGCGCCTTATCAGCGCCAATGACAACTATGACAGTCTCGTGCAGGATGCCGGCGCTGCCGCGTCCCTCACCATGCCGCTGAAAATGGTCATGAACGAGAACTACGCCAAGGACATCTCCCGCAAGATCCGCAGCAGCATCCACGCGCAAATGCGCAGCGGCACATACCTGCCTTCATCTGGCAGTATTCCTTACGGCTATCTCCGAAACGCCGCTGCCGCGTCCTATGACATTGATGAGGACACCGCTCCGGTCGTCCGGCGTATCTTTACCCTGCGCGCTGAAGGCGTCAGCTTCAACGCCATCGCAAAACAGCTGAATCAGGAACATATCCCGTCCCCCGCTCAGCTGCGTTATCTGCGTGGAATGAACAGCTCCGCTGCGTATCGGGACGCACTGTGGAGCAGGGCGACTATCCGCAAGATCGTCGGCAGCGACGTCTATATCGGCAACCGCACCTATGGGAAAGTATCCCGAAACCATTTGAACGAGAAAAAGAGACGTCAGCCCACTGAGCAATGGACGGTCATTCCAAACGCACATCCGCCGATCATCAGCAAGGAGCTGTTTGACGCGGTGCAGCAGGTCAACCAAGAGGTTCTTGCGTCCCGTGCCGCCTATCGCACATGTGCCGATGTTGGCGATGTGCAGGCCGATCTTTTCCGTGGCAAGCTGTTCTGCGCGGAGTGCGGCAGTCCCATGGGGGCCGGTAAGGGCTGTGCTCGGCACGGTGCACACTCGCCCAGTCGGCTGTTCTATGACTGCAACCGCTACCGCTACTCCGCGCACAGCGTCTGCGCCAGTCACTACATTCGCCACGAACGGCTGCTTGCCGCTGTCACCGATGCCTTAGACCAGCAGTTGGCGCTGGCTGTTGATGTAGAGCGGCTGATCCATGAAATCGGCCATTCCGTCGAGCTGACACAGGCAAAGCGGGAAAAGCAAAATACCGCCACGAGCCTGCGGCTCCAGCGGCAGAGCCTTGACCGGAAGCTGGATATGCTGATACACGACCTGTCTACCGGCTTGATTGGCCGCGAGGAATTTCTCTACGCAAAAGAGAAATACCGGGCAGAGCTCAACCGCATTCTCGCGGCGGAAGCCGCGCAAAAGGAGCAGATCGAGCAGATGCAGAAGGGCTTATCCACCGCGCAGGCATGGGTACGCGCCATGCAGGAATATCAGCGGCTCCCGGTTCTTACAAAGGAGCTTCTTGATACGCTTGTCGAGCGCATCTCTATTCACGAGGATCGCAGCATCACGATCCAACTCAACTATGCTGACCCCTTTGCTTCGCTACACCCCTATCACACCCTGACAGATGAGGTTGCTTACTGTGGATAAGATGACTTCCAATCTCATGATCTGCTACTACCGCCTTTCCTCGGAGGATGTTGACGTCGCACGCGGAAACGCCGCAGAGAGCTTCAGTATCGCCGCACAGCGCCTCTGCGTGCAGAATTTCCTCGCGTCCCGCCCTGATCTTGAGGGAACCGTTGAAGAGATCGTAGACGATGGGTACACCGGTACCAATATGAACCGTCCCGGTATGCAGCGGCTGCTATCGCTGGTAAAATCTGGGAGCGTCAAGGCCGTCATTGTGCGTGACCTCTCCCGCTTTTCCAGAAACTTTCTGGAGGGCGGCCACTATCTGGAGTTTGTGTTTCCGGCGTATGGCGTTCGCTTTATCTCCGTCAATGATCACTTTGACAGCGCCGACTATGGTGAATCCACCGGAGGTCTGGAGCTGGGTATTACCAACCTGCTGAACCAGCTATACAGCCGCGATCTGTCCCGCAAGATCAAGAGCGTAACAGACCGCAAGAAGCTGAATGGCGAATATGCTTTCGGCGCGGTGCCTTACGGCTATCAAAAAGGTGAGCAGAAGAACACTATCGTAATTGATCCGCCTGCCGCCGACGTCGTCAGGCAGATATTTCAGTGGGCCTCGCAGGGCATCAGCATCACACAGATCGCGCAGCGGCTGAATGTGTCCGGTACCGAGACGCCTTCCGCCTATCTGGCAAAAGTCCGGGGTCGCTACAAGATGCGGAAGTTCTGGACATATGAATCCATCCGGAATATTCTTCAGAACCGTATCTACACCGGCGATACGGAAGCATTCAAATCCCATGTGATCAAGGTCGGCAGCAAACGCACGAAGCTTCTCCCCGAAGCGGAGCGCCCCATCATCCCCCATACGCACGAGCCTATCGTTTCACGGGAGCTATACTTCCTCGCCCGCAGCACCGTACAGAAAACGGCACCGAAAACGCCGACAGGAAACACGCCAAGCCTGCTGCAGCCCTATCTTGTCTGCGGCTGCTGCGGAAACCATCTGGTGAAGGGCAAAGCCTCCAACAAGAACTGGCGCTGCGCGTCGGCACGCTATGTGCCGGAAAGCGATTGTGCTGAAGTCTGTATCTCCGACGCCGACTTGCAAGCCATTCTGATCCGTGCGATCAATATGCAGTGCCGGCTGCGGGATGCCCGCCTTGAGACCTACCGGCGTCAATTTGAGAGTCACGCCTCCAAGCGCCGCGCCATCAGCGCAAGGATGCAGAGAGTACAGGCCGATATCCACCGCAAGCAGGAGGAGCTTATGTCTCTCTACGAGGAGCATGTCGGCGGCCAACTGTCAAAAGAGTCCTTTACAGAAAAACGGGAAAGCCTTCTCCACGCACAGAACGAAAAGAAACAGCAGCTCGCCCGGTTGGAAAGTGATTGGGAACTGCTCTGCGCGGAGGAGGAGACCGCCAAAAAGGAAGAACGGCAAACCTCCGTCCTCTCTTCGTACCATGAAATAAGCGCTTTAGACCCGGCTCTTATGCGGGAATTGGTTTGCGAAATTTTAGTTTTCCACAGGCAAAAAATTCAAATAGAGTGGAAATTTTCTGATTTTGCAAGCGAATTTGTCGAATAAAGTTCTTAAAAAATATTTGTTGTCCCATATTGACATCAACCGTGAGCGGCAGCCCCATCCTCCAGAACGGCCGCATCGTCGGCGCAGTTACCCACGTCCTGCTCAACGACCCCACCCGCGGCTACGGCATATTCATTGAGAATATGCTCGACATGGCCGGCTGACAGACCCGGCGGGGAGGGCCGGGAAGCCCTCCCCGTCCGGCCTTTCCTATAAAAACGAGAGGAGCGTTTTTCATGCAGTCCCTGCTCATTAAGGACACCACCCGCGCCCAGCGGGAGGAGATCGTCCGCCGCGCCCTCAGCGCCTGCGGCAGCCCCTGCGACGGCTGCAATGGCTGCGGCAACGCCGGCGGCGGCCGGGTAGACAGTATCTACCAACCCTATATCGACGGCGAGAAGGAGTTGGCGGAGATAAACGCCGAATATTCCGCCTCCCGCGGTCTGGTAAGATAAACGTAAAAGCGGCCCGAAAGGGCCGCTTTTCTCCGTGTGCACATATTTGTCACTTCTGCGCCTGCTCCTGTTCATAGGCCTGCTGTACCGCCACCGCCAGCTGGTCGGCGCAGGAGGTGCTCCGCGGCCCGCAGGTGTTGCCCCGCAGCAGCGCCTCGATCTGCGCCACGCTCATGCCGTCCACCAGCTTGCTCACGGCCTTCAGGTTGCCGTCGCAGCCGCCCACAAAGTGCACGTTCCGCACCTTGTCTCCGTCCAGCTCGAAGGAGATCTCCCGCGAGCAAGTGCCCTTCGTTCTGTATATATGCTCCATTTTGCCACTCCTTTGCAGAAAGATTACATTATTTTCGAATAGCTTACAGGTTTTTTCTCGTTAAAACTAACCTGATAGCCCTCGCCGGGCGCCAGCAGATAGTCGTACCGCGTTCCGCCGAACCAGTGCATCATCAGTCCCGACGTCACCCCGCCGTGGATCACGCACACCGCGTCCTCCCCCGCGTCGATAACGGGCTGTATCGCGGCCAGATTTCGTGTCAGCACCTGCGGCGCGCACTCCCCGTTTGGGCACATATTGTGCTCCGAGTCCTCACACCACACAATAAATTGTGGGTCGTGCTCCAGATCGCCGGCGTAGGCCCGCATCTCGAAATCGCCGAAATCCATCTCCCGCAGCCCCGGCAGCACCGTGTATGCCACGTCGCCGTATATGGCCCGCAGCGTCTGTATCGTCCGCGTCATTCCGCTGACGTAGTAGTGCTCCGCCGTGGGATATACGCCGGTCAAAGCTTTCTGCTGCAAGGCCTCCAGCGATTTCGGCAGCGCCGGGATATCCGCCGCGCCATAATACAGATTTTTCTGGCTGCCCTCGGTCTCCCCGTGCCGCAAAAGTGTCAGTTTCATTTCAATTCCTCCGCTAACCCGCAGAAAACGCGCGTCACATGTTCCGCTTTTTTTGCCAATTGTTGCAGAATTATTCCATAGCGCTCCCGCCATGCCCGCTCCGCACCGTCCATGGGCACAATGCCCCCGTTGACCTGTCTGGCGATGACGACTGCGTCCTCGAACAGCGGCAAAAACCTTGTGATATCAATATTTCTGCGGCTCAGCGCCTCCAAATGCCGATAGCATTTGTATCCCGGCTCGGGGTGGCTGACTGCCAGATTGCATACGTCATTCTCTGTCAAATTATATGCTTTCAGCGCATATGCCAGCTTTCCCTGGAACGCGCCTCCAATGATCAGGATCATATTTACCTCCACAACACCAGTACCGCTGCACCGCCTAACTCCGCAATGGTCAGGGCGAAGCCTGACACATCGCCGGACATACCATCCAACTGCCGGAAAGCGTACCATGCCGCCAGCCAATAGCACACCGCCGCAGCCAACGGAGCAAAGCTGTCCCACAGCAGTGCGGAGAGCCCGCACACCGCCGCCAGCACAATAGCGGCAAATACCACAGGTGCGCCGCCGCGGGTCATGGCGCTGTACTGGCTGGTGGACATGGGCCGCAGTGTCAAAACGGCCAGTGCTGCACAGGCTCGTGATGCCGCAGGTATCAGCGTCAGCGGCCAAAGGGGCAGCGCCTCCGCCGACAGAAATACCGCCCATTGGCACAGGACCAGCAGCGCCAGACAGATCACTGCGAAGGCCCCGCAGTGGGAATCCTTCAGTATTCGCTGCCGTGTCTCCAGGTCCCGGCGGCTCAATACCGCGTCGCACACATCCATATAGCCGTCCAGATGCATAAAACCTGTGATCAGCCAGGGAGTTGCTGCACACAGCAGAGCAGCCAGCGGCTGTGGCAAAAAGCTGCCCAGCCACGCGCACAACGCCCATATGCCGCCGACGATCAGCCCTATCAGGGGCAGACAAGCCAGCATTTTTCGCCGGGCGCTCTCCCGCCATATTTTTTTAGGGCAGGGAATGGTCAGGAACATACCCCACGCCATGAAAAAGCCGTATATCCAGTCAGACACGGGGCAGTTCTCCTTTCCACAGGTGGGGCAGGCCCGCCGTCATCTCACATACCACGTCAAATTCCGCAGCCAGCCCTTGACAGATATCCGCCAGGCCCCGAACATAAACTTCCGTCCAGTCCCGGTAGTCCTCGCCGCCGTGCCAGATATCGTCGCACACAGCGATAAAATGGTCGAGGTAACGGCTGATATCCAGCAGCTCCCGCAGTACCCGATTTGCTGCGCCGGCGTCCGGCGCGGGACTGGGGAACATCTGCTCCGACAGACAGGCAGTGACGCTGTCGAACAGCACCGTACCGTGCCTGTCCAGTGCCGGTAAGGCGGCGGGCAGATCGAAGCTGCGCTCGACGGTAATAAAATCCATGCCTGCCCGATCCGCCACATGGCGGTGGATACGTGCCAGGTCCTCATCGTCATGGGGGGTCATGGTGGCCCAATAATACCGAGGTGCGTCCCCGGACAGTGCGGCGGCCAGGCGTTGGGCCATGGTGCTCTTTCCGCTTTTTCCGCCGCCGATCAGCAGTATCCTCATGGCTTGTCCACCGTAAAGCTGTCGCCTGCGCGTATTTCGTCCAGATAGTCATCCTGTATGGCCGCCTGGGCAAAGGTGGCCATACCGGCCATTACGCCGCAGGCACCCTCTAACACCCGGAACAGCAGGGGACACCCGCTGCCCTCACCCAGCCGCATTCCCAGATGCAGGCAGGGCTCCAGGCCCAGCCGGTCTGCTGCCAGGCGGTAGCCCACCTCATAGGAGTCGTGGGACAGAAACAGATAGTCCTGCACTTCGGGGCACAGCGTAACGGCACACAGTGCGGCCACAACGGAGATGAAGCCGTCCACCGCTGCCGGTATGCGCTCATGAGCACAGCCCAGGAAAGCCCCGGCCATGGCGGCGATATCCAGCCCGCCCACGGCACACAGCACATCCAACACATCGTCCTTGTCAACAGCCCGACGCGTCAGCGCACGGCGCAGCACGTCCTTCTTGCGGGCGAAGCCCTCGTCTGTCAGTCCGCCACCCCGGCCAGTGACGACCTCGATGTCCGCACCGGTCAGCACGGACAGCACCGCAGCGGAGGTGCTGGTGTTGCCGATCCCCATCTCGCCGATGCCCAGGGCGGTGATACTGTCGGCTCTGGCGCGCGCCGCCTGCTCCATGCCGGCGGCCATGGCGGCAAGCGCCTCCGGCCGGGTCATAGCGTCCTCTACGGCGATGTTTCCGGTGCCTCGCCGGACTTTCCGGTCCAGAATGCCCACGCCCGGCACGTCGGCGGCAATACCCACGTCCACGACGGCCACATCGTCGCCGAAGGCGGCGGCCATGGCGGACATCCCGGTCCTGCGCCGGGTCATGTTGATGGCCTGCTGCAAGGTCACGGACCGGGGCGCGCAGGACACGCCTTCGTCCACCACGCCGTTGTCGGCGGCAAACACCGCCACGCGGCAGCTGTCCATTTTCGGGCATACCTGACCGGTGATACCTGCCAGACGGATGGATATGTCCTCCAGCGCGCCCAAGCTCCCCGGCGGTTTGGCCAGCTCTGCCTGTCGTTTCCGGGCCGCGTCCATCGCCGCCCGGTCGGCCGGTCGGATGGCCTGTATATACTGCTGCAATGCTGCTTCTGTCATGTCGGTTCCTCGATATACCCCTGCGCCGCCAGCCAGTGCAGCGACGGCAGGGCGTTCTGATTTTCAATGGTGAATGTGGCCTCCGGCGCGGCCTGCAGCACCGTGTCGATGATCTGCCGCATGGGGATGTTTCCCTCTCCCAGCGGGGCGTGCAGGTCCGTATCGCCCTGGTTGTTGTGCAGGTGAACGTGCCGCAGCCATGGGGCCATAGGCACGATCCAATCCATGGGCGGCGTTTCGCTGACGCAGGTGTTGGCGTGGCCCACATCCAAGCACAGCCCCAATCGGGGATCGTCTATCTGGGCGGCGATGGACACCAGTGTCTCCGGCGACGGCTCCATGACATTTTCCAGCGCCAGTGTCATGTCGGCCGGTACGTCCCGCAGGAATTCACGCCAGAACCACACCGACTGCTCCACATACCACTCCGGAAAGTAGACATGGGGAATAAAGCCTCCGTGGAATACCATGCGTCGTATACCCAGCGCCTGCGCTGCGTCCAGTGCCTGCCGGAACCGCCGCATGGCTACGTCCCGGGCCAACGGATCGATGGCGCAGGGGATCAGCTCGGCGAAGGGGCCGTGGAGCCACAGACTGCTGATACCGTGTATTTCCTCCCGCGTCCGGGGCAGGGCGGCGGAATCATCCAGCAGAGGCGCATAGGAGAAGGCGATGGTCTCCAGTCCCAACTGCCACTGTCGGGCAAGCGCCGGGGCACAGCTGTCCATGCCGGAGATATGCAGTTTTCCTTGCAGCAGGGGTGAGGCCATGTTCCGCGCTCCTTTTGTCGTTCTGCGGGGTATTATAGCATGAGTCCCGCAAAAAGAAAAGCCCCATAGGGCAGCAAAAAACCCGCTTGCGCGGGCAAATATCTCCGGACACCATAAAGCGGAGTGCCGCTTGGCGCTCCGCAGATATGGCAGGAAGAGAAGATGAAAAAAGTTTTTTGTTTCTTGCACTATTAGGATATCGCGGAGATGTGAAAAAAATTCGGTTACAAATATTAAAATTCTGTGAAATCTTCAACAATGTCCGCCGAACGATTCGTATTCTCGGCGTTTTTCTCCCGAACTTCCCGGAAAAAGGTCTGCAAAACGTCCCGGCATTCGTCACCGCATATATTGCCCACCAGCTGCGGCGGGCGGGGAAAGCCCTCCATGTATAGGTTCAGCACGCCGCCGCAGGCGCCCATCACGTCATCCCGCGCGCCGTAGAACACCCGGCGGATGCGGGCGTTGAGGATGGCGCCGGCGCACATAGGGCACGGCTCCAGCGTCACATACAGGTCGCAGTCGTCCAGCCGCCAACTGCCCAGCGCCGCATTGGCCTGGGCGATGGCTTCCATCTCCGCGTGGGAGACGGCGGCCTGCTTTTCCTCCCGCTGGTTGCGGCCGCGGCCCACGATCTCGCCATTGCGGACGATGACGCAGCCCACCGGCACCTCGCCGTGGACAGCGGCCTCCTGTGCCAGAGCGAGGGCCTGCTGCATGAAGTATTCCTGTTCCATAGCTGTCCTTTCCGGGCGGACAGGCCGCCCCTGTTTGAAACCGGGCATAAATGCGTAAACTGGACGTACAATATTGATGTGGAGGGGAACCCTATGGCAAAGAAGCACAGCACAGACCCGACGCTCCGTGAACTGGAGCGTGAACTGTACAGCACCACCCAGGCGTTGAAGGAGGCCTATATCCGCTTTGACTATGTCTGCGACAGCGAGCTCATCGACGCCTGTATCTTCGAGATCAACGCCCTGAAAGCCCGCAGTAACTACCTGCTGCGCCGTATCAAGGAGCAGAATGGCCAAAGTGTGCCCTCCGGCATCCCGCACGCGGTGCCGGTGCTGAAGACAGAGCCGTCCGCGCCGCCCTGTGTGGCTGCCGGCGCGATAAAGGGGGGAGAGGTATGTCCGTCATAGAGATCGTATCCCTGGCCCTGGTGGGCCTGTTCCTGTTGGTGGCGGTGGTGCGGCTGTTCCGCAAGCCGCTGAAGCTGGCGCTGCGGGTGGTGCTGAACAGTGCCCTGGGCCTGGGTGTCCTGTGGCTGCTGAACAGCACCGCCCCCGTCACCGGGCTGACGCTGGGCGTCAACTGGTTCAACGCACTGACGGTGGGTGTTCTGGGCCTGCCGGGGCTGGGGCTGCTGCTTCTGGTGAAGTGGGTGCTGGTGTAGGTACATAGGGAGGAAGGCTTCACTTTATTCCGTTCAATAGCTTATTTGCTCGTTCAACAGGGAATTTATCCTCCATATCAGCCACCTCAAACAAACTCAATGGCAATTCTTTTTCCCCGACCAAAGCAAGGTATTCCTCAACAGCTCTGCGGTCGATCGTGATTTTTCCGTGTCCCGCCCAATGGCGATTGCTTTCTCCTTTTTTCAAACCGGAGATCCAATATCCGTCACCGGTTTCAATATCTATGTAGTTCGACCCGCCGCCGATGGCTTTTTGAAAAGCATGGTCGTTAAAGTAGATCGTTTTTCCAGTTTTTGAGGTTTTTACATAGCCGATCCATGCCGGGCCGTCATCGGAATATCCGGATTTTAACTCAATATACATTAGATCCTTTATCATCGGAATTCCTCCAAACCTGATTTACGAGCCTCACAAAAGCCGTTTATTTCTCCATCATTTCCAGATCCCACCCATACAGCGGGTAACGCTGCACGGCGCCGAACAGCTTTTTCTTCAGATCAGGATAGCGCTGCTCCAGCTCCGCCAGCAGCTCCTTGACCTCCTGCCGGCGGCTGTGGCCGTCCATGGGGCAGGTGTTCTTCACCACCGGCAGCGCCAGCTTCGCCGCCATGCGGCGGATGTCCGCCTCCTGGCAGTACAGCAGCGGCCGTATCTGGGTGATGTCGGTCCGGTCCAGGTACGTCACCGGCTGGAAGCAGCCGATGCGCCCCTCGAACAGCAGGTTCATCAGCAGCGTCTCCACCGCGTCATCGTAATGGTGCCCCAGCGCGATCTTGTGTATCCCCCGTTCCGTCAGCGCCGTATGCAGGCTGCCCCGCCGCAGCTTGGCGCACAGGGAACAGGGGTTCTTTTCTTTTTGCTCGTTGAACACGATGTCGTATACCGGTACGGAGATGCGGGTATAGGGAACGTCCAGCTGCGCGCAGTAGTCGGCCACCGGGGAGAAGTCCATCCCCGGCATACCGGTCTCCAGCGTGATGGCCTCCACCCGGAAGGGCTTAGGATAGAAGGCTCGCAGCCGGGCCAGGGCCGTCAGCGTCAGCAAGCTGTCCTTGCCGCCGGAGACACCCACGGCCACGGTCTCTCCGGCTTCGATCATGTTGTAGTCCTCCACACAGCGGCGGACCAGTCCCAATATGTGCTGCACGGTCATGCCTCCTGAAAATGTAAATTGCGATTTGAGAAAACGAGAGTATAATTGAGAAAATAAGAGAAAACGCAAGATGTTCGTGCCGTAAATTAAATCGGTGTTGACAACACGCCGGCACTGTGGTATAAATAATCCTGCGCGCTGAGCGCGTTTTCTCTGCCCCGATTGTAACAAGGGCGCGTGAAAAAGTAAAGCACACATTATATAAATTGGAGGAAGATCACCATGTCCACTTTCATGGCAAACAAGGCCAACATTGAGCGCAAGTGGTACGTCGTGGATGCCGCCGGCAAGCCTCTGGGCAAGACCGCCGTCATCGTCGCCGACCTGCTGCGCGGCAAGGGCAAAGTCACCTATACCCCCCACGCCGACTGCGGTGATAACGTCATCGTCATCAACGCGGGCAAAGCTGTCCTGACCGGCAACAAGATGGAGCAGAAGTACTATCGTACCCACTCCGGTTGGGTGGGCGGTCTGAAGGAGACCAAGTACCGCATCCTGATGCAGGACAAGCCCGAGCTGGCTATGCGCGTGGCCGTCCGCGGCATGATGCCCCGCAACATCGTCACCAAGGATTCCCTGAAGCGTCTGCACATCTACGCCGGCGAGCAGCATGACCATGCGGCTCAGAAGCCCGAGCTGGTCAAGTAAGGAGGAAAAAGAGAATGTATCAGTCTAAGAATCCCTACAAGTACGGCACTGGCCGCCGCAAGTCCTCCGTCGCCCGTGTACACCTGTTTGAGAACGGCACCGGCTCCATCACCATCAACGGCCGCAGCATCGACGAGTATTTCGGTCTGGAGACTCTGAAGATGGTCGTCCGTCAGCCCCTGAACGCCACCAACACCCTGGGCAAGGTGGACATCGTTGCCACCGTCGAGGGCGGCGGTGTGTCCGGCCAGGCCGGCGCCCTGCGCCACGGCATCAGCCGTGCCCTGCTGCTGGTGAACCCCGAGTACCGCGCCATCCTGAAGAAGGCCGGCTTCCTGACCCGCGATCCTCGTATGAAGGAGCGCAAGAAGTACGGTCTGAAGGCCGCCCGTCGCGCACCTCAGTTCTCCAAGCGCTGATCGGACGCAAATTCACAGCTCAAAAGCTCAAAAACCCCGGAAAATCCGCATTTTCCGGGGTTTTCTTATGCTCATTTTTCATAAAATATGACTGATTTTCTCCATCCTTTCCTTTGACCATCGACCGTTTTGCAAAGCTTATTATACCACACAAGCATAAGGCCTATGTTAAGCAAGAGGTCTTTGGGGCGATTGGAACAGCGAAAGACTGGCTTTTACTACCCGGTTGACAAAACGGACCATTTCCTCTTTGCTGTACTTGTCATAGCCCTCCACGACGACATGCATCAAACCGTTTGACAGATGGGTATACATCATTTCCAGCTCTGTCTCACTGGCTCCGGGCAGTTCTTTCCGCCAGTAAGCAATGCTGTCCGCCTTGGCCAGGGCAATCATCCGCATGAGGACCGTTGAGTTTGTATTCCCCAAAAT
>ERZ839823.414-NODE-414-length-62662-cov-4.017778_pt1 | contig 62662 bp, 36 predicted proteins | sample MGYA00519862_ERZ839823 | MGnify/ENA primary metagenome ERZ839823 (study PRJEB31850, sample SAMEA3708853) | human gut metagenome | biome: human gut; feature: human-associated habitat; material: faeces | place: China | collected 2014 ...
CGGTGAATTTACTCGAAAAGAAGATTTATCAAATTACAATGCGCAAGGAAAGTTTTTAAGCCTTTGGGACGCATGGTACAATCTAATAGTGCGTGTTCAGGGTGAAAAGGTTACGGTTACCGTTGAGGATGACAAACTTGAGCCGTATTCGTATGAATACGATTTAGGTGCTCTCGGCGCCGAATACAGAGGCGGATATATCGGATTTGTTTTCGGTACGGGTGTGAGCAAAATTATCAGTATGAACGTGACGGATCTCGGCGGCGAGGTACTTAACGATGTTAAAAGCCAGTTAATGAACAAAGACGATATACTCGGGAAGTTTGACATTTATCACAGCGACCAAGCGTTGAGTGATAATTTCACGGCAGCCGAATTTGATAATTATTTCAATTTTGATGAAAACGGTTTTCTCACATCGACATATGACCCGTACAGCGGTGAGGAACGTTGGAATAACGTGAACAACACGATAACAAAGGCGTTGGTTAAAAACAGCACCTACCGCAATTTTGAAATGTCGGTACAGCTGAAAAGCGCAGGATGGGACAGATTGCCGAAGCTTGTATTCGGCGCGACAAACCCTTTAAGCTGGGTAAACCGCGAGGACGGCGGATATTTGGTTCAGATTTATAACGAGGGTGTAATCAATTTTGCGGGAATTGTCAACGGCGAACCTGTAAATCTTAACGATAATTTAGACAGCCATGCGTCTTTTCAGGGACTAAGCTATGACTTTGTCACTTTAAAGGTTCGTGTTGAAAACGGAGTTGCAACCGTTACGGTTAAAACGTACGGTTGGGCAGACCCGAATACTTATTCTTATTCATTCGATCTCGGGGAGAATTATAACGGCGGTTATGTAGGCTTTGCGGCAGGCCCCGGCGAGTCGAAATTTATAAGATTTTCCGTTACCGACCTCGGCGGCGAGGCAGATACCTCTGTTAAAGCCATTGCGGTCAATACCCCCGACGCGTTAAGCGTACCTGTGCTCACTTTTGCGGAGGAGTTAAATCTTCCGGCTGCCGTATCGGTTTTATGCGACGACGGAAACAGCTACGATTTACCCGTTGTATGGGACACATCGACCTACAGCCGCTTTGTTCCCGGCGATTATACTTTTACCGGAACACTCGGTAAGATAATAAATGCCGAAGGCAAAAGAGTAGTTCCGAACGGACAAACGGCAACTCTTACCGTTACCGTAACCGGGGAAGAGGTTACCCCGATACGCGTTGCCTGCGTGGGCGACAGCATTACCTATGGTGATAAGGCGGAGGCCGGCGAATCATATCCTGCTGTTTTGCAAAAGCTGCTGGGCGCACGGTACGAGGTTATGAATTTCGGGGTTTGCGGCGCTACCGCACAAAGCGATAAAGCACCTTATGTGGGAAGTACTCCGTATACAAACAGCCTTGCAAGCAATCCCGATATCGTTATAATGATGCTCGGCACAAACGATTCATGGAACGACTATTGGAATGAGGAACAGTTCGTATCGGACTATACCTCTCTGATAGAGGAGTATATGTATCTTGAAAACAAACCCGAGGTTTATTTGGCAATTTCACCGGCATGCTACATAGAAAGCAATATATCGGCTGTTACGGCAAAGCAAAGGGCGATAGCCGCAGAGCTTGGCATTAAAACGGTAGATATGTACTCCTTTACCGAAAATCACGGAAACTGGTTTGCGGACGGAGTTCACCCGAATGCAGGCGGTTATGCGCTTATGGCAAGAGCATTTGCAAAAGCTGTTTTCGGTAAAGCCATAAAGGGCGATACTGACGATAACTGGTCACTTAACGCTGTTGACCTTACTGCAATGAAAAAGATTCTTCTCGGCACGGCTACGGCGGGCGAGGGCGTTGACCTTGATATGAATGATGATAAGTCTGTAAATATTTTAGACTTTATAAAGCTCAAAAAAGCAATCATCGCGGAAGCGTAATTTTAATCTAAGCATATTGACGGGAGCCGCTGCTTTATGTATCGGCTTCCGTCAGAGAGGATTGGTAGGATGATAAAAGTTAAACGGGCTGAGCTTATCAATGCCGTTTTGACCGTTTTTACAATAATTGCGGTTATATGCGGAACCTGCTCAATATATTCTTTAGCTGATTCCGACAGCACAACAGATTCGATCGTCTTTAAGGACGCCGCTGTGCTTGCCGAGAATTTTAATGTTTATCACGGCGAGAGTGCCGTTACCGCAGGTCTTTCGGCAGCAGAGCCCGAAAAATACTTTTCGGTCGTAAGCCGAATAGTAAAGCATACCTGCACCTCTACCGGAAATCACACATCGGGCGATTACAAAATCTGGGACGCACAGGACGATGTTGTTACCACGGCTCTTTACAGAAAACAAGCCTACCGCAATTTTGAAATGACTGCGGAGTTCAGGGTTGTGCCTGCAAACTGGCAGGTGCTGCCAAAGCTGATTTTCGGAGTTCAGGACCCTATGTCGTGGGTTAATGCCGAGGGCGGCGGCTACTCGGTGTGGCTTTATAACGAGGGTATTATAAATTTAAAGGGTATTACCGACGGAGAGTACAAAACCCAAAGCGACAATACCGACCATACGAAAACCGGTGAATACGGCAGTCTTGCATTATGGTCAAAGGTTACGGTAAGAGTGATGGGTAAGGCTGTTACCGTAACGGTAAAGCAGGGCACTAAAGCCGCATATTCCGAACAGTTTACCTTGGGCGACGATTATTACGGCGGCAAAATAGGATTTGCCGCAGGAACGGGCGGTTGCCAGTTCCGCAATTTCAGTGTTACCGATTTGGGCGGAGATGTTGTTCCTATGCCGATTAAGGAATATATCGGGCTTTCAAATTCCGAGGATATGAAGAAATTCGATTGCTACTATGCCGAGAGCATTAAAAACGGAATGAAGCCTGTGGAAAATTACACGGACTATTGGCAGCATAAGGAGGACGGAAGCATTTGGAGAAACCCGGATAATCTGCCAAGGGTCGAATATGACGAAGATCTTTACACATCAACATTGGTTTATAATGTTAAGCAGTATAAATATTTTGAGCTGACCGTTAATATGCAGAGGAAAGAGAGCGGCGGCTACGGTTATATGTATCCGGGTGTTATTTTCGGAATAAAGAACCCCGGTAATTTTGCATATTATAAGGACGGCGGATACTTCTGCTATGCAACCGCCGAAGGCGCGCTATGTGTTCGCGGTAATGATTTTTCGGCTGTGGCGCAGGCACCTGCAGGGTATAGCCGCGAAACCGTACATACAATGACAATATCCGTAAGATACGGCAGAGTGACCGTTAAAATATCGGGCGACGGAAACAATCCGGAGCAGCTGGTAGAAATTTTGCCCGAGGACTACACAGGGGGTTATATAGCCCTTGTGGGAATGGCAAATGTATGCGGATTATCGAGACTTTCGGTTAAGGAAGTGGAAGGAGAACTGAAAAACGTTTCAATTGCGAGGGTAAAAGCTCCGACGGCGGTTGAGGTTGAAACGGGCGTTTTGCCGGAAGACCTTAAATTGCCCGAAAGCGTTAAGATTGTAGGAAGCGATAATGAAGAATATACCCTGAACGTTGAGTGGAGCAGAGCGAATTATAACCGTTTTGTGCGCGGGGAATATACGCTTATCGGCTCGCTTTCGCCGTTGATTGATTATGATAAACATTCGCGCGTAATAATAGGCGACAGCACGGCTGAAATTAAGGTCAGGGTTAAGGGCAAGGAAGATCTGTCGCCTGTAAGGGTTGCCTGTGTGGGAGACAGCATAACCTACGCCTCCGGTACAGAGCAGGGCTATCCGTGGCAAATGCGTAAGCTTTTGGGCGGAAAATACGATATTGAAAATTTCGGTGTTGACGGGGCGACCCTTTTAAAATCGGGGGATAATCCTTATACCTCGTCAAGCGCGTTCACCGCAAGCAAGGCTTTTGCACCGAATATAGTTGTAATAATGCTCGGCACAAACGATTCTAAGCCTCAAAACTGGAGCTTGAACGATTCCTATGCCGATGATTACAAGGCGCTTATTGCGGAGTATAAGGCGCTGCCTTCAAACCCGACGGTATATGTCGCCTTATCGCCTGCGGTTGCAACAGATAATTACGATATTTCGGCAGAGACGGTCAAGAACGAAATAGTGCCGCTGCAAAGGGAGATCGCGAAAGCTGCCGGGTGTGATGTAATAGACATTTACTCGCTGACAGAGGGACATTCCTCGTGGTATGCCGACGGGGTTCATCCTACAAAGAGCGGATACGGCTTTATAGCCGCGGAAATAGCAAAAAGAATAGTGCTGCCGGGTCCTCTTGAAAGCTTTACCCTCGGTCGGGAATCCGATTATATATTTGAGGGTGAGACCGAAACATATTACCCGTGTTTCAGTCCCGCCAAAATAACGGGGGACGACACCGTAAAATGGAGTACGTCGGATTCAGCTGTAGCCGATGTTAAAAACGGAGTTGTTTCGGCAAGGAAAAAGGGCAGCGCCGTTATTACGGCGGAATGTCAGGGAAAAACCGCGACAGTGCGGATTACGGTTTACGGCAAGGACGACGAGATAAGCCTGCAGCTTACATCAAGCGACGATACGGCGGGGTTTGACTGCTACTATGCCGATGATGCGGAAAGGGGACTTGAAATTCAAAATTCATATTCGCCGTTTTGGGAAATTTCCGAAAAGGGAATTGCACGTACTAAGGAAACGGTCGGCGATATGAAATGGGGCGAAAAATATCTCTCATCCCTGCTTTTTGCAAAAAGGAAATACCATAACTTTGAGCTGACGGTAGATATTCAGCGCGATGAGGTGGGCGAATATAACTACCCGATGGTGGTATTCGGAATTAAAAATCCCGCCGAATATATTACCAAGAGCGGCGGCGGACTGGCTGTTTTCCCCGTGGCTGAGGGAACACCGATGTTTTTGGGACAAATCAATGGCAAATATACAAACATAGTGGGAAAAGAACCTGCGGCGGGCTACAACCGCACGGGAGTTCATACCCTGAAACTTACCGTGGAATACAATACCGTAACAATGTCGGTTACGGGCGCTGACGGAGAGTCGCTGCCCGCGCCTATCAGCTGCGAGCTCGGCGATACAGATATGGACGGATACATAGCTCTTGTGGGCAAGGCAAATATCTGCTGCTTTAAAAATTTGAAAATACGTCCGCTCAACAATAACGACGTAACCAAAGTTACGGCAGAAAAAATAATCTCCGAAAGCCCGGAAATAAACACCGGTGTCGGAACGGATACATCGGAAATAAGCGGTCTGCCGAAAACGGTCAGGGTAAAGGCTGCCGACGGAGTGATTTACACAGCCCCGATAGAGTGGGATTTTGACGGCTACAACCGCTATAAACGCGGAAAATATACCGTGACCGGCATACTTTCGGATTCGCTTCTTGAAAATCATATTAAGCTTTACGGTAACGGCGTGACCCTTAGGGGAGTTATAAACGTTACCGGGGATAAGGATTTGATAGACGAAAACACCGTTAAGTTTGATTTTAACGGAAAAAGCGAGATAACCGAAAATTTTGAATGCTATTATTCAAGTATATTTTCAGACGCGCTTAAAAAGAGCGATTCTATGAAAACGTGGGAGATAGCGGACGGGCGACTGCACCGAATAGACAATAAATTTTCGGTGAAATCAAGCGGCGAATGGAGCTGGGAAAAGGCAAAAACGGAAATGTCCTCGCTTGTTTACAAGGGCCGCAAATACGAAAATTTCGAGCTCACGGTTGATTTTCAGCGTGCCTCAAACACCTATTACTGGGCAATGATAGGCTTCGGTATTGACGATCCCGCCGCATACCCGCTTGACGAGGGCAGCGGAATACTCGCTTACCTTGAACAGGAGGGACGCCCGCTTTTCTGGGGCAACGATGTATCTGCGGGGCATACCACGCCGTATGAAAATTTTGAATATACGGGACGACATACAATGAAGCTGACGGTTAAGGACGGCATAGCCGAAATGTCGGTGGATGGCCGCGAGCCGGTATTGAAAACCATTATTCCCGATGAATACAGGGGCGGCGGATATATCAGCATAACCACAAATATGAACGCAGCGTATTTCGACAATCTTTCAATAACCGCTCTGCCCGATACGGAGGAATATAACACCGAGGGATTTTCTCCCGATAATTACCCCGCTCTGCACTCGGTCTTAAAAGAGGCGGACGCAGAGGACACGTATACGTATTCAAACGAAAACGGCGCAAATTATCCGAAAACGGGCGATAACGGGAAATACCGCCTGATCTCAATTTTCACCTTAACGGTAAGCATGGCTTATCTTGCCGCAGTGGGGTATTTCAAGGTTTTCAAAAAAAGAAAAGAGAGGTAACCAAATGAAAACAGCAGCTATAAAAATTTTATCATTCGCCTTGATTTCCGGCATTATGCTTTCGGCTGTCGGATGCCGCAGAACCGTAAAGATAGCGGGAAACGGCAGCGACTACGCAAGCGAATACTGGATAACCGAAGAGGTTGACGGCGAAAACACCGCGTCCGGCGGCAAGACCGACGGCAAGGGCAGTACCGCTTCAAGCAAGGATACCGGCAGCAAGCCCGAAAAGAAATTCACGCCGAGTAAAAACAAATTGACCGTAGAGGGTGCGGGAACCGATCCCGACGCTGATTATAAGGCTTCGGGTACGGTCAAGGTTGCGGTATCATCCTACCGCCCGTGCGATTACGAGGCAATGCTTGACGCGTTCAGCGCGGTTTATCCGAATATTGACCTTGTGCTTGATTACAGACCCAAGCACGGCGCCGACGCAGATGAAACAAACCATTATTTGGCGTCCCGTGCTATGGCGGGAAATATGCCGGACGTTGTTTTTGACGATGCGGGAAGACTTCCGAACTATTTGGTTCAGGGGTGGGTCTATCCGCTTGATAAGTTTGTTAAAAACGATAAGGCGTTTAGTAATATACCGTCATCTCTGATTGCTAACTATACGTATTTAGGCAAGCTTTACGCTTTGCCGCATCAGGCGCATTACAGCGGCGTGGTTCTGAATTTGGACGCATTTGACGAGTTGAATATGGATATACCGAGCCTTTCGTGGAATATGAAGGAGCTTGAAAATGTCCTCAAAACTGGAACTACCGATAAATTCTCGGGCTGCGAATATCTCGGTGCGGTTCCTGCGGAAACGGCAGGCAGCTTTACTGCCGACGGCGGTCCTTACGGGTATAATGTCAAGACCAAAAAATTTGAAATGGCTTCAAGCTACGGTGCGGCGCTCAAATTAAATCAAAATCTCAAAAAAACTGCAGGGCTTGAGGCATACAGCCTGCGTTTTCCGAACATAAACGACTATGTAAGCAAATTCGGAAACGGAAACACCGGCGTTGTTGATATGGCGTTCAAGCTCGGCAGAACCCTTGTACATTTTGAGCAGGGAACATGGGCGGTAGATAACTTAAAGTCTATTTGCAAGTTTAACTGGAAGCTTTATCCCTATCCGCAGGCGATAAAGGGGCGTATACCGGTTCATATTGACCATTGCTTTATGACAACAAGCGCCAACAACCTTAAAAATCCCAACGCGGCATTCCAGGTTTTGCGCTATATGACATACAGCACCGAGGGCAATCTTGCAAGGCTTAGTATGTATGACGCCAAAAATAAGGGCAAATACGCGCTTAACAGCCGTATTTTCTATCCCACGGTAAACAACAAGGAAGTTGCCGAAAAATTCAAGTCCTTGCCGGGCGTCACGGATGTTGATATCTACTTCTTTGAAAATACAGGAAACGGCTACCGTTCGGATCTGCTTAAAATAGTTCCCGGCTGGGAAGATATAATAAAGATTATCAGTGCTGCTATGGAGGGCAAGGACAATGCCGATGTGGATTCGATAATTCCGTCTCTTCAGGCTAAGACAAATTCGGAAATAACAAAGAAATGGTCCGATTTTGAGACTAAGCTTAAAAAGGTTCAGTCCGAATTTAAGGGATAAGGGCTTAACGCATTAAAAATGTCTGTCTGCCGATTATAACCTTTTGATTTTATATCTTTAATTCTAAATGCTATGGTGATTATTATGATGAAAAAAATCAAGCTCTGTACTGCAATAACGGTAATAGCTTTATTTACCTCAACATTCAGCGCGCCCTTTTCGGCGGCAGTGCAGAAAACGGTTGAATCGGCAGGCAAAGCGTCTTATACCGCTGCTTCTCTTAAGGGGTGGAACGCGACCGCTTTGAATGAAAATTCGGGAGATATTGCGGCTGCAATAACGGAAGTGAACGGCAGACGCACCGTCACGCTGCCTTTTACGGCGGCAGAGGGCGGGACGGTCGCTTTTTCCGTTGAGGCTTCTAAAAGCGGAGAATATAATATTTTGGTAAATTACCGCATAAGCGGAAAAGAGAACAGAGAACCGCAATACGAGCTTTCGTTTAATAACAAGACGTTAACGGTAGGTCTGCCTGTTCTCTGGAGTGACGAGACGAAAACCTACGAGCAGGATATGAACGGCAATGAAATCGTCTCGCGCCAGATATGCGTTTCGGAATACATAAGCGATTTTTTAATTGATTCGGGCGATATAGGTGCAGATAGGTTAACAGTAAAACTTGAGAGCGGAAACAACAGCTTTGTGCTTAAAGCTCTGTCAGGTGAAATTGAAATTAAAGGGATAAGCTTTATAAAGCCGCGCGATACGGATACATATGAGGAATACAAGAAAAGTATTTCCGAAAAACAGGGAGTAAACAATCTTTTAACGGTTGAGGGCGAAAACCATACGCTTAAATCGGAATCCTATATCAGGAGCGGCCTTTCAAAAAACGCCGCCGTTACACCGCACAAAAGCGGTAAAAAATGCGTAGCGTTACTTGACGGCGGCTCTTGGTCGTCGGCAGGGCAAAAGGTGCTTTGGGATTTTTCGGTGGAAAAGAGCGGGCTTTACGAGCTTGCGTTCCGCTGTTCCCAGTCAAGCAATGCCGGTAAACCGGTATTCAGAAAAATCGAAATTGACGGCATAACGCCGTTTGCCGAGTTTGAATCGGTTACATTTCCCGTGACGGGAACAAATGAATACGAAAATTATACCCTCTGCGGTAAAGACGGTAAACCGTTTGAAATTTATCTTGAAGAGGGTTCACATACAATTTCAATGCAGGTCACATTAGGCGGTTTCAGGGAAATTTATGATGAAATAATATCGGTAATGAGTGAAATCAATTCTGTAGGAATGGATCTGAAAAAACTTTCGGCGGGCTCGGTTGACGCCAACCGTACGTGGGATATGGACGTTGTAATGCCGGAAGCAATTCCGCGGCTTAAAGCAGCCTCGGAAAGAATAGATTCCGTTTACAAAAAGCTTTGCGATTTGTCAGGCTCTGACGCAACTTTTGCCGATTCGCTTGAATATGCCTCTTCGCTGCTTAAAAAGCTCCTTGCAAAGCCCCGTGTTTTGCCTAATAAGCTTGAGCTTTTAAATGTGGGTGATAATTCGGTGACCAAATTTTTGGGTGATGTGCTTTCGCAGCTTATTTCCTCGCCGCTCAGTATTGACAGAATTTATTTTAATTCGGGAAAAACGCTCCCGTCGGGCAAAGCGGGCTTTTTTACGGTGCTTTTTGAGAGCATATCCGAATTTTTCGGAACTTTCGCAAAGGACTACAACACGTATTCCGCCGAGCCCGACGGCGAGCTTGAGGTTTGGGTAAACCGCTCGGTTCAGTACACGGAAACCATGCAGAGCTTGCTGGACGATACCTTTAATAAGGAAAACAGAACGAACATAAGGCTTTCCATAATGCCGAGCGAGCAAAAGCTTATACTTGCAAACGCGTCGGGTACAAATCCAGATATTGCAATGGGAGTGGGCTACTCAACACCCTTTAACTTTGCTATCAGAAATTCGGCGAAAAACCTTTTGGAATACGAAGATTTTCTTTCCTTTTATACATCCTGCTACAATCCCGAGGCTTTGACCCCTGTATGCTATAATGACGGCGTCTACGGCGTAATTGAAACGCAGAATTTCAATGTGCTTTTTTACAGAAAGGATATTTTTGAGTCTCTCGGAATAGGTGTTCCCGATACATGGGAGGATGTTAAATACCTAATGCCTACCCTGCTGCGGCATCAGATGAATTTTTATATTCCGCTGTCGGGCGCGGCAGGCTATAAATCTTTTCCCGTAACGACGCCGTTTATTTTCCAAAACGGAGCTAAAATACTTTCGGATGACGGATTTTCGGTTGATTACAGGAGTGCGGAGTGCAAAAAAGCTTTTCACGAAATGACGGAGCTTTACACGGTTTACGGTATGCAGCAATCTGTTCCGAGCCTTTATAACAGCTTCAGATACGGCGAAATTCCTATTGCGATAGGCGATATGGGATTATATTTGCAGCTTACCTACGCAGCTCCCGAGTTATCCGGGCTGTGGGACATTGCGCTTACTCCCGGGACTGATAAAAACGGTGAAACGGTGCGTTGGCAATCGGCTGACAGCACCGCCTGTATGATATTTAAAAGCACTAAGAAAAGCGATATGGCGTGGAAATTCCTTAAATGGTGGCTTTCCGATGATATTCAGTCGGAATATGCACAGCTGCTGACAGGTACTTACGGACCTGAATATTTCTGGTCTACCGCCAATTTAAAGGCGTTTGCGGAGCTGCCGCTCCCAGAAAACCACAAGAAAGTGATCCTTAAGCAGTGGGAATGGCAGAAAGAGGTTATGTATCATCCCGCCAATTATATGATAGAGCGCGATATAAGCAATATTTGGACGAACATAGTTGTAAACGGTATGGAATTTTCCGACGCGGTGGATAATGCGGTGGTATCGTCAGACCGCGAAATTCTGCGTAAGCTGCTGGAATTCGGCTACTGTGACGAACGCGGGACAAAGATAAAGGATTACACCACAAATTCCGATAAAATACTGTATGCGAATAAATAAAGAGGGCAATGCAAATGAAAAAGCTTTTAAATAAACATTCCGTTTTTATACTTACGTTCCCCTATGTAATCTTATTTATTCTGTTTATCGTTTTACCGGTTGCGGCATCTGTATTCCTTTCGTTCACACAGTTCAATACCATTGAATTTCCCAAGTGGATAGGGCTTAAAAACTATATGCAGCTGTTTACAAACGACCAGATATTCATGCAAAAGGTTTTGCCGAACACCATTGTATATTCATTGTTTGTGGGCATAGGCGGTTATATTCTCGGCTTTTTTCTGGCATGGTCCTTAGCACAGGTAACAAAGCGGGTACGAACGATACTTACGGTAATTATTTATTCCCCGTCAATGACGGGCGGCGTATTGCTGACTACAGTATGGGGAGTAATATTCAACGGAGACAAAAGCGGGTATCTGAATTATGCTTTGACAAAGCTGAATATTATCGAGCAGCCGATAGCGTGGCTGCAATCCGACAAGTATTTATTGCCTATTATGATACTTGTAGCTTTATGGAGCAGCATGGGCGTAGGCTTTCTTGCAATACTTTCCGGCATTTTAAACGTTAACACCGAGCTTTACGAGGCAGGGTATATAGACGGCATAAAAAACCGTTTTCAGGAGATTATTTACATAACCATACCGTCCTCAAAGCCGCAAATGCTTTTCGGAGCGATAATGGCGATAGTAAACACATTTTCTTCAAGCGGGGTAGGAACTGCTCTTTCGGGTTCAAACCCCACGCCTAACTATGCGGGTCAGCTTATAGCGACCCATATAGAGGACTACGGATTTTTGCGTTACGAAATGGGCTATGCGGCGGCGGTATCGATTATAATGATCTTGGGCATAAAGCTTATGTCAAACGGCGCGCAAAAGCTTTTCGGCAGCAGCGACGAATAAGAGGAAAGGACTGGAATACGGTGAAACGGACAAAGAGCAAACGTAACAGTATTAAGCGAAACGGCATAAACCCGCAAAAGTTTTCGGTAGGGCAGCTGAAATTTCACGCCTATCTTATACCGATAGCCATAATAATGGGTCTGCCCATACTGTTTATTTTTATGAATGCATTTAAACCGATAGACGAGCTCTTCGCCTATCCGCCGAGGTTTTACGTTAAACAGCCTACCCTTCAGAATTTCAAAATGCTGTTTTCGCTTTCCTCGGATACATCTGTTCCCGCGTCGCGGTATCTGTTTAACAGTATTCTTTCAACCCTGCTTGTGGTTCTGGGAAATGTTATAATTGCGGTGAGCGTGGGATATGTCTTTTCAAAAAAACATTTCAGGCTGCGTAATTTCCTTTTCAACATCAATACCGTGGCGCTTATGTTTGTTTCCATAGCGGTTAATATTCCGAGGTATTTTATTATTGTATACACCGGTTTGCAGGATAATTTCCTTGCGCACGTTATACCGCTTTTGGTATCGCCCACGAGTATTTTTTTGGTCAAGCAGTTTATAGACCAGCTGCCCGACGCACTTATAGAGGCTGCGGTTATTGACGGAGCGGACGATTATTGCATTTTGCGCAAAATTATTGTGCCGCTGGTGTCTCCCGCCATTGCAACCGTAGTTATTATGAGCTTTCAAAGCGGATGGAATGCCACGGAGGCTTCCAATCTCTTTATAAATAACGAGGTGCTTAAAAATTTCACGTTTTATATGTCTAACCTTTCAAGCGCGGGCGGGGTTGCAGGGCAGGGGGTATCCGCTGCGGCGAGCCTTATAATGTTTTTACCGAATCTTATTTTATTCATTATTTGTCAGTCAAGGGTTATGAACACAATGTCTCATTCCGGAATCAAATAAAGGAGCTATGCGGAACATGGTGAAAAAAGCTGTCGCAATTATCATTACTTTACTTTCTTTATCTGTTTTCTGCTCCGCAGGCTTAACGGTGTTTGCCGCTGAAAACACAACCTATACATATACGCTTTCCGTAGACGACAACTGGATAAGAACACAGGACGCTTATCGTTCAGGCTCGGTGTATTTCAGAAATGAGGGGCTTTCAAACCCAAAGGACATATTTTACAAAAAAGGCTGTCTTTATGTTGCCGACAGCGGCAACGGCAGAGTTATAAAGCGTGATTTATCTCACGAGACACAGACGGTCATAGGCGAGGGAATCCTTGTAAATCCTACCGGTATATTTGTTTGTGACGACCTGTCGCTCTATGTTGCCGATCCCGATATTCCGGCTATAGTTCATTTTTCCGCAGAAGGCGCGGAGTTGGGACGCATCACCCGACCCGACAGCTATCTTTTCAACGAGCAAACGGTTTATCAGCCCAAAAATGTTATAGTGACTTCCCAGGGAAATATATTTGCCGTGGGGCAGGGCTCATATCAGGGACTTATGCAGTTTGACCGAAACGGAGTATTTCAGGGCTTTTTTGCGGCGAATAAGCGTGACCTTACATTTTTGGAGACTGTTCAGGAGCTGATACTTTCCGATGAACAAAAGGATCAGCAGCTGAGCCGTTTCCCACGCTCCGTAGAAAACATCGATCTTGCCGATAAGGACACGGTTTTAAGCGTTACCCAGGCGGATAGTCAGAAATCCGATTCTTCAAAAATGCAGAATTATTTAAAGCTGCATAATATGAACGGCGTAAATATAATGTCCGCAGGTTCTTCTATGAGCGAGGAATGGAATTTTACCGATGTTGCTTACGGAATATACGATAATATTTATGCCCTTACGGCTACCGGGCTTATATATGAATATGACAAAGCCGGAAATCTGCTTTTCTCATTCGGCGGACGCGCTGTATCATCGGACAGAATGGGACTTTTTACATCCGCCGCAGCGATAACGGTGGATGAAAACGGTATTATTTACGTTCTCGATTCCGAGCGCGGACGGGTTCAGACCTTTTTCCCTACGGAATTTGCTACTGTGACCCACCGCGCCATATATGAGCTTTCCGAGGGAAATTACGAAAGCAGCGGGGAAATATGGGCTTCGGTTCTAAGGCTTAACGGAAACTCGGATATTGCGCATTTGGGCTACGGAAAGGCATTGCTTTATCAGGGAGAATATTCCGAGGCAATGGAACATTTTAAAATTTGCAAAAATAAAAAATATTACTCGCAGGCATTTTGGGAGATACGCAACGAGTGGATGAATAAATATATGTCGTATATTTTAGTCGGTATTGCCGCCGCGGCAATAATTACAAGTCTGCTTGGTTTGCTGCGGAAAAGGGGTATACTTGCAAAAGCCGAAAGCAGGCGCAGCCGCCCGGTAATTCTTAAAATGATGACCCACCCGATAGATACCTTTTACTATCTGCGCTCGGGCAAATACGGCAGCGTATATTCGGCCACGGGAGTTTATCTGCTTACATTTTTTGTGTTCGTTTGCGATATGTATCTGCCGAGTTACCTTTTTCGCCGAACGGATATAAGCGCAATCCCGATTTTCTCGATTCCGCTTATATTCTTTGTGCCGTTGGCGCTTCTGCTTTTCGGGAATAAAATGATTTCCTCAATATGCGAGGGCGAGGGCAGCTTTAAGAACATTTATATTACCACCGCTTATGCCTTTGCACCGTATATTCTGCTTACGCCGTTCGACATAGCGGCTTCATATATTCTCTCGCTCAACGAGCAGTTTATAATTACGCTTATCGGCTTTACGGCAATCGTATGGACCGGCGTGCTCCTGTTTACGGAAATTATGCAGACGCATAATTATACGTTCTCAGAAACGGTTAAAAACGTGATCTTAATTTTATTTTTTATGATAATGGCGGTTATTACCCTTACCATTCTTTACCTCATCTGGACGCAGGTGTTCGGATATTTGTACGACCTTTTCGGGGAGCTTGAATATAATTTATTCCGAAAATAAATAAAGGAAAAGGATATTATGAAGCAATCTTTAATAAAAAAAATCATTTCCGTTTTTTTCGCGGTTTCTGTTATTTCGGGTATGGTTTTCGGCACATTTTCGGTAAATGCCGCCGCAACGGACGATTGGTATGACGCGTCCGACCTGCGTGCGATTCAGGTAAACAGCAACGATGTGACTTTGCTTACCTACGTGAGGAGCTCGTTTGAAAGGCTGAAAATTTCGTTTCCGGTTTCCGGCGGGTTCAGATTTTATGCACAAAATTATGAGGGATATTTTTCTCCCGATTCTCTTCAAAAGATCAAAAGCGAGGCCACGCAGAGCAGCACGAGGTTTTACGGTGCGGATAATAGGGACATAAGCATTGTAATAAACCGCAATACAACGCCCTGGAGAATGGAAATATATAATTCCGACGGACTTGTATATGAAATTACCGGTTCGCAGATACGGTTTAAAAAATCGGGAAATGCCTTTAAGGAAGTGGAACTGCGGGGAAGTATAAAAAACGATGAACTGATGTACGGCATGGGCGAGCTGTTTGACGGGCTTTACCTTAACGGTACGGTTCACACACTTTGGAACAGCGATTGCTGGAGCGATGAGGAAAGCACATACAAGAGCATACCGATTCTTCACAGCACCGAGGGCTATATGCTTTATTTTAACTCATCATATAAAGCTGTGGCGGATATAGGCGCTGCAAAGGCGGATAAATACGACCTGCATTTTTACGGTCCCGTTTTTGATATGTATTTTTGGGCAGGCACGCCCACCGAAAATATTTCGGCTTATTCGGCGCTTACAGGCACTCCGGCTTTACAGCCGAAGTGGGCGTTCCGTTATTGGGGCGGCGCGGCGTCTTCGCTTTGGGAATCGGGCGGGAAGGATAACGCCTGTAATATTTTAAAAGAAAAGCTTGCGGGCTATAAGGCCCTCGGAATAAATAATCTTGCGGCTATGTACGGCGAAAATACGCTTGATAATATTCCCGTGGCTTACAGTCTTCTGAACGCGAACAATATTAAAATGCTCGGTTGGTGCAATCCATTTTTAACGCTTGACGATTATTCCGAAATTGCTCCCGAATTAAGCCGTGATATTACCTCGTATTCGCTGCCCAGACTTAAAAATGCAAGCGGTACCGATTATCACACCTCGGATGTAATTGACTTTACACATAAAAACGCAACAAAAATAATTTCTGAGGTATGGCGGGATAAAATTGCCAACGGATTACGCGGTTTAATGGTGGATTACTGTGAGTATGTACCTACCGACAGCACTGCCGCCAACGGTATGAGCGGGGGAGAGCTGCATAATTTTTATCCTTACTTCTATACCAAACAATTATATGAGCTTTTTAATAAAACCTGCGGCGAGGATTTTACCCTCTTTGCAAGAAGTGCCTCACCCGGCAGCCAAAAATGGGCGGCAAATTTCGGCGGCGATCAGCAAGGGGATTTTTCGGGTCTTCGCAAAGCAGTAAACGCGCTGCTTACCTTCAGCAGCTGCGGCTTTTCAACATGGGGAACAGATATAGGCGGTTTGGCTACGGGGAAAGACCCCGAGCTTTATATGCGATGGATGCAGTTCGGCGCTGTGAATCCGCTTATGCGGCTGCACGGCACGGGGGACGGCGATCCGTGGTATTACGGCAAAACGGCTGAGGAATCGTTTAAAAGCTATTATTGGCTGCGAGAAAATCTTTTGAAAAAAATTTACAGCAGTTCGGTTTACGCAAATAAAAGCGGGATACCTATGTGTCAGTCCATGCCGGTAGCATTTCCCGGGCAAAAGGCGCTTTTCAGTGCTGCGGAACAATACCTCTTCTGTGAGGATATACTGGTATGTCCCGTTACCGAAAAGGGCGCGTATTATGCCGATGTGTATTTTCCTAACGGCAATTGGGTGGATTTGTGGACGGGCGAGGTTATAAGCGGCGGTAAACGAGCAGAGGTTGACGCGCCTTTAAACCGCTCTCCGCTGTATATACGCTCGGGCAGTGCATTCCCCGTAAGCGTTTCATCGGAAACGCTTACTCTTGCAACCCCGTTCAGTGATGAAACTGCGGCGGAAGCTCTTCTTGTGACAGCGCCGAACGGAACGCGCAGCAGTGATTTCTACACGGATAAAAATACAAAAACCACCTACACCGTTTCGGCTGTAAGCGATAACAGCTTTGAAATTTATTCTACAGACGTATCGGGTGACAACAGGGTAATAATGCTTTACGGCGTTAACGCGTCGGGAGTTTCGGTTGACGGAGCAGCATTGACCGAAAGCGATACGCTTTCATTGTCTGCGGCAAAACCGTCATATTATATTGACGGCTCTCTCAGAACCGTCGTTATTTTAAAGAACGGGGAATGGAGTAAAATTACGGTTACGGCGGACGGCGCTAAAAACCGCGACCTTGCGGTATCGGCTGCAATAAGCTCAAATTCCGTTTCAAATGTATCGCTTGCGATAGACGGCTTTGCCGATACATCGGCGCGGATAACCGCAGGTGCGCAGAGTTTTATAACGCTTGATTTCGGAAAAGAAGAAAAATTAGGCGACCTGTTCCTTAAATGGGCAGGCTCGGGTCCTGAATCGTATTCGGTAAAAATCTCGTCTGACGGTACTTCATGGAAACCGGCGGCTTCGGTAACAAACGGCGGCGGAATGATAGAGCATATGAACCTTTCGGGCGTATCCGCACGTTATATCCGTTTTGAGAGCTTCACCTCTTCGCAGGAAAATGCCTTTTATCTGTACGAATTAAACATATATTCGGATACCGCCTCGGATAATATCCCGAACCTTTCGCGCGTCAGCGATTATAACGACGCCTATACGGAAAAAATGGAAAGCGTAACCGTATGCGGCAGCGATATACGCAATTCCGTAAGTGTTTACGGCGGCACAAACGCATCTTCAAGCGGTCTTTCAAAGGCTGACTTCGACGATCGCTTTGAAACCGCAGAGGGCGGCGTTATACATAAAATCACCGAGCTCGGCAGCTGCGGCGATGTATGGTCGGCGCAAAACGAGGTAGTGTCCTCGGCACTGTATAAGGCAAAGAAAATGCGTGACTTTGAGTTGAAAGTGCGCATGATAAATGTTGATGAAAACTGGGCGGTTTTACCGCGTGTGATATTCGGGGTACAAGATCCGACCGCTTGGATAAACACAAGCGGCGGCGGATATACTGTAGGACTTTATAACGAGGGTAACAGTTATTTTAACGGGCTTTTCAACGGTGAATTTACTCGAAAAGAAGATTTATCAAATTACAATGCGCAAGGAAAGTTTAACAGCCTTTGGGGCGCCCGGTACAACCTAACAGTGCGTGTTGAGGGTGAAAAGGTTACGGTTACCGTTGAGGATGACGGACTTGAGCCTTATTCATATCAATATGATTTAGGCGCTCTCGGTGCGGAATACAAAGGCGGATATATCGGATTTGTTTTCGGTACGGGTGTGAGCAAAATTTACTCAATGACAGTAACCGATTTGGGCGGTAAGGTATTAAATGACATTTCTTATAATTTTACAAGCGCCGATAATGCCGATGAAATTTTCGATGTGTACTGCGGTACGGACGCTAAAAACAGCGGTTTGTATAAAACTGCGTTCGGCACTCGCTTTACTTTGGCTGACGGTATTGCTACGCATATATTCGATACTTCCGTTATTTCCGATTATTTCGGGCAGCAGGATGATTATATAACGACCGCACTTTTAAAAAGCAGCGAATACCGTAATTTTGAAATGCAGGTAAACTGCAGCGGCAAGGAAAACAATGTGGGCTATTACTGGCCAATGCTTGTGTTCGGCGTGCAAAACCCGACATGTTGGGTAGGCGCTCGGCAGGGCGGCTATGCAACAGGGGTATACAACGAGGGAAGAACCTTTCTTAAAGGCGTTGTAAACGGGGAGTATGTTGTTCAGTCCGACCCGAGTATACACAAAGACGCCGAAAGCGGATATTTTGAGGCTGCGTGGTATCCGTATACGCTTAAAATCAGGGTTACGGGTCACAAGGCGACGGTTACGGTAATACCGTTATATGAATGGGGAAAGAAATTTTCTTATTCATATGATTTGGGCAACGGCTATAAGGGCGGGTATGTCGGCTTTGCTTCAACAGGTCAAAACTGCCGTTTCTGGAATTTTAAAATTACCGATCTCGGCGGCAAAATCGTTTCCGATGTGTATTCCGACCTTACAAATATTGAACAGGCCTCCGCGCTGTTTAATGTATATAAAGGTGAAAACATATCTTCTGTGGCTGAAACGGATATGAGCAGCGCGTTTTATGCGACTCAGGCGGGAATTGCCGCAGCGGATGCGTCTGTTGTTACAGCACTTTATAACGGGCACAAATATCGCAGCTTTGAAATGCAGGTGACCTGCAAAAACAGCGGCGGAGCAGATAATGTTTATCCGACGATTCTATTCGGAGTTAACGACCCTTATAACTCCCTTGAAACGGGCTTCGGCATAGCTGTATATAAAAACGGTAAAATTGGCTTGTGCGGCAGGAAAACCGAAATTTCAGACGGGAGCGGCACAATTCCCGCCTCATGTTCGGGCGAGCTTATTATAAGAGTGCGAATAGATGGGTATAAAGCCGAAGTAACCGTAATTCCGAAAAATTCGGGCGGAGCATGCGTTAAAACTCAGTTTTATTTAGGAAAAAATTACAGGCAAGGCTTTGTGGGATTTGCGGTGAACGGCTCCGGTCTTTCATTTTCCGATTTCAGAGTAAGGGATTTGGGAAACAAGGCGTACTTTGATACTCTTGTTGGAGACCTTATTTATGATGGACGCGTTATGGCGGACGATTTGGTTTTGCTCCGTAAGTACATTCTTATGCAGCGGCAGGAGTATCTTAAGCCCGAAAGTGATGTAAATTATGACGGTAAAACCAATATTTTGGATTTGATTGCTCTTAAAAAGTATTATTCTTACAGAAAATAAATGCTTGTGAGACGGGAAGTATTCGGTGCATTTTGCGTCTTTGAAAGATATGGTGATTTATTATGAAACTACCGAAAAAAATAATATCCTGCGGCGTTGCGGCGTCTCTCATAATATCGGTATTTGCGGCAAAAGGTATACCGGAGAGTAAGAGCGGCGACACACGCTTTACACTCCCCGATACAACAGTGTTAGAGTCGGAAACAAACCGTCACACTATGTATGCTTCCTCGGCTAAGACCGCTGAAAAGATCGGAACGGTGGGCTATGAGCTTAAGCTGCGGAATAACCGTTTACAAATATGGTTCAGAGAGAAAACCCACGCAATACGGGTGGAGGATCTCAAAAACGGTCATATATGGGGAACGCTTGAAAGCGACAAGCCTGAGGGTATGAACGCAAAATGGTCCGCAATGGGAAATTCCGTTTGTACCATAGACTATTTTAACGAGGCGCTTTCCGAAAGCCGCATAAGTATTTCCGACCGCTCCGCCGAAACGGAGTACAGCTGGAATAACGATTCGGTAAACTGTAAGGTTTGGTTTCCGAATATAGAAATAGGATTTTCGTTCACACTTACATTGCTTGAAGACGGCTTTAAAATAGAGCTTGATAAGGGCAGCCTTACGGAAACCGGCGACTGTAAGATAAAATCACTCTATTTTCTCCCGTTTTTGGGAAGTGTGAGAGAAAACGCAACCGACGGTTATTTGCTTATTCCCGACGGCCCGGGGGCATTGATACGGTTCGGCAACAAGGGCGATTATGTAAGCGGGTATGACGATAAGGTGTACGGTCTTGATATGGGAATAGATACCCTGAGCAAGGCAAGCGATTTAGAGGCAAGCAGAACCAACGATTACCTGATTGATTCGGAACAAATAACAATGCCGATTTTCGGAATAGCGTATTTATCCCCTAAAAATTCATTTTTAGGAATTATAGAGGACGGATTCAACTCCGCAAATATAATCGCGTCGCCCGCGGGCTTTACAACCGATTATTTCTGGACCACCGCGCGTTTTGATTTCAGGCAGCTTTACGCCGAATCCACAGGTACTGCCGGCAAGGGAATTTTTACTACCGAGGAAAAACCCAAGAAAATAACGCCTGCCGTGAGATATGTGCTGTTTGCGGGGGATAACGCCGATTACTCCGGAATGGCGACGGCGTACCGTGGGATACTCAAGGAAAACGGTGAGCTTAATACCGAAAGAAAGGATTCGGATATACCGCTGCGGTTGGACGTTGTAGGCTCTGAAATAAAGAAAAATCTTTTTTTCAAGAGCACGGAGGTTTTTACTACCGCAAAACAGGCGGAGGGCTTTTTAACACGGCTTGAAAATAGCGGAATTAAGAATATTACTCTGGCGTTTGAAGGCTGGCAGCGCGGCGGAATAAACGGTTCTAAATACGGGGCGTTGACATTTAATAAAAATGTCGGCAGCCGAAAGGATTTTCAAGCTTTGAACGAGCTTTTAAAGCAAAAGGGCGGGAGATTTTATCTTCAAATAAATCCGATCACGGCAAATAAGGACCAAATAAACGAAAACGAAATGGGAACGGTTACTGCCTCTAACTCGGTTGCAAAGTTTGTGCGTCAGAACGATAATATAATGTATAACGAAAGCTTTCTTGTAAAGCCTTCGAAAGCGGTAAAGACGGTTGAAAAATACCGTAAGAATTACAGCGATTTTTCTTTAAGCATTGAACAGCTCGGAAGTCGGCTTTATTCTGATTTTACACGTTCTTCCGCAATGACCAGGGATGAGTCCGCAAAGGGCTTTTCGGGTCAGATAAAGGATATGGAACAATCGGTCGCATTAAGCCGCGTAAACAGTTATTTATGGAAATATACCGATGAATACTTTGATATTCCCACATCATGCAGCCAGTATCTTTTTGAGACGGATACGGTTCCGTTTTTACAAATTGTTTTAAAGGGCAGTATGGATTATTACGCGCCGTATGCCAATCAGGGCTTTTATACTACCGAGAGCATTCTGAAAATGGCTGAATACGGTTGCTATCCTTCCTTTATGGTTACTGCGTCCGATAACCATTCGCTGACGGATACACCGCTTGAAGATTATTTTTCTCTTAATTTTGAAAACTGGTATCCGCAGATCGAAAAAATATACAACCGGCTGAACGAAGTTTTAAGCATGGTAGAGGGTCAGTACATAGTCGAGCATAAGGCAATAGGTGTAGGCGTATATCGCGTAACCTACAGCGGCGGAACCGTAATATACGTAAATTACGGCTCGCAGCCCTTCACGGACGGGAAGGTTACGGTGGAGGGTCAAAGCTTCTGCGCGGGGGGAAAACAGCAGTGAAAAACAAGTCTAAAGGTAAAATGTTGAATATGAAAGCGCGCAGCGCAATTACGGGATACGCATATATAGCTCCGTGGATAGCGGGTTTCCTGCTTTTTACGCTCTACCCGCTTATATTTTCGGTGCGGCTCAGCTTAAATGAAATTAAGCTTGACCCTGCGGGAATGGAAATGCTTTGGCGCGGAAACTATTATTATAATACTGCATGGAACGTTGATACAACATTCAGAATGGATCTCGGAAATACGGTTACAATGATTTTATTTTCAACCCCCGTAATTCTTATATTTTCTTTAATAATAGCTTTGCTGCTGAACAATAAATTTCCGTTAAGAACCTTTTTCAGAGTGATTTTTTTCTTCCCGGTGGTAGTAATGAGCGGACCTGCCATAAGCGAGCTTTTAACGGCGCATTCGCTGAACTTTTCGGAGAGATCCCCCACCGTTTTTGAATTTTTAAAGCTGCTGCCCGCTTTTGCCCAAAAGCCGGTTATGTTCGTGCTTGAAAATCTTGTTTTGATATTGTGGTTTTCGGGCGTTCAAATACTTATATTCCTTGCGGGACTTCAAAAGGTCAGCCCTGATATTTACAGCGCCGCCGAAATAGACGGCGCCGGTGCATGGGAAAAATTCTGGAAGATAACGCTGCCGTTTGTCAGCCCTATGATTCTGCTTTGCGCGGTTTATACGGTAATTGACATTGCAAACTATGCAAATAATGCGGTAAATATTAAAATTTCGGGCAGTATTCTTTCAACATCGGGGCTTTACAGTATTTCTGCAGCTATGTCGTGGATATACTTTTTCGCCGTAATAGCAATACTTTTAGGTGTGTATCTTATTTCGCTGTTCGTAAGAGGGAGGTCAAACAGATAATGTCGGTTTTGAAAAGGTCAAGCATTAAAAAATGGCTTATCGGTTCACACGAACGTAAAAGTCCCCTTTCTCTTGCGGTATATTATTCTGTATTGATAGGAATAGGCTTCATTTATGTGTACCCTATACTGTATATGCTTGTAAACAGCTTTATGTCTCCTGCGGATTTGGCTGATCCGTCGATCAGCTGGATTCCGTCCGAGCTGTTTTTCGGTAATTTTAAAAAGGCATTTGCCGCGCTTGATTTTTGGAAAAGTCTTTTAAACTCGCTTATAATGACCGTGCTGCCTATGCTCTTTCAAACTCTTGTTGCGTCTGTTGTCGGGTTTGGGCTTGCAAGATATGAGTTTCCGCTCAAAAAAATGTGGATAGCTCTTATAGTTTCAACCTTTATTTTGCCGTCGCAGATAATGCTTGTTCCGCGGTATGCACTGTTTTACGATTACGGAATTATCAATACGGTTTTTCCGTCGTATCTGCCCGCATTGCTCGGTCAGGGCTTAAAAAGTGCCATTTTCATCTTGGTCTTCTTTATGTTTTTCAAAAGCTACCCGCTCACATATGATGAGGCGGCTGAAATTGACGGAGCATCATCGTTAAGAATTTATGCAAGCATTGCAATGCCGATGTCGCGCTCGGCAATTGTTCTGTCAATGCTTTTTTCGGGGGTATGGTATTGGAACGAAACTACCCAGGCAAGTATGTACTTTGCGGACGCGATTCCCACATTGCCAGTTCAGTTAAGCAATTTTACGGCGAGATACGAGGCGATTTTCGGCAAGGATGACGCCGTAAATACAGTCTCAAGGCTTAATCAGGCAACATCTCTTGCGGGAACGTTGCTTTCAATTTTGCCTATTTTGATTTTGTATATATGCTTACAGAAGCAGTTTGTGGAAAGTATTGACAGAACCGGTATTGCCGGCGAATGATATAGGGGTGACACCGATGAAAACAAATCAGTTCGGCGTTGAGATAAAAGAGGTCGAATGGTATTCTGCGGAATATTTTTTAAAAGCGAAGCTTGAAGATAAAAGGGCGGTTCTTTACTGCACGGGTCAAAAGGGTGAGATAAAGCTGTTTTTAAGCTTTCCCGCATGCGGCGGAGTAAGGCTTTGCAGTGAAAACGCGGGGTATTTTGAGCCGAATGACCTGAAGAAGATTGCGGCGACGTATTCCGATGATAAAATACGGCTTTCGGACGGCAGCGGAACTTCGGTTTATATAAATAACGGCAAAAGCGCGTTACATATTGAAATTACCGTTGAAGCATTACGAAAAAGGCTTTTAATCGAGGGTTCGCAGATAATGTTCGGATATGACGGGGAAAGTCTGTGTAAAGCGGCATACAGCAGTTTCCTTGCAGAGAATGAGGGCATATACGGCTTTGGGGAGCGCTTTAATACCCTTAACCACAGGGGCACGCAATTTTCTTTGTGGAATGCCGACTGCTGGAGCAAGGGCGTTGCGGCTTATAAAAATATGCCGATTTTTCACAGCACCGCAGGATATATGATGTTTTTTAACTCTTTTTACAACTGCGAGGCGGATATAGGAAAAACCGATCCCGATAAAATGCTTTTGGAATTTGAAGGCCCTAAATGGGACGCGTATTTCTTCCTTGGCACCCCGGCGGAAAATATACGTATGTATACCGAGCTTACCGGCAAGCCGATACTGCCGCCCAAATGGGCACTGAGGTATTGGGCGGGCGGCGCTTATCAGGTGTGGGATGAAAAATCGGGTCCGGAAAATTACCTTGAAGCATTGGAGGAAACTCTGCGTAAATATGCCGAAATGGGTATGCCGGATATTGCCGCCCTGGGCGGCGAGGGTAAGCCGATGAACAACGAGCCCGCCTATGAAATTCTTAAAAAAACGGGCACCAGAATGATCGGTTGGAATCACCCCTCGCTGCTTATAAGTGAAATGGCGGAGCTGCTCGGTACGAATGAGCTTCGGGAAATTCCGTATTTTATGGATCCTGACGACCGCACAAAGCAGGCGGTGCGCGAGGTAATAGATTTTGCTCACCCGAACGCGGTAAAGGTAGTTTCCGCTTTTTTCAGAAAGCTTTGGGATTGGGGACTTAAAGGCTGTATGGTCGATTACGGAGAAATACTGCCTGTTAAAAGTCTTTCATCCAACGGTATGACGGGCGAAGAAATGCACAACGGCGTTTCATACTGGTATAACAAAGCATATCATGATGCATGGTACGGCGAAATGGGTGATGATTGCATACTGTTTTCGCGCAGCGGGTGCGCAGGCTGCCAAAAGTGGGTAGGAAATTTCGGCGGCGATCAGGTTTCAAGCTTTGAGGGTCTTAATCAGGCAATCAACGGTATGCTTAACCTTACCTCATGCGGCTTTTCCGTTTGGGGAACGGATATAGGCGGCTACGGCGGTCCGCCTACGCCCGAGGTGTATATAAGATGGCTTCAATTCGGCACGTTTAACCCGCTTATGCGCGCCCACGGCGCGGGGCTTGACCGCGACCCGTGGACCTACGGTGATACGGCGATTCGGGTCTTTTGCAAAATGTATTGGATACGCGAAAATTTACTTGACTGCATTTATTCGTCAGCCGTGCGTGCGCACACAGAGGGTATTCCCACGGTGATGAATATGGCAGCGGCATTTCCCGAAGAGGGTATTGCGCCGGATGTGAACGGTCAGTATATGTTCTGCGAAAGGCTGCTTGTTTGCCCCGTGCTTGAAGAGGGCGCGAATAAAAAGGAAATAGTTTTCCCGAGCGGCAGCTGGTACGGTTTATTCGGCGGCGAAAGGGTGTCGGGCGGCGTTACCGAAACCGTTTCGGCCGAAATTGACAACATACCCGTATATATAAGGGCGGGCAGCGTTATTCCGATACGTCTCGGCGAAAGCGGAGAGCTTGCAGAGCCTGTATATTCGGGCAGCTGTACACCGGCGCTGCTTATAACTCCGCCCGATATTTCATCAGTGGGTGTGATTTACTCGGAAAACACGGCGAAAAAAGCATATTGCCTTAAAGCCGAAGAAGGCGGCTGCGAATTGCAATGGGAGCGGCAGGCTGCATACCGTAAGCTTATTTTATACGCAGACGCCCGAAAGGTTCATATAACCGTTGATGGGAAAGCTGTGGATAAAAAATATATTCGGTCCGATGTATGCGGCAGAGTAATTGCGGATATTCCCGCCGAAAGCTGGAAAACGGCGCGGATCGGTTTTATTTAATTGGAGGAACGCATAATGAAGGTAAATATATTGAAAAGGCTTGCAGCTCTTTTTTGCTCGCTTTTATTTATTGTATTGATTCCCTTTTCCGCTTCGGCACAGGTATATCCGTCTACCGTTAAGGTGAAATGGTATTATCCCGAAAGCATTTTGAGGGTGGAAAAGAACGAGGAATCTCTTGTGCTGTATGTTTCGGTTAACGGCAGTGAGCAAAAGCTGACTTTGGTTTTCCCGTCCTTCGGTGGCTTTCGGCTTTACGGTGAGGCGGAAGGCTTTTTCACTCCCGAAAAGCTCAATAAAATCGAATACGAGGAGATATCGGATAAAGAGCTTTCGATGAAGGCTCATGACGGAACTCGGGTTTTGCTTGATACCTCCGCCGAAAAATGGAAGATTGATATTTTTAATAATATGAATAATCAGGTTGCGCGTTTTGCGGCGGATCAAATTTGGTTCGGCTACCAAAACGGCGTGCTTAAAAAGGTTAAGCTTGAGTGCGGAATAAGCGAGGGAGAGAGTCTTTACGGCTTGGGCGAGCGTTTTGAAGCCTTTAATCAGCTCGGAATTAAAACGGTGCTGTGGAATCAGGACTCATGGAGCGAGGACGGAACATCCTATAAAAATATTCCGATTTTGCACAGCTCTGTAGGATATATGCTGTTTTTCAATTCGGCTTACAGCGCCGTTGCGGACATAGGCGTTACTGATAAGCGCAAGTATTCGCTTGATTTCAACGGTCCTAAATTTGATATGTATTTTTGGACCGGCTCTCCGCTTGAAAATATAGCGTCATATACCTCGCTTACGGGAACTCCGTTGCTTTCGCCTAAGTGGGCGTACCGTTATTGGGCGGGCGCTTCGGGGCAGACATGGGAATCCGACGGTACGGAAAATGTTCTGGGTAAGCTTACCGAGTCTCTGTCCGGATATAAAAAGCTCGGAATAACCGATATAGCGGCGCTTTACGGCGAGGGAGAGCTTTCCTACAATATTCAGTCCTATAATAAGCTTTTATCAACAAATACAAGAATGCTTGCATGGACTACTCCGTTCCAAAGCCGTGCCGATATGAGCTACTGGATACCGAGTCTCAGCACGCTGTTTTCGGATTACGAGCTGCCCTGTTTCAGGGACGCGCTGAATCCTTGGACATATGCCGTTCAGCCGAGCACGGGAACAATGGATTATTCGCACCCGAATGCGCTTGCGGTTCAGCGCGAAAGGTGGAAAAAGTATCTTGACTGGGGCTTGAAAGGGCTTATGGTGGATTACGGCGAATACATTCCGGAAAGCGTGCTTGCTTACAACGGTATGACCGGCGCGGAGTTTCATAATTTTTCAAGCTATTACTATTCTAAAGTAAATAATCAGGTATTTTCGGAAAAATACGGCGATGACTTTGTACTCTTCGCGCGTAATGCCACCCAGGGCTCTCAGGTTTGGGCAGGCAATTTCAGCGGCGACCAAAAGGGCACGTTTGACGGAATGAAACGAGCGGTAAACGCAATGCTTACGCTTACTGCGTGCGGATTTTCAAACTGGGGCTCGGATATAGGCGGCTACGGTGCAACGGAAAACAGCGAAATATATACGCGTTGGCTGCAATTCGGTACATTCAGCCCGTATATGCGCCTGCACGGGCAGGGTGAGCAGGATCCGTGGCATTGGGGAGATGTTGCAGCGAACACCTTTGTTTCTCACTATTGGCTGCGTGAAAACCTGCTTAATAAGATTTACAGCAGCGCGATAAAAGCTAACAAAACAGGCTCGCCCGTTTCTAAATCAATGGCGCTTTCATTCCCCGGCAACAGCAAGCTTTTAAACAGCGAAAGCGAGTATATGTTCTGCGATGATCTGCTTGTCTGCCCGATTACGGATTATCTTTACCATACAAAGGTGACGCTGCCAAAAGGAAATTGGTTTGATCTGTGGACCGGCAGACTGTATAAGGGCGGCAGTGAATATGATGTTGACGCTCCCCTTAACCTTACGCCGGTATTTATAAGGAGCGGCTCGGTAATTCCCGTTACCGTTTCGGGCAAAACCCTTTCTCTTACGGATAAAATAGAGTCGGATTCGGCGGTTGAGGCGCTTGTTGTAACCGCTCCGAACGGGAAAAGACAGGAGGAGTATTGGAACGATAAAAATACAAGGACCGTGTATACTTCCTCAGCCGACGGAAATACGTTTACCGTTTCGGCAGACCGCGCTTCAAAGGAAAAGGTTATACTGGCTTACGGTATAAACGCGAGCGAAGTAAAGGTGGACGGCAAAGCGCTTGAAAAGCTTGACCATATGCCTGAATCCGATGAAAGCGGATATTATGTTGACAGTTATACAAAAACCGTTATTCGTTTGCCCGCTGCCGATTGGAACAGTATTTCCCTGACCTTGGGCGGCTTGCTTTCAAAAAATTTGGCGGAGAATAAAAAAATAACGACTCATTCGTTCAGGGCGTCCGATACAAAGCCTGAAAATATTGTTGACGGTAAAAAGGATACGCAGTGGACCGTTACCAAGCTTGACGAAGCATTTTTCTCTGTTGACTTAGGTAAAGAGGAAACAATCGACCGCGTGGAGGTTAAATGGGTGAATAATTCGGGCTACGGCAAGAATTATAACGTTTCGGTATCAAAAAACGGTGAAAATTGGCAGGAAGTGTCGGCGGTTACGGATTCCGACGGTATGGTGGATATACTGCGCCTTGACCCTGTAAACGCGCGATATGTAAAGGTTTCGGATATTACGGCAGGCGGCGGAAAAACGGTCACTGTTTATGATTTCGGGGTGTATCGCTCGGCATATGCCGCAACCGACGGCACAGACAGCGGCGAACGGATAGATATGTCGGAAACCGACGACGATGAAACCGTTCCGGAGACCAAAAAGAGTATTATAAGAAAAAAGCGCAAGGTGGTAAGAAAAGGCAGTCCCGATATGTATTACGAATATATAGAAACGTGGGTAATCGTTCTCGGAGTTGTCGGCGGTGTGCTTTTAATTGCGGGCGCGGTAGCTGCAATAATACTTATAAAGAAAAAACGAGGAAAAAAGGTTAAAACGGAAAAGGAATAAAACCGAGGGGAGAATGTTTTTTGAAGACCATTAAAATTTTATTTCAGGGCGACAGCGTGACCGATGAGGAACGCGACAGAAATGACCCGCATCACTTGGGAAAAGGTTATGCCAAATTTGCGGCACAAAGACTTAAAGAGGTATTCCCGCAAAAACAGCTTGAATTTCTTAATTTAGGTATTTCAGGCAATAAAAGCGGGGATCTGCTTGAAAGATGGGAAAAAGATTGCATTGCCGTTCAACCGAATATTGTATGTTTTATGATAGGCATTAACGATGTTTGGCACAGCTATGCACACGGTCTTGATATAACAACCGAAGAGTATTCGGAAAATTGCCGCCGCATGCTTGAAGCACTTAAAAGCAAAACAAAGGCAGGCCTTGTTGTTATGGAGCCGTTTTTGCTTGATAATCCCGAAAAACCGTTCAGGGAAAAGCTTGACCCCAATATAGACGCAATAAGGGCGCTTTCGCGCGAATATGCGGATATACTTGTTCCGCTTGACGGAATGATGACAGCTGCGGCAATAGAATACCGTAACGAAGATCTGACATTTGACGGCGTTCATCCTAAAGAGGCGGGCGCAAGGCTTATCGGCGGTTGGGCATCCGAGGCTATAGGGAAAGTAATTGATAAGTATGACTTTTGATAACGCATTTAAGCTTTTTGAAGAATATTCGTCAAATACCGTTGCGGGAACGAATAATAACTTTATTTTAAAGGGCAGTTTTGATAATAAAACCTCGGCAATTTATTATAAGGTTCAAAAACACGGAAAATCAATTTACAGATTTTGCTTTTCAAACTGTGTTGACAGCACATATGGAGACGGAACAGAATGTCGGGCAAATTGCCTTGGCGGCAGTTGGCGGATCGTTTCCGCTTTTGCGGGCGACGGCGGTGCTTACGGCGCTCCGCATATGTCGGAAAAACTTGTACCTTTAAGCTTTTCGGGCAGTACGAAAAAGGATGTGCTGCCGGGAGAAATTTTTTGGAGCGATGAAACAGAGCTTGAAATTCCGAAAAATCATTATTTATGCTTTGAAATCACCTTCAGCGGCAGTGAGATACCTTTTACACCCGATAAAATTGTACCCGCATTTTCTCTGGACGAAAACGGTTTTAAAGAGGATAAAGAATTCCCTCAGCCGATTTTTGTGGGTATAAGGGTCAGCAAAAGCAAAAAAGTTGTATTTATCGGCGATTCCATTACCCAAGGCCTCGGCACAACGCCCGATAAATATGAGTTTTGGGCTGCAAGACTTGCAGAGCGGTTGGGAAAAAATTTCAGCTTTTGGAATTTGGGGCTCGGCTGCGGGCATGCGTATGACGCAGTAACCGACGGCAGCTGGCTGAAAAAGGCAAAGACGGGCGATACGGTTTTTGTTTGTTTCGGAGTTAACGATATAAATATGCACCGTTCCGTTACGGGTATCTGTAATGATACGGAGCGTATTGTGTATCTTTTAAAATCGGCCGGCTGCAAGGTTATACTGCTTTCCGTACCGCCGTTTGATATGGTGGGAGAGGATAAGAAAAAATGGTATGCCGTGAACGATTTTCTGCGTAATACCGTATCAAAAAATGCAGATGGTTTTTTCGATGTTTCCGATATTATCGGAAAACCGTCACCGAGAAGGCATATGTCGCTTTACGGACCTCACCCGGACGGTAACGGCGGAAAAGCCTTGGGTGACGCGCTTTATGCGGCGGTCGGAAAATTGCTTTAGGCTGTTGTAAATATTTTCAGCGCTTTCAATGTGTGTAAGGAGTAAATTTTAATGAAAACAAATAACGAAATAAGAAAAGTCGTTGAGTCCATGAGCCTTGATGAGCTTTGCGGGCAGGTTTTGAACATTGATCTGGCAAGCCCCGATTTTGAAATATCCGAGTATGACGGAATATTTAAAGAAATGCACTTGGGTTCTGTATATACCGCACCGGTAAGCCCGCTTTGCAAGGGCATGAATCAGCTTGAAATGAACAGAACGCTTTGCAAAAGGGCGGGGGAATATGCCCCGATTCCGACAATGGTGCTTACCGACGGTTGGATTGAAAACTTTGACCAGCAAATTACCAAAATGGCGTGGGGAGCAACGGATGACCCCGAGCTTATGGAAGAGTACGCACGGGTTTACGCGCAAATGCTCAGAAAAACGGGAAATCATGTGCTTTTGGGACCCGTGGTTGATATAAATTACAATTTTAATAATCCGCTTGTAAATACAAGGGCAATGTCGGACAGTGCCGACCACGTTATAAAAATGGCGGGCGCTTTTGTGCGCGGGCTTACATCCGAAAACAGGGTAGTTGCCTGCTGCAAGCACTTCCCCGGAGACGGTATGGACGACCGCAATCAGCACTACTGCACAACCGTTAACAGCAAGGGCAGGCAGGAATGGCTTGAAACTTACGGACGCGTATATAAGGAAATGTTCAAAAACGGCGCTAAAGCGGTTATGTGTGCGCACATCAGTCTTCCGTCATGGCAGAGCGAAGAAGAAATTGACCCGATAACAGGTTATCTTCCGTGCTCGCTCAGTAAAAATCTTATGACCGATCTTTTAAAGAGAAAACTCGGCTTTGACGGGTGCATTATTTCCGATGCCATGAATATGGTGGGAGCGGTTGCGGTTTGTAAACGCGAGGAACTCGGTGTGCGTTTTATAAATGCGGGCGGAGATTTAATGCTCTTTTCCAAACCCGAGGATTACAGGGCAATAAGAAAGGCTGCGGAAGAAGGAGTTATACCGACAGAGCGGTTGAGAGACGCCGCAGAACGGGTTTTAAGACTTAAAAACAGCGTAGGTCTACTGGATGACGAACAGTCCGATGACGCAAAAATAAGCCTGAGCGGCGACCCGCAGGATTATATAGATAAGGCGGTTGCAAAATCCTTTAGAATTGAGCGCAACTTTGATAAGCTTATCCCGTTGAAATTAAACTGTGGGGACAGAATATTGCTTTTGAACCTTATATCCACATCCTCGAACAATAACGACGCAAATATTGACGAGCCGCTGAGAAAAGAGCTTGAAGACCGCGGATTCAAGGTTGATCGAAAAAACATACCGTTTATTCATACGGAGCTTAAAGGTATAGAGGAAAATTACGATTGTGTGCTGGTAAACAGTTTTATTGACGTTTCACACAGCAATGCGGGCTCGCTGCGCTGCGGCAGTGACCATATGGGGCCGTTTTGGGACGGGTTGGGACTTTCACACCCGAAATTTATATTTACTTCCTTCGGCGACCCGTATAAGCTTTATGAATTTCCGTTTTTACACACCTACATAAACGCTTTTTCATGCGGTGAAAAAACGCAGAAATATTTTGTTAAGGTACTGCTCGGGGAAGAAAAAGCGCTCGGTAAAAATCCAGTTGAGCTGAAGGGCTTTTTTGAAAGGGAAGTTTAACACGCAAGGCAATACTGCAAAGGAGAGCGACATATGAAAACATATGACAGAAAAAACGGCTTTTTGGGCGTGCATTTTGACTTTCACGCCTCAAGAGATAACAGACACATAGGAAAAAGTTTCACCGAAAAAACGGTGCAGGATGTTATTGACATGCTGCATCCCGATTATATTCAGTGCGATACAAAGGGAGCTTACGGCATTGCAAGCTACCCCACAAGACTTGAAAATCGCGCACCCGAAATAGATAAGGATATACTTAAAATCTGGCGTAAGGTCACAAAGGAAAACGGCGTGGGTCTTTTTGCGCATCATGCCGCAATGGACGACAGAGACGCGGCGGAGAGACATCCCGATTGGGCGCTTATGCGGGCTGACGGATCTCTTGATCCGCGCTTGCTTAACGTTCCGGGTGATTACATAGAAAAAAGGCTCATTCCGCAGCTTTTGGAGCTTGCGGGGGATTATGAGCTTGACGGCGCATGGATGGACGGTTCGGGATTTAATATTGAGCCTAATTACAGACCCGAAATACTTGCAAGGTTTACCGAAAAAACCGGTATAACCGAAATTCCGAAAAACGAAAACGACCCGCATTATGCCGAGTTTTTGCAGTTCTTCCGTGATGAATATGCTGAAACCAGGCGCCATTACATCAATGCGATACATGAAAAATATCCCGACTTCCAAATATGCTGCAATTGGGATTATACCTCTTACGATTCGGAAAAGGTTGATTCCGACATTTCGTTTATTTCGGCAGATATATGGGGTATGACAACATTTAATATTCTCAGAATGGAAAGCCGCTTTATTTCCGGACAAAAAAAGCCGTGGGATCTTATGCTGTGGTGCGATGCCGCCAAATACGCCGGCGGATTTGTCAATTGCCTGAAGCCTTCCGTTCAGCTTATGCACGAGGCTTCCCAGATAATGATGCACGGCGGCGGGGTGGAACTGTATATGCTTCAGGAACCGGACGGCGGTGTGGATATTAAAAAGCTTGATAAATTTAAAGAAACCTTTGATTATTGCCGTAAATACAGAGAATATCTTTTCGGCAGCGAATCGCTCTCTCAAATTGCCGTGCTGTTTGACGGAAAAACGGCAATGAAGATGAATAACAAAGCGTACGGATTTTTCGAGGGCTCGCTGCTTGACGGTATTAACGGTATTCTGCAATGCTTTGCGGATTCGCAGCAATCGGTTGACGTTATAGGGGAGTGGGAGCTTGATAACCCTGCTTTGCAGTATAAGCTGATAGTTGTTCCCGAATGGGCGGAACTGAGCTGTAAGGATAAATTGCTCGCATTTGCCGAAAACGGCGGCAGCCTGCTTATTATCGGCAGCGGCGCAACAAGGCTTTTTGAAAAGGAGCTCGGCGTAAGCATTACCGATACGGTTAAACAGAAGAGAGTGTTTATAGGCGATAAATACGATTATTGCTCATTCGGTGAATTGAGCGATATAAACGAGGTTAAGGTGTTAACGGCTGTTGCTGCGGAAAACGCATTTTTAAACAGCGATTTTTCGGATATTCATACAGCGCTTACCGTAAACGGGCTCGGGAAAGGCAAAATTGCCGGCATTTATTTTGATATTGGGCAGCAATATATAAACGGAAGAACCGCAGGCGCTTGCGATTTTGTTAAGCGCACCGTTTCAAAGCTTTTGCAAAAGCCCGAGCTGACGGTTACAGGCAGCCGCAATGTTGAAGTTGCCCTGCGCAGAAATTGCGGTAAAAAAGAGGTGGTTCTGCTTAACTGCTCCGGACCGCACAGCGACCCGAATACTTTTACATATGATGAGCTTTTGCCGATTTGCGACATTACTGTAAAGGTTAAAACCGAAAACAAACCCGAAAAGGTTGTCCGACAGCCGGAAAACCTACAGCTTGATTTTGAATGGGACGGCGAATATACTGCGGTGAAACTTGAAAAGCTCGAAATAATGAGCGTTATCACACTTGATTGAAGGAAATAAATTTACTGTATGAAAAAGCTTTATATGATAGGAAATACTCATTTTGATCCGGTGTGGTTATGGAGATGGGACGAGGCATTGGCCTCAATACGCTCCACATTTCGCTCCGCGCTTGACAGAATGAACGAAAATCCCGATTTTATTTATAGCTTCTGTACTCCCGCCGTATTCGAATGGATAGAAAAAACCGATATAAAACTTTTTGAAGAAATTAAAAAACGTGTAAAGGAAGGTCGCTGGGAATTGTGCGAGGGCTGGTGGGTGCAAGCCGACTGCAACGCACCCTGCGGCGAAAGCTATATCAGACAGGGTCTTTATGCCCGGGAGTATTTGAAAACGCATTTCGGAAAAACGAGCGACACGGTATTCAATATCGATTCCTTCGGTCATAATATGCAGCTTCCGCAAATTCTGCGGGGGTGCGGTTTCCGAAATTATGTTTTTTGGCGACCGAACGAAGCGCATAAGGAATTGCCGAAACCGCTGTTTGACTGGGTGGGATTGGACGGCTCTTCCGTTCGCTGCTATAGGCTCGGGGGAAAGGGCGGCGAGATTTTTGTAAAAGATATTGAAAAAGAAGCTTTCGGTAAAATTTTCAGCGAAAATACGGAGGATAACCTTATGGTTGTCTTCGGCGTTACAGATCACGGCGGCGCGCCCACTAAGCAGCAAATGTCGGTAATAAACAGATTATCCGCAGAATGTAAGGATTATGATGTTTCGTATGGCACGGTAAGCGGATTTTTCGGTGATGTAAAGCCTGAAATTTCGGTCTGTGATGAGCTGCAGACAAGGTATTTGGGACCGTACTGTAATTATACGCCCGTTAAGCAGGATAACCGCCGTGCCGAAACGGCATTGCTTAATTGTGAGGCGGCAAGCGTAATAGCCTATAACCTTATAGACCGTGAATATCCGCAGGCGGAAATAAAGCAGTGCTGGAAGGATGTTATGTTCAATCAATTTCATGACATTCTCGGCGGCACCTGCATATCTTCCGCTTATAGAGACGCAAGTGACCGGCACGGCAGAGCAATACAGACCGCCGCAGAGCATATGCACTATGCGCTGCAAAGTATTACAAATATGATAGCAATGCCTGGTAAAAACCCTGATAACGCTTGGAATTTGGCGGTATGGAATCTCAACGGCTTTCCCATTGATGAACCGATTGAAGCGGAGGTTCAATGGGCATGGGAGTTTCCTTGGTATAACGGCGGCATAACCCTGACAGACGCCGACGGCACAGATTATCCCACGCAGATCATTACCGAGGAATGCGTTGTTCCGTCGTTCCGTTCTCGCTTTGTATTCCGTGCGGAAATTCCTGCGGGCGGATATAAGTGTTTCATTGTCCGGCAAACCGAAAAAAGCGAGGCTTCTTCTCGCCGCTTTAAGCTTGGTAAGGCAGCATACGGCGGTTTTGATTTAATTGATACACAAAGCGGCAAAACATTAAAAGGAATTTTTTTACCGTATGTCCGTGTTGATGAGTGCGACACATGGGGCTTCAACAAAACGGTTTTAGAAACAGAGCGTCAGGAGCTTTCGTTAAAATCTTTCGGAGTAATTGAGGACGGTTTGTTCCGCACCGCTTATAAAGCGGTTTACGCATACAATAAATCCACGCTTACGCTGCTGTTCAGGGTATATGATGACAGGGTACTGTGCGAATACCGCTGCCTTTGGAATGAGGAACGGCGAACGCTGAAATTGGGATTTAACAGCGGTAGCTGCGTATCTTCAATTCCGTTCGGATTTATTCGGCGCGAGATATCCGAATACGAAATGCCTATGGCACAGTGGATAGAGGGCGACGGCTTTTCTTTAGGTACTTCATCGGCTTTTTCGTATGATTATGACGGCAAACAAATAGGAATTACACTGTTGCGTAACGCGTTGTTCGGGGACTTGCGCAGCGCGCCGCTTGATACAAGCCGCGAATATACATATATGGGACAGGGTGAAACTACAGGTGTGATCCAAATGTGTTTTGATAACGGTAAACACGCTGCCGCTGCCCTTAACAATCCGCCCGTTATAATTGCCGAGGCTAACCACGGTGGCATATTTCCTCCGCAAAAAAGCTTTTTTAAATGCGACGGCGCGTATCTTTCGGCGGTAAAAAAATCCGAGCGGAACGGCGATACGATTCTTCGCATTGTTGAGGAAAACGGGGAGAATACCGTGGCCGGGGTCACAATAGGAGACTGTAAGTTTTCTGTTCCGTTAAAGCCGTTTGAAATTCGTACAATAACGTTTGACGGCAGTAAAATTCATAAGGTAAATATGCTTGAAGAGCAGTAAAAAGTATTATTTGGAAAGGCAGATCAATGACTATTATAAAACCGGGAAATTTCGGGAAAAATGTCCCGGCGGATAACAGACGGGGAGATTTTGATTTCGGGAACGAGCAGGTTTTATATCTTAAAAGATCGGTGGATATTTTATTCATCGGCGACAGTATTACGCAATTGTGGGATCATTATGCATATTTCGGCACGAAATGCTATATTGTAAACCGCGGTATAGGCGGGGACAGCTCGGAATATACGGTTCGTCGGGCACTGTGAAGTGCCTGAACGACAGCTATGAATTTACGATTTTATACGGTAAAAAGCTTTGTTACGGCGCTTAAAATCGTTACTGCCGTTTTAATAAACGGTAATTCTCTTGATTATAAAACAGACAAAGACGTAATTGCTGTAAGCTGTACTTTAAAAGAAAATGATACTTTGAAAATTTTAAGGTAAAAGAGGTTGGTATTATGTCAGCAAACAGATACATACAGGATTATCCGGTAATAGGAATTCGCCCTACAATCGACGGACGGCGCGGTGTTTTGGGCGTTCGTGAGTCTTTGGAAGACCAGACCATGAATATGGCAAAAGCCGCCGCAAGGCTTTTCACTGAAAACCTTAAATACTCAAACGGCGAGCCTGTAAAGGTAATTATCGCGGATACCACCATAGGCAGAGTAGCCGAGGCTGCCGCCTGCGCGGATAAGTTCCGCAAGGCGGGCGTGGATATAACCTTAACGGTTACACCCTGCTGGTGCTACGGCGCTGAAACTATGGATATGGAAAAGGACACAATTAAAGCGGTTTGGGGCTTTAACGGTACCGAAAGACCGGGCGCTGTGTATTTGGCGTCTGTGCTTGCAACCCACGCTCAGAAGGGTCTGCCAGCGTTCGGCATTTACGGACACGATGTATGCGACGCAGACGATACCGAAATCCCCGCAGACGTTTGCGAGAAGCTGCTCCGTTTCGGCAGAGCGGCGGTAGCGGCGGCTACAATGCGCGGCAAGTCGTATTTACAGATAGGCTCTATCACAATGGGCATAGGTGGCTCTATAATTGACCCTCACTTTATAGAGGATTACCTCGGTATGCGCGTTGAATCGGTAGACGAGGTTGAAATTATCCGCCGAATGACCGAGGGCATTTATGATGAGAAAGAGTACGAAAAGGCTCTTGAATGGTCAAAGAAATATTGTAGGATGGGCTTTGATAAAAACCCCGAAAATCTGCAAAGAACAGACGAGCAGAAAAAAGAGGACTGGGAATTTACCGTTAAGATGTGCGTCATCATAAAGGACCTTATGAACGGTAATAAAAATCTTCCTAAAGGCTGTGAGGAAGAGGCGGTAGGTCACAACGCGATAGCCGCGGGCTTCCAGGGTCAGCGCCAGTGGACGGACTTTTACCCGAACTGCGATTTCCCCGAGGCGCTGCTCAATACTTCGTTCGATTGGAACGGAGCGAGAGAGCCGTACATACTTGCAACCGAAAACGATGTTTTGAACGGACTCGGTATGCTGTTTATGAAACTGCTCACCAACCGTGCGCAGATGTTTGCCGATGTAAGAACCTGCTGGAACGGAAAATCTGTAAAGAGAGTAACGGGCTATGACCTTGAGGGTCACGCAAAAGAGGCGGACGGCTTTATTCACCTTATAAATTCGGGAGCCTGCTGCCTTGACGCAAGCGGCGTGGCAAAGGACGAAAACGGCAACGCCGTTATGAAGCCTTGGTACAATGTGACAGAAGAAGATCAAAAGGCTATAATGGATAACACCACCTGGAATTATGCCGACCTTGGTTACTTCCGCGGCGGCGGATTCTCCTCCCGCTTTGAAACAAAGGCTGAAATGCCCGCCACAATGATAAGGCTTAACCTTATAAAGGGCTTGGGACCTGTACTCCAGATAGTTGAGGGCTGGACAGTGGATCTGCCGGCAGAGGTAAGCGACACGCTTTGGAAACGCACCGACTATACCTGGCCCTGCACCTGGTTTACTCCGCGCGTTACGGGCGAAGGCGCATTTAAGTCGGCTTATGATGTTATGAACAACTGGGGCGCAAACCACGGCGCTATATCCTACGGGCATATAGGCGCAGATCTTATAACGCTTTGTTCCATTCTCCGTATTCCGGTTTGTATGCACAATGTACCCGAAGAAGATATATTCCGTCCGGCTGCATGGAACGCTTTCGGAATGGATAAAGAGGGCGCGGATTACAGAGCCTGTGCAAACTACGGCGCACAGTTTAAAAAGTAATTAACGGGGACAGCTTATGAAAAAGGTATTGGCTTTTGATTTCGGCGCTTCAAGCGGCAGGGCGGTATTGGCTTGCATTTGCGAGGGTAAGCTTAAAATAAAGGAAATACACAGATTTAAAAACGAACCCGTTACCGTAAACGGCAGAATGTATTGGGATATATTAAGGCTGTTTCACGAAATAAAAAACGGTATTACGGCGGCTTTGCAAAACGGCGGCTTTGACGCCGTAAGTATTGATACATGGGGCGTTGATTTCGGTCTTATAGATAAAAACGGCGAGCTTTTGGCAAATCCCGTGCATTACAGGGATAACCGCACCGAGGGTATTCAAAATGAAGTATTTAAAATAATACCCGAAGAAGAAATCTACAGGCGCACGGGAATACAGTTTATGCGTATTAACACACTGTATCAGTTAATGTATTTAAAGCTTAATAAGCCCAAACTGCTTGAAAACACGGATAAATTTCTTATGACGCCCGATCTGTTCGCTTTTTTCCTTACGGGTGTGAAAAAGTGTGAGGTAAGCATAGCCGCGACAACGAATCTGTTAAACCCGTATACAAGAAACTGGGATTACGAGCTTATAGAGCGGTTAGGTCTGCCAAAAGATATTTTCCCCGAAATTACAGAGGCAGGTAAGATATACGGAATGTTATCTGACGATATATGCCGCGAGCTTGGCTGCAAAAGCGTGACGGTTATAGCCGTTGCTGAGCACGATACTGCCTCGGCTGTTGTGGCAAAGCCGCTTTCGGAGAAAACCTCCGCCTTTATAAGCAGCGGAACTTGGAGCCTTTTCGGAATAGAAACCGAAAAGCCGCTGATTGACAAAGCAAACAGCGGCTTTACCAATGAATGCGGTTACGGTAATAAAATATGCCATATTAAAAACGTTATGGGGCTTTGGCTGCTTCAGGAAACCCGTCGCCAATGGAAACGTGAGGGCAGGGATGTAAGCTTTGACGAAATGGAAAAAGCCGCGCTTTCCGCAAAGCCCTTTAAGGCGTTTATAGACCCCGAAGATCCTATGTTTGAGGCGGCGGGAAATATGCCGCAAAGGGTATGGGAATACTGCAAGAAAACAGGTCAGGCCTTGCCTGAAAACGACGGTGAAATTCTACGCTGCATTTATGACAGTCTTGCTATGAAATACAGGCAGTCGCTTATTGAATTAAGTCGTGAAACCGAAATTAATTACGAGCAGCTTAATATTTTCGGCGGCGGAATAAAGGATAAGCTTTTGTGTCAGCTTACCGCCGACGCGTGCGAAGTACCTGTTATTGCAGGACCGACTGAGGCTACCGTTATAGGCAATGTTAAGGTGGCTTTGTCTGCGCTCGGCGAGCTGGATATTTCGGGCAAATCGGAATGCGAAGAACAGACCGTGTATTATCCGAATAACGGCAATGTGTGGCGGGATTATGACGCAGTTTATAAAAATATTATATTAAAGGCAGGTAAAAGCAATGCTTAAAGGAATGCCTAAGATTTTATCTCCCGAACTTTTAAAGGTCCTTTGCGAAATGGGCCACAGCGACCGACTTGTTATTGCCGATGGGAATTTTCCGAGCGAAAGTATGGGCAAAAACGCAAAGGTCATACGGTGCGACGGTCACGGCGTACTAGAACTGTTAGAGGCAATATTAACCGTTTTCCCACTTGATACATATGTTGAAACTCCCGTTTCCTTAATGCAGGTAATGCCCGGAGATAATGTAGAAACGCCTATTTGGGATGAGTATAAGGAAATTATATCAAAGTATGACGAGCGGGGAGAAAAGGCGATAGGTCAGACAGAACGCTTTGCTTTTTACGACGAGGCTAAAACCGCGTATGCGATTATAGCCACGGGCGAATCTGCTTTGTATGCTAACATTATGCTTCAAAAGGGCGTTGTAAAGTAAGGAGAAATACAGAAAATGAATTATCAGGAAATAAGAGAACAAATATGTGATGTGTGCCACAAAATGTGGCAGCTCGGTTGGGTTGCCGCTAATGACGGCAATGTGTCGGTAAAGCTGCCGGACGGAAACTTTTTGGTAACGCCCACGGGCATTTCCAAAAGCTTTATAACCCCCGAAAAGCTTGTTATCATCGACAAGGATATGAATATTGTAGAGGCGGAGGGTAATTACAAACCGTCAAGCGAAATTAAAATGCATATGCGCTGCTATACCGAGCGCGACGATGTGGGTGCGGTGGTACACGCCCACCCGCCGACGGCTACGGGCTATGCGGTTGCGGGCAAAAGCCTTGACGAATACAGTATGATTGAAACCGTAATTGCAATAGGTTCAATACCGCTTACTCCTTACGGTACGCCCTCCACAAACGAAGTGCCCGAGGCGATAGCGCCGTATCTTGCAGAGCACGATGTACTCCTGCTACAAAACCATGGAGCACTGACGGTAGGGTGCGACCTTATAACCGCATACTACCGTATGGAAACGCTTGAGCTTTTTGCAAAGATTTCACTTAACGCACACCTTTTAGGCGGAGCAAAGGAGATCCCTAAAGAGCAGATTGATAAACTTTTGTATCTGCGCGATAACTATTATCATGTAACAGGTAAGCACCCGGGGTATAAGCATTATAATAAGGTGTGATTGTTATAACTCAAGGAGGATAACTCTGAACTGATATTTGTTTTAATAAGGTTGGTTTTAACGCCGTCTAATAAAATTTAGGCGGCGTTAAAAATTTAAAAAAATATTTGAAAAACAGTTCGCTTTTTCAAAATATTTCCTCTTATTGTTAGTAAAGGAGCAAAAAAGATGGGGAAATATATTTTTGATGAATCGGATTTGGATGACGAAACCGCTATATACATAGACAAATATTTTAAAAAGGTAATAATAAATGCGAAAAAGCAGTATTTAGGCAGGTTGGCTAAAGATACAAGGATAATACTTAATTCTATGGAAGAAAACCGAATAAATAAAAACGAACTGTGCAATATTGAGGATTTAACCTACGAGGAATTTGTAATAGATAATCTGAGCGTAAAGGTATACAACGAAGATATAGCAAACGCGCTCAAACAAATGAGTTACAGACAGCAATATGTAATAATCAAGGATTTTTTCTTTGATGTTCCGCTTTATATAATAGCAAAAGAATTGAATGTAAGCACCAGAATGATAAATAAGTATAAAAAGAGCGCCTTGAAAATTTTAAAAGAGGAATATGAAATAAATGAAGGAACGGCCGGTACCCGACAAAGCATTTCTGATAAGAATACTTAATATGGAACCCGGATACGAAAAAGAACTTATTGCATTTTACAAAGGATACATACAATCAGCGTCATGGGTAAGTCTGTTTTCCGGCTTTGGGAATGACAGCGAATATTTTGTTGAGGATTTAGAGGACGAGCTGATTGTTACGCTTATATCCGCTGTGCCGACCTTGGCGAAAACTTTATATACAAGAAAAAATAATTTGAATGAATTAAGCTGTTAACAACGGTCTTTGCCGTGTTATATATGAACCTTGAAAAATATGTCTATGGGCATTATAGAAAACATACTGTAAAACAGAAGGAGAGCGACAATATATGCTTGCGATGACCCTGTGAAGACACTTGCCGTGGGCTTGGACGGTAAGCGGGCAGAAGTCAGTCCGTTGCAGTATGTCCCTGCGGAGGGGCTAAATACTCCGTGGATTGTTTTTTAATTTAGCATTATTTTCTCACACTGTTGTTGTGTACCCGAAAAACGGAAAGTCAAATTTGACAAAACAGATCAGATGTGTATACTGAAGAACGGTGGCTGTATTGCCGGCATTCTTCGGTATGCAAAAATAACGGAGGTGCTGTATGCAGATCGATAGCAAAGGAAAAAGACCGAAAGAACTTAACCCCGCGCAAACGCAGATTTACAACATAAACGGCACGGTTATAAAGGTTGAACCAAAATTCAGGGAAACGGGCAAAACGCTGTTTTCTTCACTCGGTCGTATGATTTTCAAAGATTTTAAGCAATCCTAAAATCCTTTCGGCAGCCACTTATAGTTTTATGTACTGTTTATTTGACTGCGGGAAGGAGGAATCATGTATAGAACAAAAAATGAAATTAAATGTTGCGATGTAGCTTTTCTTTATGAGCGTCTGTCACGAGACGACGAGTTGGATGGTGAAAGCAACAGCATAGCTAATCAGAAAAAGCTTCTTGCTAAGGTTGCAAAGGAAAAAGGGTACACAAAAACAGTCCATTTTTTTGATGACGGAATTTCGGGTGTAACAATGGACAGACCTGAGTTCAACAGAATGATGGAGCAGTTAGAGCTTGGAAAAGCGTCGGCGGTATTCATTAAGGATCTATCAAGACTCGGCAGAAATTATATTGAAGTCGGGAGACTTACCGAGGAATTTTTTCCCGAACACAATATAAGGCTTGTTTCGGTTTCGGATAACCTTGATACCGACGAGGGGGGAAATGATCTGACCCCGATAAGAAATCTTTTTAACGAATGGTATGCGCGGGATATAAGCAAAAAGCGCCGTATCAGTAATAAGATTAAGGGAAGCTCGGGCTTGCCTTTGGGACCGCCGCCATACGGGTATATTAAAGATTCCGATAATCCGAATTGCTGGATAATAGACGAAGAAGCGGCAAATGTTGTGCGTAAGATTTTTGAAATGTACCACAGCGGACTCGGCACATTTCAGATAGCTGTGGCTTTAACGGAAGAAAAAGTTTTAACGCCGTCTGAATATGCAAAGAAAAAGGGCATAAAAAAAGCCGGAGGAACATCCGGTAAGGCGCATACAAATCCGTATCATTGGGGACAGTCTACTGTTATTAAAATCTTAACCAAACAGGAATATTGCGGAGATCTCATAAATTTCAAAACCTATTCCAAATCGTATAAGAATAAGAAAAGATATATCAATGATGCCGACAATATACTGATATTTAAGGATGTTCACAAGCCTATAATTGACCGCGAGCTTTTTGAGGAAATCCAGCTTAAAAGGGGCAAAACAAGAAAACGCCCTATGGCGAACGGCGAGAAGAATATGTTTTCGGGCTTGCTTGTATGCTCCGATTGCGGCAGTAATCTTAATTACCATTTAAGCAGCCGCGGAATATCTTCGTTCTGCTGCCCCGGCTCTAACCAAGGCAAGAGAAAAGAATGCCTTTCCGCTCATTATGTGCGAATGGATTTTTTGGAAGAGGTTGTCCTTGCTGAAATACGCAGGCTTACCAGATTTGCCGGAAGGTATGAAGATTTATTTATAAAAACAGTAAGTGAATTTTCAAGAGACACCTTACAATCCCAAATTTCCGCATATCAGTCGGAGGTTCGCTCACTAACCGCCAGAGACAGGGAGCTTGACCGAATTTTTGAACGCTTATATGAGGATAATATTTCCGGTAAAATCCCCGACGACAGATTTGCTAAGATGTCTGTCAATTATAATAATGAGCAAAAGGATATACACGAAAAGCTGAAGCATTTGGGAAACCTTATTGATGAATTATCCGACAAAGAAATTACCGCCGAAAAATTTGTCAAGGCAATAAAAAAGTATACCAGGGTCAAAAAACTGACCCCGTATATGCTTACCGAACTGATTGAGAAGATAGTGGTATATCCGGCGGAAAAGGTCGAGGGAGTAAGAACGCAGCGATTGGTTATATATTATAACTGCGTTGGCGCTATTGATATTCCGACGGAATTACCAATACCAGAGCCGAATATTGTAATGAACACCCGCAAGGGAGTAAATCTTACATATCTTCCTGCGGCAACAGCTTAACAGAACAAAATATAAAAACAGAGTGTTGTTACAAATAACCTCTCGGCTACTATAACAACACTCTGTATGGTGCGAGTGACAGGGATCGAACCTGCGGCCTGATGGTCCCAAACGCATTTATGATGGCAATTTCCGCTAAAAATAGCTTTTTCCGCCCCTTTCCGCTCGGAAAACTGTGCTCTTCGCCACTCTTATGTCCACTGTTTCCGAGTGCTCCGAAACGGTAGGTGGTCTGTTATGTGGTCAACAGCAATTTCCGCAGAATAATACACACTACACGCCTTTCGTTATCACTCGAGAGGCGATCGCTTTTTATATGGTTATTATAACTCTGAACAACCCCTGATTCAAGTCAAAATTTGCACCGCAGTAGACAAAGAAAAAGGGCGACGGACAAAATGCCACTTGGCTTTTTCGGCAGATTTTCAAAAACAATAAAATCTGCCGAAAATTTATTGACAGACTCCTCGATTTCGGCTATAATAATAGCGTAGTTAAAATTAGCCGAATTATATGGATAGGTGATACAAATGAAATATATCAGCCGACATATAGAAGAACAAATCTTAAAACTGAGCCAGTCTTACTCAGCTATTCTCTTGACCGGTCCGCGGCAGGCAGGCAAAACAACCATGCTGCGCTCTCTGGCTCAGAAAGAAAACATCGGCCGTGAATATGTGACCCTTGATGATCTGACGGTACGCGACATGGCCAAAAATGACCCGGCATTGTTTTTACAGCTTCATAAGCCGCCGGTACTTATCGATGAGGTACAATATGCTCCGGAGCTGTTTACCTATATCAAAATCCATATCGATGAATATCACAATCCCGGCGATTTCTGGATGACCGGCTCGCAGATTTTCCGCCTCATGCGGGGCGTGCAAGAATCCTTAGCAGGCCGTGTGGCACTTCTGCACATGTCCCCCATGTCGCAGCGGGAAATCATCGGCGCTCCCTGCGTGCCCTTTACGACAGATATGGATCGATTGCTAGCAGAGCGCGATCAATTTCAGCCCGTAACCACGCCGGAGCTGTTCGCCCGCCTGTGGCTTGGCTCCATGCCGGGGCTCATCAGCGGACAGTCGCCTGACCGAAATATTTTCTATTCGTCTTATCTTTCCACTTATGTGGAGCGGGATGTCCGGGAACTTTCCGGCAGTGTGGATGCGCTGAAATTCAATCGTTTCGTCACAGCTGTTGCTGCCCGCTGCTCGCAACTTCTAAACTACAAAGCACTGGCCGATGATGCGGATATTGATATGCCTACGGCGAAGAACTGGGTCAACATTTTGGAAACGTTGGGGATCATCTTCCTGCTACACCCCTATTCCAATAACGTCCTCAAACGTACCATCAAGACGCCGAAAGTGTATTTCTATGATACCGGTTTGGTTTGTTATCTGACCCGATGGTCCTCTCCGGAGGTGGCCGAAAGCGGCGCCATGAGTGGCGCACTGCTGGAAAACTTCACCGTGTCGGAAATCATGAAAAGCTATCAGAATGCGGGATTGGAACCGTATCTCTACTTCTACCGCGACCGAGATGCTAAAGAGATCGACGTCATTCTGGAAGGCGATGGGAAGCTCTGCCCATTGGAGATCAAAAAGACCGCTACGCCCGATAAGCGTCTGACCCGTGTTTTTAGCGTGATGGATAGGAGTCCCCTCCAGCTCGGCACCGGCGCTGTCCTCTGCATGGCGGAGCAGTTCGGAGCGTTTGATAGAGACAATCTGATTGTGCCGATCTGGATGATATGAGGTTTTATCAAGCATATTAGCTATTATTCGCATTTAACGTAAAACATCAGGCACTTATTCTCTATTATCGAAAGCGAAACATGATGTCCTATGAAATTTGGTTTTAACTTTGATGAGACATTCCATGTTCGAAAAATAGTATTAGCCAAGAATAGATTCATCAATACTCTTAGGAAAGATGATATGGATAATCATGTGTTGAAGAATGAAATGAATATTGGTAAAAAACAACCGAAGTGGGATATATATGAAGCCGCAATCCTACTTGATGGATATCTTGAGACTCAGCAAAAGTGTCAGCCAAGGATACAAATTATCAAACGTGTTTCGGAACAATTACGCAACATGGCTATCAATCGCGGAAAAGTGATTGATGAAGTTTATAGAAACGAGAATGGTATCTCTTATCAGATGCAGAGTATGGATTCTGCGTATAAAGGCGAAAATGTTTATGTCCCAGCAACGAGACTATTTAAGGAAGTGGTAGAACTCTACCGCACAGATACAGGAAGATATTTTGACATACTTGAGGAGGCGAAAAGAATGGTTGCAGCCAAGCAAAATAACAAAGAAGCTTTTTTGGTGTGGGCTGCATCTGTTCTTCCCGCCCAGAGATGCAAGTGGATAGAGAAAAACATCCTGAAGATGGAACATTTCGCTGTTGTCTTTAAGTTGATATCAGGCTCGATATTTGATATTACAGATACGGCAATGTTGACAACTATTTATGAGGCTGCTGGAAAGAATAAAATCTTCCAAATTAAGAACAGAAAACTCATCAAAAATATAAATGATGATTTTCAAACTTATATGCAATATTGCTCACAGCTTTCAAAAAAGGCAGATCAAGCGACTGATTCAGATATGCTTGTGATTGAACCCTCTGCAAAGTCGATGAGCACTTTTGCCACTTTGACGGAACAGGAAGCCGGGACGACAGCATCTAAACATTCGATGTTGGTAAATGCCCCTACCTCGGCTGCTTGCGAGGCCGAATTTCTTGCCTATTTACAGAATACTGCCAAGCTTGCAGACAAAACTTGCGTCTCTTATGTTTCCTCAATCAGAAGTGCGGAGCGTTATGCCATTGACAATGGGTATTTATCCTACTCGTTATTCAATGAAGATAAAGAAAAGATTATCGCAACAGCATCCGAATTGTATAGTGATTCTGATTTCATTAGCTATAATGATAACCAGCATAATCGTTTCAGCGCTGCTATTAACAAGCTACTGGAATTCATAGGTGCTGATATTCCAGAAAAAGCTGCTGCATCTCTCGGAAAAAGACATGACAATCAAATCACTGCTCCGGTAGAAGCAAACAGTGAAATAGTCGCCGTGCTGAAACAGCACTATGAGTACGGATTCAAGTATGATTCCATAAGGGAACTCATGCGCTTCCGTCAGTTTGCGGATGAGATGGGAATCACACTTCCAGAAGAAGATGAAGCTTTGAAAACTTCTATCCTGTCTTCCGGCACCGTTATCGACGACAAGGTTTACTGCAAAAATGACGATATGCTACAGGAGCTTCAGCGCATCGTTGACAATATTTTATCATCTGGTGCAGTTGTTATTTATTATGAAAGCCTGTTTGAAAACAAGCAGGAATGGATGGAGTCCCATGTTATTACATCCCCCGATATGCTCAAGGAGTATCTTCAGTACAATATCTCAGGGTGTTCCTTCTCCAAGAAGTTCATGGCCAAAGGTAGCAGATGTTCCGAAAAGGATGCCGTCACCGATGAGTTAAAGCGAATTTGGGGAGCGCATCCGGTGGAAAGCGTACACAGACTGAGTGATCGTCTGCCGTACATACCGATAGGAAATATCTGGCGTGTAATATCGAGAAATGACCTTTTTGTATTGTCCTCCGAGGGAGAATATTTGTTTATCGACCGTTTCCGTATCACAAAAGACGAGGAAGAAGATATTCTCGACTTTGTGGACGAGATCTGTGAGGAGAACGGTTTTGCTTCACTTTGCGACGTTCCTCTGGGCAGTATTGAAGAAGAAAACTACGAGCTTACGCAGACCGCAATATATAATGCAATATATAAAAAAGTGCTGTCCGGCAAATATCATCTGAACGGGAAAATTCTTACAAAGGAAAAATCTGAGTTGGATGCCGTAATGCTGCTGAAGCAGTACATAAAAGACAAAGACGAATGCACCTTTGATGAGGTGGCAGATAAGGTGGTGGAATTGACCGGAGGTATAAACCGTCAATATGCATTTCAAGCGCTTTATGACGATATGGTGCGGGTAGACAAAAACCGTTTTGTGGCCAATCGGCTTGTAAATTTCTCTATAGATGAGATTGACACAGTGCTGGCTGGATTTATTACTGATAACTTCCGTGCAATTCGGGATGTGACCACCTTTGCTATGTTCCCGCTTTGCGGGCAGAACTGGAACCATTATCTGCTGGAAAGCTTCTGCTATAAGTACAGTAGAAAATACAGCCTTCATGTGATTCATTTCAACGACAAAAATGCTGGAATTATCGCAGAGAAGGATTTTAATAAGAAATACAACGAAATGCTCGCCATTGCCCTTGCGAGGACCGATGTAGAACTGTCATCGGAGGTTATCGGACAATACTTGTTCAACACGGGCTATATGGCCAAGAGCAAATACGCCAAGCTGGGCGAAATCGCACAGCGAGCGTCGGAATTACGGAAAGAGAGGTGATTGTATGTATTCCTATACTTTTGATTCGGAAACAGGGGGAATCATACTGAATTCCACTCCTACGAATTTTTCCAAGGAGCCAAGACCCATTTACGCTGCGGAGTTGGACATTCTTGGTTTTGATAAATACTGGGATTACGACAAACAGAACGATGTGCCCTATATGTGGGCAGAATCTAATATTTACTGGTACAGAGGTGTACAGATAGCCAAGACAAAAGGCGGTGACCTTTATACTGCGCCGGAACTTCAGCCAGTTAGAGATGAAAACGGTTCGATTCCCTTTGGCAAGGCTGATGGCGCTAAGTTGGAGCAGATGAATATAGAGGCCATGTGTGCCGCAAACGAGGATCTACTTACTGTTATAGAGGATTCCACCGTTAAGAAAATTGTTAAGGAGTATGAAAAGTTTAAGGACAAACTGGATATTTTTCATGTGGCTTTCTCCGGAGGTAAAGACAGCGCAGTACTGTTGGACCTTGTGAAAAAGGCGCTGCCAAAAGGTAGCTTCGTTGTGATCTTCGGCGACACCGGCATGGAGTTTCCGGATACCTATGAGGCAGTAGAAAAAACAAAAAAACAGTGTGAAGCAGACGGCACTCCATTCTACATTGCCCGCTCGCATTTTGAACCCAAAGATTCATGGGAGCTTTTTGGTCCGCCTGCCAGAGTACTTCGCTGGTGCTGTAGCGTACATAAAAGCACGCCACAGACTCTGAAAATGAGGGAAATAACCGGTAAAGATGACTATATTGGTATGGACTTTGTCGGTGTTCGAGCACACGAAAGCTTGGCGCGAAGCAAATATGACTACGAGAATTTTGGGAAGAAGCAGAAAGGTCAGTACAGTTTCAATCCTATTCTGGAATGGACGTCTGCAGAGATATGGCTGTACATCTTTCTGAATCACCTCAACATAAATAATGCCTATAAAAAGGGCAATTCTCGTGCAGGATGCTTGTTTTGTCCTATGGGTAGAGGAGCAAGCGACTATTTCAGAAGGAATGCGTACACGCAGGATATTGATGAATATGTAGGATATATCAAAAAATCTTACCTATCATCAGATCCCCAAAAAGTCAATTCTTACATCACAAACGGTGGCTGGTGCGCAAGAAATAATGGTAGAGATTTAAAGGAAAATAAATTTCGGTGTGCAGAGAATATAACAAATGGCTTTATTACAATAACCGTTACGAACCCTAATGAGGACTGGAAAGAATGGATAAAGACATTGGGGATGCTTACGGAAACCGATAGCGGTTACACGGTACGCTATGAAGGTGAAGAAATTGCGTTTCAAGTTGAGAATACAGAAAATGGATATATCGTTTCTCTGCCTGAAAGGCTATCTGTAGAAAAGCCAAAGTTTTCAAGATTATTTAAGCAGGTTTTCAGAAAATCAGCATACTGTTCAGCATGTCAGGTGTGTGAAACAAACTGCAGAAATGGCTGTATTAAGTTTATCAATGGAAAACTCAGTATAACCAACTGCTTGCATTGCTATCAATGCCATATGATTGAAAGTGGATGTCTATTGTTCCATTCGCTTCGCCATCCACAAGGAGGAGGAAAAAGTATGAAAAGCTTAAACTCGTTTGCTGACCATGCACCAAAGCGTGACTGGTTAGTTTCGTTCTTTGAATTAAAGGAGGATTTCTTTACAGAGCATACACTTGGTCCCATGATGTATGACATGTTCAGAAGATTTCTCAGAGATGCCGGCCTTAATGAGAAAAACCATTTTACTGATTTTGCAGAGTTGATAAGCAATATCGGATGGGAGACGGATACTGCTCTTGGGCTTGTATTAGTTAATCTTGCAATGGAGAATCCGCAAATTGCTTGGTATATCAAAAATATGGATATTGGCTATTTTTATGAACGTAAGCAAATTGAAGAAATGCTTATTTCACTTGAAGTTAAGCCAAAGGATGCAAAATCTATAGCAAAGGCATATAAGCGTATCGTAGATACTCCGTTCGGGACAGTTTTGAACTTCGGCTATGTAACTGATGACGATGATATGGTGCGAACCAAGTGCTCCATCAGCGATAATCGGGTTGTACTTTATGCACTTTATAAATTTGCCGAGAAGTGCAACATGGACAAGGAGTTCCATGTTTCCTATCTCTTCAACGAATCTGTAGAGCGTGATGGTGTCAGCCCGGTGCGTATCTTCGGTCTGTATGATGAGGAGGAGCTTAAATCTATTCTCTTAGGTCTTTCCTCTGCGTACCCGGAATTCATCAATGCAACATTTACCAATGATCTGCAAACCATCACCCTGCGGGATAAGACCAGCAACGATGTGCTGAACCTGTTCAAGGAGGAATTATAAGATGCCGGTACAGAATCTGAAATACTGCGAATACTTTGATGTTAATGAAAAGTATTTTCCTTGCATTGACGAGTCCGCCATCAACAGCGGCGCGGCTTGGGATACTACCTACCCCCATCAGACCTTTGTCGACCTACTCACTCTGACGGAAAAAATGCTGAGTGGCAACACAAATCGTTCCATTTGGATTCACGGTGCTTACGGTACCGGTAAATCTCAGTGCGCTTATACACTCAAAAAGCTACTGGAGGTGCCGGAAAATGAAGTTAGAGCATATTGGGACAAGTTTGAGCCGCTGAAAAAGAATCCTGTTCTGCTAGAAAAGCTTATCGGTCACAAGGAGCAGGGCATTGTGACGGCATACCGCTATGCCTCCGGAAGCATTACCACACCACAACAGCTTTTCTTTGCGGTGCAGGAAAGCATCAAGAAGGCCTTGGATACGAACAAGGTCTCATACAAGGGTGAAAATTCCCTGAAAGAGAGCGTTATTGCTTGGCTGGAAGATCCGATTCACAATCAGTTTATGAACGCTCTACTTCAAAAGCCGAAGTGGATGTCCACCTTTTCTCAGTCCTCTGCAGATGAGATTATCAACACACTGAAAAAGAGCAACGATGTTTCCTCTCTAATGGATAATATTTTTGGTCTTGCCGCAGAAGAGGGCATTACAGCTCTCGACCTTTCCGCAGATTCCCTGCGTGACTGGATTGTGGATATTATCGATAAAAATAATATTAAGCTCGTTCTTATCTGGGACGAATTCAGTGACTATTTCCGTCAGAACAGCACCTCTCTGGGCGAGTTTCAGAAAATTGTTTCCATCTGTCAGGAAAAACCATTCTACTTCGTCATCGTTACGCATCCCCTATCCTCCCTTGCAAAAAAGTATGACAGCGGAGATAAGACTAATCCTTGGTCTGTTGTGCAGCAACGCTTTGATAAGGTGGAAATCACCCTGCCTGACAACATCGCCTTTGACCTTATCGGTCATGCATTTAGCGTAAAGCCCGCCGCAAAAGCGAGCTGGGTACAGATGACCGGAGATTTGAATTATTATGTGACGAATGCCCGAAATGCCGTCATCAAAGCGGCAAATATTAGCGGCGAAAATGTGATGCGGGATATTTTACCTATTCATCCAATTGCGGCGCTCGTTCTAAAAAATATTGCCTCTGCTTTCCAGTCCAATCAGCGTAGTATGTTTGACTTTATCAAAACGCCGAAGGATATGGATGTCAAGGCATTCCAGTGGTTTATCCAGAATACCAGCCCACTTTCCGACCGACCCTTCCTAACCGTGGATATGCTCTGGGACTTCTTCTATGAGAAGGGCAAAGATTACCTGTCCTCAGACATCAAGCTTATTTTGGACACCTTCCCTCAGCAGACACAACTAAATGATAAAGAAAAAGTCGTCCTGCAGACCATTTTGATTATGCAGTCTATTGACCAGCGACTAGGCGGTGCACTTCCGATTCTAAAGCCTACGGACCAAAATATCAGCTATGCTTTTGAAGGCGATACCGGCGAACTAGAATCCTCCTGCAAGAGCATCGCAAAAGCTCTGGTAAAGAAAGGTATCTTGATTGAAAATCCGATTGCGGACGGCAAAAAAGTGTATTCCGCTGCTGTTCTTGCAGGTGATAGCGCCAAGATTGAGGCGTTCAAGAAGGATATCCGTGAGAAGCAAGGTACAACTGCCAAGCTCGTCTCGGAAGGTGCTGCTGTTGCAACGGCACTCAGCCTTCCTCCTGCGCTGAAGCTTCGCTACGCGCTGGATTTGGAAAGCGGCAAACTGCCGGTTGTAACTATGTCAGATTTCAAGAAAGCTATGGATGCCTTGAAGAACAAAGATGTGGGCTGGCATTTTTATGCCGTACTTGCGCTGGCAAAGACCGACGAAGAAGCTCAAAGCTTCCGCACTCTGATAAAGAAAACCATCGCAGATCCTGCATATAAAAACATTGCTATTATTGATGCTTTGTCCACACCTTTGGGATTAGAAGCTTTTGAGCAGTATGTAGACTACTCCGCTATGTCAATGTATTACAATGGCAACAACGGACAGCAGTCAAAAGAAAATGCAAAAAAGGCAAAAGATGTACTGGAGCGTGATTGGAAAGATCGTATTCACGACGGACAGTTCATCGTCTTTACCTATGCAAATCAGGACGGTGAAAAAGCAATCGGCGCTGGCGCTGTTCAGACTATTCTGCAAACGATTGTCCTGAATCGATTCAAGCATGTACAAGACTTTACAAAGGGCCTTTCAGAAACTCAGTTGAAGCTCACTACTCCGAAGCCCGTTGCAAAATACGGTATGGGCGTAATGGAAATCAAGGGCCTGATTGCCGGATGTGAAAAGTCCATTCTGGGCAAATTCTGGGGCAAGAAGGAATATTGGAAGGACGAGTCTCTTGCAGGTGAGCATATCGTCATCATAAAGAAATCTGTTGACAAGATGATTGAAGATGCCTTCAAGAGTAGCGGTAAGATTTCAATTGGTGAAATTTACGATTACTTGGAAACCACTTTTGGCTTTTCCGTCTGTAACCTTTCTGCATTCATTACCGGTTTCCTGCTGAAAGAATATAGTACAGAGCCATATCGTTCTATGGATGCGGAAGGACACAGAGATTCCATGACGCCAGACAAGCTTTCTGAGATGATTGGAAACTATATCGGTAAGAGTCCTAAATCAACCTATATTGTCAGCTTGACCGAAGAGGAAAAGGCATTCTATGAGCTCACGGAAAACGCATGGAATATTACCGCCAACACATGCTCCTCACCCCAGCAGGCAGGTACGCTCGTTCTTTCAAAAATGAGAGACCTGTCATATCCTGTTTGGTGCCTGGAAGATGTGGACACTACCGGAGTATTTGACCTTGTCAAGCTTTATATCAAGCTCGTGCAGAGTAAAGGCGATGAAGCACACGATGTGGCCAATGAAATCGGTAAGATTGCAATTCAGCGGCCGTCATCCGCGCAAAATCTGAAGGCACTGCTCACTCTTGACAACTGCAAAAAGGGTATGCATATATTCCTTGAACGTTTTGAGGGCGGCAAGCTGTTGAATGTTGCCAAAGAAATCGGTGCAGATGATTCCGTCATGACAGATATTAAGAAACTGTTCAGCGTTCAGTATTCTGCCCTTTGGATTGGGTCGACTGGAGAGGATGAAATCCGAAAACTCATAACTGAATATGAAGTTGTGAAGTCTACCAATATTCTTCTGAATGTTACTGCTCATTCCAAGGATGCTGCATTTAAGGAATGGCGAGAAACGTTGAAGTTTATCGGTTTCTCCTGCGAGTCTGTCAAGGCTAAAAAGCCTGCACTTGATAAGTTTTTCTACAGTTTACTTCGCATTGCAAACTACGAGGATATGCTACCAGAGCATGTAAAGTCATTCCTTGATGAGATGACCAATCATATGGCTGATATTCGGGGGATACTTAATAATCCTCTATCAGTCTTTATGGATATATACGCTCCCTATCTAGAAGGTTTTACTGAGGCAGAATGTGAGGAAATCAAGAATTCCATCACATCTGAGATGTTTACTGTCTCCTCCACAGCAAGCAATGCTACCGTGAAAAAAGCCGCAGAAGACTACAGAAAGAATCAGGTGAAATCGCAACTTTATAAGCTGTGGAGCGATAAGACCGGAGGAAGTAAAAATCCTCGTGTATGGTCTGAAAAACACCGCACGCCAATTCTGTGCTGCATGAAAGATACTCAGTATATCGCCGCAAAGAAAGTGTTTGCTACACTTAACAGTAGCACGCAAAGCGAAGCGGATATCAAGGAGGCTTTGGAATTTCTTCAGAAAGCTGACTTCTTTGATGATATTGCTTCCGCTGATTATCGTGATGAGTGCTTTGCAAAGCATATTATTGGTGATTACACAAGCCTAATTTCAGATATGAATGCGGTAAGAGACGCACTGGAAAGTACCGGGATTAGCGCCTATGAATGGAATGACAACCCTTCTATTAGAAGCAAGGTTGATAGTATGGCGAATGCTGAATATAATGCAGGCGGCAGTGATAAGGTTGTCGACATCATCGAAAGCATGGATGATGCAGAACTAAAGAAATGGCTGACTGACATTGTCAGAAAGGATATGGGCCTTGGCATCAAGATCATTATTAACAAGGAGGAGTAAGATATGCTTTGTCGAGAAGTGCAAAACTACATATCAACTGCAAAAGGACTGCCGTTTTTCTATGTAGTTGGTGATGAAGGCTACTCTTCTGTACTGGAAGAATTGAAGCAAGTGGATATCTCCATTGTGAGAATGAGTGATTTCTGCTTCAAGGATGATAAATTTCCTAGCGTAGATGAGCTGGTGGATTATTTCCGAACTTCCGATGTGGATTATAGAAACAACAAATTTGTCGTCGTCGGTCTTGGTGAATATCTTGCACTCAGAGGACCCGCCATTGCAGAGAAGGAACTACGTAGGTTGAAGAATACCACCCTTGGAAATGCAAGAGCCATTCTTCTGCTGAGGGGGGTTCCTATTCAGGCCACGAAAATTATCCGTGATGATAACAAGATAGTGGACCAGCAGAGAGCATATATCTCCGCCAATTCTCTCACGAACATATCAATTACGAATACACCGGAAGATGTTGGTCTTGTTGCAAATGAGGGTGTAAAACATTTGCTACTAGCACTGGAAGACGGCGCTTGCGGAAATGTATATGCAAGTACCTCATTGGTTCTTGATAACACCATCTTTCCGATATCTAACCTCTCAGGAGCATATTCTGTTGTAAAGCTGCTTGTTGAGAACTTTACACTTGATATCGGGCTCGGTACGAAAGAACAGTGGCAGCGGCTTCTGAAGGACCTAAATAAATACGGTAAAGACATCAAGACCGTATTTGATAAGAACGGCATTGACGAAAGAATCGTTGACGATTTGTGCTTGGCAGTTTCCGGCCTTGAGTATCGAAACTGGCTGGTTTTCCTGTATTTCAAATTAAATGCGAACCAGATACAAAACGCCTACCTGAAACTTGTGGTTGATGAAACCCTGAGTTTTCAGGATTTCAAAACCAATCTTATGGTAAAGATTACGGAGCTTTCCCATAAAGACCAGCATTTTAGACGGTTGTATGATGAGAGAAAAAAGCTGCTAAAAGATTTCCCAGAAGAAGATGTTGCCATCTTTGTGAAGGCAAATGAAATTGACCCGGCAGAGAGCATCTATCGCCTGACCGATAATACACTACTGGAAAAGAAGACTGCAGTTAAGTGGGTGGCACGGAACGGTTTTAGTGAAGCCATATCCTATGTATATCCCGCTCTTGATGCATATCTGAAGAAATATATATTTGACTGCCCTGTACTTGCAAGCGAATTGACAGAATACTTTGATTTTTATAAGCAGCAAAAGGTTTCCAATCGCATTTCAGATGATTTTGTCAAGCTCGTTGAAAAGTATGCATCTGGCATTTCATACGCGCAGCTACCCACAAGGGATAATGCGATCAAGGCCATTGCAGACAAGAACAGTGCTTACCTGTATTGGATCGACGCATTAGGCGTGGAGTACCTTTCTTATATTACCGCCCTTGCGAAGAAAAAGGGTCTGTCGATTCATACAGATATTGTCCGCTCCGATTTGCCGACAATTACATCGATAAACAAGCAGTTCTATGAACAATGGACGGGCGGTAAAAAATACAAAGAAGAACAGCTCGACAACATCAAGCATAAGGATAAGGGTGGCTATTTCTTTACGGATGACGAGGACCCGATTCATATTCCGGCAGAGCTTGAGATAATCGAAAAAGCTCTGAATACTGCTGCGATGGAGCTCAGCATGCATAACTGCAAATCGTTTGTTATCGCAAGCGATCACGGCGCTTCCAGATTGGCTGTTATAAAAAAGCAGGAAGTGCCGTATGAAACCGACACCAAGGGTGAACACTCTGGACGATGCTGCAAGGCTTTCGATGGATGTAATGTTCCTTACAAGGTTGAGGATAACGGATTTATCATTCTTTCCGATTATGGCAGATTCCGTGGCAGCCGCACTGCCAATGTAGAAGTTCACGGAGGCGCCAGCCTTGAGGAAATTGTTGTACCTGTAATTACGCTGACACTGAAAAAGCAGGCAAGCGTTCAGATTACAGTTATACATCCTGACGATATTACTGCAGATCGACATGATGGTGTTACGCTGAACTTGTACATTTCAGATGTGGAGTCACCGAACAACATCAGTCTTGTGATCGAGGATAAGCCTTATCAAGGTAAATCGGAAGATGGATCACATTACACCTTTGGACTTAAAGATATTAAGCGGGCAAAGACGAAGCCGTACACGGCCGATGTCTTTGACGGTGCTGATTTGATCGGTAGTGTTTCCTTCAAGGTGAGAGGCAAGACCGCTACAGTTAAAGATGATTTCGATTTTGGTGATGAATTCTAAGGAGGAGAACTATGGAGCTTTCCGAAAAGCTAAGAGATAATTTTGACGAGATGGTTGTCTATAAAGATTTGAAGAAAACCAACTTCTTCTCCACACTGAGTCTCCCTGCCTTTATGCGCGATTGGCTGCTGAAAAAGTTCGAGGACGACGAGGGTGAATTTGATAAAGACGATCTTGCCAGATTTGTCAAAAAATATATTCCTAGAAAAGACGACTGGAATGCGATAAAAAATGACATTGTTATTGAAGGTAAGACAGTAAAATTTCTTGCCAAGGTATCTGTAAATATTGACATCAAAACCGGTGAGGTTTCTTTTGCTCTGCCAGATTTCGGCTTGGGATTTAAAGAAACTATCATTGAAAGCGATGTGTGGGATTCATGCAAAGATGACCTTGTAAAAGGAAGAGATATATGGGGAATGGTGGAGCTTGGATATCGCTCGCCAGACGATTTTGATTTTACCTTTGAGTACGAAAGAAAATCGTCTAAAGCCAAAAATTCTAAAGATGGAAAAATCAAGCTTGCTTCCTTCAAAAATTTCTGTCCCTACGATATTGACCTTGAGGACTACAAAGAGGCCCGCAAAGAATTCACTACAGACGAATGGATTGATGTTATCCTTGGAGCTGTTGACTATAATGCCGCCGGATACGAAACCGAAGAAGAAAAGCTCACTATGCTTACCAGACTGCTTCCGTTTGTTGAAAAGCGCCTGAATCTGATCGAGCTTGCTCCAAAGGGTACTGGCAAATCTTATCTTTTTGGAAATGTTAGCCGATATGGGTGGCTTTCCAGCGGTGGTGTCATGAGCCGCGCCAAAATGTTCTATGACCAGACAAAGCGCCGAGAGGGATTGATTTCCGGGAGCGATTTCGTCACACTGGACGAAGTGCAGACAATTTCTTTTACCGATACCGATGAAATGCGGGCTGCTTTGAAAGGCTATTTGGAACAGGGCACATTTACCGTGGGCGACTATAAAGGAACTGCAGATGCCGGTATGATACTTTGCGGCAACATTCGCAAGGAAATCATGGATGCAGACGGTTATGAGAATATGTTCACCGAGTTGCCGCTCGTTTTCCATGAGTCAGCGTTGATTGAAAGATTTCACGGATTCATTAAAGGATGGAATATTCCACGCATGAAAGACGATTTGAAGGTAAATGGATGGGCGTTGAATTCGGAATACTTCTGTTCAATCATGCATGAACTTCGCAGTGATATGACCTACAGGAGCATCGTGGACGAATATATTGTTGTACCAGAAGGAGCCGACACGCGTGATACCGAAGCCGTGAAGCGAATTGCTACGGCATACCTGAAACTGCTCTTCCCGAATGTTCAGCGCATGGAAGATATAACACCGAGAGAATTCAAGAGATACTGCTTTGACCGTGCTCGCAGGATGAGAGATACAATTAAATATCAGCTTGGCTTACTTGATGTAGAGTATGCCGGAAAGGATTTGCCACCATTTAAGATTTACGGCATAGATGCTGAGTGACATGGAAACAAAAAAATGTTATGTATGCGGAAAAACTCCGTTGACAAAGGATGAAATAGGACTTACTAAAAAGATAATCGATAAGAAAGCTACAGCTTTTTATTGCTTGCCCTGTCTGGCGGAGTATCTTGAAGTAACCGAAGAGGAGCTGCTCGCCAAGATTGAGGAATTCAAGAACGAGGGCTGCACACTGTTCAAGTGAGGTGTTATAGCTAATGAAGCAATATATCTATGCCGATAATGCGGCAACAACAAAACTGGATAAAGCTGCGTTTGAGTCGATGATACCTTGGCTTCTTGAAGAGTACGGGAATGCTTCACAGCCATATGCATTTGCACGCAAACCGAAAAAAGCCATTGCAGACGCAAGAGCTACCATTGCAGAATGTATAGGCGCCTTGCCGGAGGAAATTTATTTTACCTCCGGCGGCACGGAAAGCGACAACTGGGCTATAAAGGGATCTGCTTTTTCAGATCCTTACAAACGAGCCACTATTACCTCTTCTATAGAACATCATGCTGTTCTTCGCACATGTTCGGCAATAGAAAGCATGGGGTATCCTGTTACATATGTATCTCCCAACAGATCTGGCATTATTACTGCAGATGCTCTTGAAGAGTTAATAACAGAGAATACCCGTCTTGTTTCTATCATGTTCTCCAATAACGAGATTGGAACCATTGAACCAATAAAGGAGTTGGTCGCGATTGCACACAAACATGGGGCGCTATTTCATACCGACGCAGTTCAAGCAGTCGGACACATTCCAATAAATGTGCAAGATCTCGGAATTGATATGTTGTCTGCTTCGGCTCATAAATTCAATGGTCCAAAGGGAGTCGGCTTTCTATACATTCGTAACGGGACTGAGATTAAGCCATTGAATGATGGTGGGTCTCAGGAGCGAGGTCTGCGAGCAGGTACGGAAAATATCGCTGAAATAGTGGGTATGGCTACCGCTCTCAAAATGAATATCAAGCACATAGAGGAAAACAAAAAATACATTTACTCACTTGAGCAAGTATTATTATCTGGTATCGGAGATTTAGACTTCATTAAGAATGGGGCTGATAACCACATCCCGGGAAATATCAGCTTATCTTTTAAAAACTCTGATGGAGAAGCTATCTTGCATCGAATGGATCTTATGGGAATCTGTATCTCAACTGGTTCTGCTTGTGATACTGTTAACACTCAGATTTCTCATGTAATTAAAGCTATTGGGGTTCCAGAAGAGTATGCCGCTGGCACCATAAGAATATCTCTAAGCAAAGATAACACAAAAGAAGAAGCTGAAAATATTGCTACTGCATTGGTTCGGATACTTGGTAAAAAATAAGATGGTTGTTGGCACATGAGTAGCTATCTAACGAGATAATCTCCCTTTTTGAATAAAAATATGAGAACTTCCATCGGCTTAATCGAAAAATGCACTTTAGTAGAGTTTTTAATATATTCTCTGGACTTCTGCGCCAACCTGTGGTACTGTTGTGTACTGCAAAGGAGGTGCGGATATGGCACAGATGAGTTTAGAAGAATTATACCGCGGAGAAGGTGTGGGAGAGAAGTACGGTATCTTGGGAGAAGTTATGAAAGACTTCCTCCAAAATGGGCGTCCGTCGGAATACGACGAGCGTACTTGGCTTGAAATGCTGCTTGTCAAGCACGCGCTGATTGCGGTAGAGAAAATGAAAAATGAGGGCGACACGGTGTCGGGTATGACCGATGACATGTCGTCCTCTTCTTATGTGAGGTGGAATGAAAATGACAACGCTTGAAGATCTGTACTACGGCAATATCATTCCGCACGAACACAGTTTTAAGCGCGGGAGTGCTCACAGCGAAGTGTTGAGCTATGTTATTCGGCATCAGGACAGCTTGATACCGACGCTCACGGTTCAGCAGAAAGAAATCTTTGAAAAGCTCAAAGACTGCGAGGCGGAACTGCACGGTATGAATGAGCGCGAAGCGTTTATCAGCGGCTTTAAGCTCGCGGCGAGAATCATGACCGAAGTGTTGTACGAGCCGTCAGAGGATTGAATTTGCAGAAACAAGGCCGAGCCGATTTTGCGGTTTGGCCTTGCGATTTTCAGTTCGACACAGCACGGTTAAAATCTGCACCGCAGAAAACAAAGAAAACAGTATTCCCGCAAAAGCGCCGGAATATACACTGTTGGCGCAAAAAACTTGACAGAATTTCCCTGGTATGTTATACTACAAGTAAAGAAAGCAACCGACAATTGAATACACATATTTCTGTTTTGAGTTTCAGACTCGCACTTACATAATCACCGATGCAACTACGCATCGGGATTGAGTGCGGGTCTTTTTGTTTTGCAAAACAGCAGTCCTCTACATAACACGGCGAAAAACCGTGTGAATTTAACAGGAGGAAAAACCAATGAAAGAATCTGTTTACACCGCTTATGAGGATCTGCCGTTGTTTCTTAATGCTGAAACAGTGGCGAAGCTCCTCGGTATCTCCATCTCAAGCAGCTACGAGCTGATGCACGAGAAAGGATTTCCGTCGTTGCGTATCGGCTCACGGCTCATCGTACCGAAAGAAAAATTCCGCGCATGGGTCGAAGAAAAGACGGGAGGCAGCATTTGAAATTCACCCGATATCCAAAGCGTGATGCGATCCGGGATTATTTTCCTCTGCCGAATGAAATTTTCAGCTTGGGTCTCAGCACCGGTGAGATCGCAGTGTATGCGTATCTGATGTACTGCGAGGACAGGAAAACATTTCAATGCCATCCGAGCTACAAAACGATCGGGAAAGCTGTCGGCATGAGCAAAAACACCGTCAAGAAATATGTGGACAGACTGATTGAAAAACGGCTAATCACTGCCGAGCCTACCTCAGTCAT
>ERZ839823.416-NODE-416-length-62220-cov-4.996107_pt1 | contig 62220 bp, 49 predicted proteins | sample MGYA00519862_ERZ839823 | MGnify/ENA primary metagenome ERZ839823 (study PRJEB31850, sample SAMEA3708853) | human gut metagenome | biome: human gut; feature: human-associated habitat; material: faeces | place: China | collected 2014 ...
CGCTACGCCATCGACAGCACGAAGCTCCAGCGCGAGCTGGGCTGGAGGCCGACGCACACCGACTTCGCCGAGGGGCTCAGGGCCACCATCGACTGGTACGTGGAGAACGAGTCCTGGTGGCGCCCCGCCAAGGAGGCCACCGAGGCCCCCTACCGCGCGCGGGGGCGGTAGGGGGTGTGCTGCTGGCGTATGGGATCTGGCTCATGTGGCAAATAGCGTGTTCGCATTGGGGACATCGGCGCAGGTTGACGCCCCCTATTTTTGGCTGGTTAAATCGTGCATGCATTTGTCTTTGCGGACTGTTTACGCGTTTGGCTATCGGATTCATGGGATTCAAGGCGCGCTAAGTTCATGTCCGCACCGGCGCTTAAAATCTAAACGGAACAGCATGAGCGACTTGCTGAAAGTCTTGTGCTGTGGATTCGTTGATGAATTGGTTTCGAGGGCGAGGTGAACATGAAGGGCAGAAATCAACACGTTACAAAGCGGGCGGACGGAAGTTGGCAGGTTAAAGGCGAAGGGGCGAGTCGCGCTTCATTCGTTACGACGACACAACGCGATGCTATAAATCGCGGACGAATCATTAGCTCTAACCAACAGTCCGAGTTGATTATCCATCGCCCTGACGGCAGAATTCGCGCAAGGGATTCCCATGGGTTCGATCCCTTCCCTCCGCGAGACTAAGGGTTCGGGCTCATTTCGGCTGTAGGCGCGGGATATCGTGTCTACAGCCGATAAATGGTTCTGTACTGCGATTAATTGTGAACACGGGATTTATCCATTCTGGTTATTGGAGGATTATGTAATGAAGACTCAGTTATTGGTATATAGAAAACAGGGTTGTGGATTCGCGGAAACAACCGACCTTACGATAAGAGAATTCAGCAATGCGAGCGCCTTTGATGCCTTTGAGCTAACGGTCATTGACTTGCAGGATGACAATTTATGGAAATGCGATCCATGCGATGTGTCATTATTAAAGGACCATGCAGATATTGCTTCGATTAGTCAGATGGTGCTGCAATCAAAAAAATCTGAATGCATCATCTTGCTTCCGCAAAACTGTTTGTATTCATATTCCTACGAATATGATTCACGCATTGACGCTAAGAGATATAAGCGTAATAAGCTTCTGAAGGATTTTATTAAGGATTTTGCCGACTCTCCGATATGCGAATTGTTTCCTTTTCCGCTGCCCATTTGTTTTGGAGAATCGAAAACGGCACTTGCAGACAGAGAGCTTCATTCGGATTTTTCTTTCAGTTCACCGATACTGCATCCTATTAAGCCCCTTCTTTTTTCGAACGCATCAACAGTTTCAGCCGTTCTAATCTCCGAGGCTTTTGCCGCTACAACTCTTCAGGTAAATGACAATGAGGACCTATCGGCGGTTATTAATGGAATTTTTCCAACTGAAAGCCAGCTCACTTGCGTTCCTGATTGGCTGGATGAAGTTGAATTTCATGATGAGACAGTACAAAGAGCGCGAGTAAAAGAAATAGATGAACAAATGGCTGTTCTGAACGAGGAGAAGAAAGGGATTGAGAAAGTCCTTTCTAGTTATCGGGATATTAAGTCAGTCCTTTGTACCAAAGATTTTGATCTTGAAAATAATGCTCGGCACCTTTTGGCCGAGATTGCTGAGGTTGATGAAACCTTTGAAGACAATAAGGAAGAGGATTTCAACTTCTCTTACGATGACACTTTCTATTTGATTGAAATTAAAGGCAGCGGCCGCGGGCTGAAGCGACAGCATATTTCAAAGACATACGATCATGTCCAAATTAAAATGGATGAGATGGAGGCCGAAGGCGACTCCCGAAAAATCAAAGGTGTTTTAATATTTGCATCTCAAATTGAGTTAAGACCCGAAGAGCGCGATCCATTCCCTGAGAAGCAGATTTCTATTGCACAGAGAACTGAAATCGCAGTTCTATCAACTGAGACATTGCTTCGTTGTTATGAAGCCTATATTGAAGGCCGCCTGACTTCAGATGCGTTCAAGGGGACCCTGCGCCAATCGTCTGGCTTGATAAGCCCGGATGCGTTCGGACTGCATGGCTAGATAACCGTTGGCGCCCCTATGAGCTGCAACTTTGATTTGAAAACTAAATTATCAGCTTCTATTAACATATTGCTTGCAAAACAATAATTGCTTTTCCTGTTGGATGGTATTGCGATGGGTTACAACTACGAAGCGTTGGATAGTTTTGAATTCGAGAAGCTCGCGCGTGATGTTACCGAGAAAATCGTGGGCATTAAGGTGCCGTCAAGATTCTTTCGCAAATTGGTTTAGCCGTCCTCGGTCCCTTTCCCTTCTTGCCCTCCGCCTTTCCCTTCAGCTTGTCCGTCTTTTCCAGCTTGGACATTTCCAGGTACCTCCTCTTGCCCCATTCGCGCTCCACTGTGTACTTCAGCCTCGCCGTCGCCAGCCTGAGGGGTGAGTTGTCGTCCGGAAAGGTCCCGACGACCCTCGCTCTCCTCCTGATCTCGCGGTTGATGCGCTCGATTCCGTTGTTCGTCCTGATCCGGCGCTAGTGTTCCGGCGGGAATTCCGTGTAGGCAAGTGTCTCGGCGAACCCGTCGCGCACCGTCCTCGCGCCCGCCCCGCGGAGCTTCGGCACGCTGAGCTCGACTTCCTCGGCGCCCGTGACGAGCCTCCTCGCGCAGCGACCGCTGCGGTAGGCCTCCCGGCCTGCCGTCCTCCCGTAGCGCTCGGCCCCGACAAGCTCGGACGCCTCCTCTTTGGGCAGCGCGTCGAGCGACCCATCGTCGATCGATACGATGTTCGCAGACGGGGCTCGTGCCCCTTTCGTCGATGATTTGTTGTTTGGTCGCCTGAACTCATATGACGACGCGTGAATCGTGTTCCTCTATGTGTTTGTCAATTTGTGAAAGAAATTATGCGTCACCTCCTTATGCGCAACTACTTTCCCCATGGGTTATTAAGACTGCCCAAGACGGATTGTTGATCGTTGGAGATTGGTTTGCCCAACTGGGCTTAAGGTCCTTGATCTGGATTTCCCAGTCGCCCTATAACGTTCTTGCAATGAGTACTGTAGTGGTCATTGCAAGAACGTTTCTGGCAATCTATGCGCTGTTTAGGAACATGAACTACTACGACATGAACGTACCGTTTCTTGAGAACTTCTTCAACGCCGTTAAGGGTGCGGCGATGAAACTGTCCACGGCGATCTTCGGCGAACACGCGATACATGCGTTGTGCAAGAAGAAGGGGGAGTGACAACGGGATGAAATCCTCCGCGAAGAGCAGCCAGGAATAGGCCGAGAATGGGCGACTCGCTGCTCAATAGAGTACATTTTGCAGTATAAACTTGATGCGGGACTAGCATGCTTTCTATTTATAGCCGGCTAATATCAAGCCTTAGACACTAATGTGATGGTAAAGTTACTTGAGACAAGGTCGCAGCTAGTCATTGATCGCCCCGATTGGAGCGAGTCCTCTGTCAAAGATGGACTGAGACGTTTTTACCAATTCGGGTCCGTGCATATGGTTATTCCATAGCCACGGACCCGAAACCGTGCCTACGGAATAACCATATGCACGGCCTGTGCGGCCTTGTCCTTATTGGAATCGAGGTGCAATGCTCTGCGACTGTATCAGTAAAACTGATTTGAATATCCTGAGAAATCATCTGAGGGTTTATCGTGACGTCAATAAACTGCCCTTGTTTATCTTTCCCTGCGGCGGTGATCAGAGCCTGCATTCCTCTCGACGATTCTTTAGAGCTTATGTGTCCAACAATCACACCGAGGCTTTAAAAAACGTTTTTTGTCTTACTGCCGAAGACGTAGCGGCGGAAATGGACGGTTCGAGACTTAATTTTCTTCAGCAAGAGGCCATGCTTGCCGACATATCTGACTGGATATTGATTTTTGCAGAGAGCTGTGGATCTTTTTGCGAGTTGGGTGCTTTCTCCGCTTTGCCTCATGCTGCTTGGATTACCTCTGTTGCCGTTGGAAAGCAATATAAGGGCTCTCGGAGCTTCTTGATTGATGGGCCAGTGAAAGAAATAGCCACGGGCGACTCTTCGCTTAACAAAGTCTTTTACTTAGACTTAAATAACCCGATGTCTTCGCCTGACTTGTGCCGCTTTGTTTCTGAACTAAGACTCCTTATTGGTGTTAATGCTACTAAGCGGGGCAAGGCTGGCTTAAAGGCCGCTAGAAAGAAGATCAATCGAGACGAATCCGAGATTAACGTGGGCTCACTCGTCCATGAGTTACTTGATTTGCTTCAAATATTGGGGCCCATGTCAGAGACCGATTTACGAACGATATACTGTGCGGCCAAAGGTTTCCGTGCTAGTAAGCTCAAAATATACTCACCCATTTTAAATGCGGATATGAAAAATGCCGGCGTTCCGATATCTTGGTCGGATGTTTGCTGCATGATGAGAGCTACCGGTCTTGTTTCTAAAGTGGGATGCAACAAGGGTTCGGACTCCCTGATTAAAAGCACGATACACCTCGATTCCTATTTCATGTTTAAGGGAAGCGAAGACCAAGATTTCTCAAACATGAGGGCGCGGGTAATCCTTCGCAAGAGATCAATGGGGTATGGAGGCGTTGCCGGTGTCTATTGCGGATAGAATTTGCTTCGATCTTGGAATGACAAATCGCCAGCTACTGGACCTTGCGAGCTCAACGACAGATAAGTATCACTGTTTTTCTGCCGGCGGGAGAAAGATCGTTGCGCCTCAACCAGATTTGAAGCTCGTTCAGTGTTGGATATCGGACTATATAAATACGGAGTTTGATATAGATCTTCCTTACGCTACAGCCTACGAAAAGGGCTCAAGTGTCTGCCGTAATGCCGGGCTCCATGCTAAGAGCAGTCATTTTCTTCTGCTTGATATTTGCCATTTCTTTGAGTCCTGCACTCAGCAAATGGTTAGGAATTTGTTTTCAGGGGGAACGTATCGGTCGACAAACGCTGAATCTCGCTCGCGTCTTACTGCAGACGATATCGATCTTCTCGTAGCTTTATCATGTTATCGGGGTTCTCTTGCAACGGGTTCTCCGTGTTCGCCCTTTATTGCCAATCGCATAATGGCTTCGTTTGACCAAGAGATTGCAGCTAGACTAGGCGAAGGATTCGTCTACTCACGATACTCTGACGACATCTGCATTTCATCATCTGAATGGATAAACTCTGCGGAGATTTCAACTTTTGTTGGTAATCGCCTACGGCAAAAGGGTTTTGATTTGAATAATGACAAAACTCGTTGTTTTGGGCGAGGGCACCTTCGTAAAATCACGGGTATCTATCTTGACTGCGATGGCGTCCTTCGACTGGGGCCTCAAAGAAAAGCAGAGCTAAAGCGCTTGTTATACCAGGTGCTTATGCGCGAGTGCGATCCTAATCACGCCCATCGCGTTTTATGCCATCTGAGCTTTTGCAAACAGGTTGAACCGGATTATTGCAATGCACTTTTAGCCAAGTACGCGAGCTATGGTAAGGCTGTGTCCAGCGGAGGCGTTATGCCTGCACTAATGGAGCTCGCCTATGGGTGATGGATGGCGGTGTCGCGAAAGACGTTCCAATGGTTGCCAATCCGCGCTTTCTTCTCTCTCGTCTCCATCGAGAGGGGCTTCATGGGCATAGCTTCTCTTGCGCTTACATTTCCCCTCGGGAACCCGTCTCGCTTTGAATTCGGACGTTCTGTTGTCGCTGCGTGCCCTGATTATGTCGATGCTGCACGGTAGGTTGTTCGCTGCCGGTTTGTTTCACGGCTATAATTACGTCCAATTAAGGAGGAAAGATATGTTTGGCAAAGTCAGGAAAACAAGAAGCGATTGTACGGTTGGTACTTACGAGAAGAAGCATGACCTCCCAACAGGCACACTTAGGAATTCTGATGGGCGTAAGGCTAGGAAGGATAAAACTCTGAAATCCCTTCGAAAAGAAACTGGAAGTGACTATCGATAGCTTCTGAAACTTAAAGATTGGGGTTCTGCCATAATAAAGTCTCAGTAATTTTCGTTGATCACATCGACTCGATTAACCATCGGGCCGTGGAACAGGCGCATGGCGATTTCCTTCTATATATTCGGAATGATGAGTTGAGCCATGATTGCCCCTGTCGATATCCGTTGCCGTTTCCCGCATGCTGTTTCGTTCAGACGTCCGTGAAGCATGCCTATCTGGCGTTCGCTCGTCCGTGACGAGCGAACGCCAGATAGCAATATTGATTTGTGTCTAGTCTGCGGCGAAGCAATGATTTTTTGCACGCTATGTGAACTCTGCCTTGAGATCGAGGGAGAGCTCGGATGAGATGTCGAGATTGTCGCTAGCCCGCCTGAGCACATGCGCCCTGCGTCTCGCAAAGTCATTGAATAGGATGAAGTGCGTCTCTATGAAGCAGGATATAAGGACGTGGAGTTCATCGAGGTCATCCTTTCTGATTGCGAGATTCTGGCTAAGCGAATTAATCGCTTCGATGATACGGAGGCTTTTTCGTTGGTGATTTGAGCGAGGAAGGCGAGATTGTACCGTTTGGTAAGGTAGTGTCGAGAAAGTTGGTGTAGCGCCCGATTCGTAGCGAACCGGCCTGGCGTCCGGGGGCATGGCCCTGTTTGGCAGATTACCGTTGTGATGCATGACTTATGACACGATCGCAAACCAGTAGAGGGCAGAGTCGGCTCGACTTGACGTCATGAATAAGGTTGATGCCGAGCAGATTCCTTGAGCGCAATATGGAACGATACTTCTTAATCTTACGTTGATGGCCGGCGCCATCATATTGGGCTGTTTGGATAAAACAACCGTTGCCTGTTCTCTTGTAGGCGGGCTTGCGGCGATTAATGTTCTCAATCTATTTGTGTCCAACCGCTCTTCGAAATAGTGATGCTGCGCTATGATGTCCTAAATGAAAAACGAAGGCGTGCTATAGGCCATCGTTTTGCAAGGGGGTTCCTTCCTAAGGGAGGGCATCCCCTAGTTTTATTTAGATGGAGATTTTGGGGAGCGGACATCTGTATTTCTGATCGTTCCTCATTAGTGCCCTATTGGGTTGATGGGCGTTACGGTAAGAGGTTCTCGGTGATACTGTCGTCGTGCACTCTACGTGAGGCGATGACCAAGAAGGGTCGTTGTTCGGTTTTCCGGTAACGACCCTTTGACGTTTCCGCGGCTACTAGGTGTTGTCGTGGATGCCACCTTTGTTGTTAGAACCCTCGATGCGGAGTCGTTATTTCGGAAGTGCGGGGAAATCGAAAACCTCCGAGCACAACTCGAATTTTGACGACAAAACCGCAGGTCGTGGAAGGGTAAGACCAAGGTCTGGTCCCCAGATCTCGGTCTTACCCTGCACTTCCGGATAGACGCAAAAAAGGCGTTAATGCGCCCGATGCGGACCGTCATATAGAGTTGCCAATTGGCAACAAGACGAATATAGTTAGCATTATGCTAACTAAGGGGTGGTTATGAATCGAACCAAGCTCCGACCGACATATTCACTTGACGAAGCGAAGTCTTTGGCTCGCTCGGGAAAGATGATTGTAAATGGTAGGGTGCGCAGACACCTGATGAATCAGTTTGGTTATTTGGACATCGATCATTTCCTTGCTGACCTATTTGATTATCTGAAGCCTGATGATTTTAGAAAATCCATCGCGCTCGATATGGATGGGCCTCTGCATGATGTTTACGCAGATGTCTACGTGTGCCGAGGTTTTGAATGCGAGGATTGGTACGTTAAGTTTTCAATTGATTCCGAAGGAAATGCACATTTAAACGTTTTGTCTGCGAACATCGATGGATACATTCATTAAAGGAGGAGTCATGCGTTGCATGGAATGCGGCAAAGAAATGCAATTTACCACGGCGCCAATGACTGAAATTTACCGTGGAGAGAAAATTACCGTAAAAGGAATTGAGCATTATGTTTGCGAGTGCGGCAACGATGAAATGACTGTTGCAGAGGCGACTAAGCTCGCCCATGCACTTGCCGCGCAATACGCCAAGGCTCATGAGCTTCTATCTCCCTCGGAAATAAAGCATTTGCGCTCAGATCTCGGCTTAACACAGCATGATTTTGAGTCGGTCTTAGGTGTTTCGAAGCCCACGGCCTCTCGTTGGGAGAACGGCGCATCGCAACAATCTATTACTGCCAATACCCTTATGAGGCTCATTCGCGATGTTCCTGAGGTCCGCAGATATCTCGGCTTGTCTCCTCATGAGAGGAGTGCAAGTCTTAGCTCGTCGCTTTTGTCTGTAATACCAGGAGGAAAAGTTCCTGCTTATAGGGATTCTGATCCTTTGGTTGATGAGAATCTCTTCCGATTGGAGATGTAAATGGACTCTCTGAAGAAGCAGCGCATTGAGTCTTCATCGATTACATGCATGTCTAAAAAAGTCGACAGGTTTTCATTTGATGGCGGAATGACCCCTAAGGAGGGAGTTAATAAGTCAGACGGTGAGTTTAACGTTAGAAATGACATAACGAATGCCTTCACTGATGAAAATGGAGCTAGATTTCGGCAGCTCAACCTCGTCATAGAGCTCATTCCCAGCGATGAGGGGCACTATTACCGTTCCGAAATATCCGTGTCCGGTATCTATCGTGCTCCGTCTGATTTAGACGACGAAGCATTTGATAGGGAGGCTCTTAGCTTCGGCATGCAAGACCTGTATTCCTACGCAAGGGGCATTATTGAAAATGTCGCTGCTGGTGGAGTATGGGGGCCGCTTTATCTGCCACAGATTGGATTCACTATTTAGTTCTCATGGCCCCCACATCCTCTAAAAAAGTTCTTAAAACAGCCTTAAAGGCGCTCCAGCTCGCGTTGACAGCGTAAAATACGCATGTTTGACTATGACAAAAGTGGATTTTAGGGGAGGGGTACGCCATGGAGGTGCTGGTTGTTGGCAACACCGCATATGTTGACGATGACTTTTGTGCCAAGGCGTTCCCCGGGGACCATGTGCAGGTCGTAGCCGCGCAGGACACGCGCCGCGACGAGTCGTCGCCCCATGCCTCGTGGAAAGAGCTGCTTCAGCACTTGGAGCAGGCCTACGAGTTCGACCGCGTGGTCTACCTGTCTAATTACCTAACCCCGCATACCGATACCGTGGGCGATATCGAGCTGCTGCGCTCGGTCTTTCGTACGTGCGCGGGTCGCCGGGTCCAACTGCTGTATGTAGCGGGGCCCGCGGGTGCCGAGGGTGCCGCCGATGCCGCGGGGCGAACGGGCAAGGGCATTATCGCGCACGCAGCCAACGACCTGTGCCGCTACTACGCTGCTCGCGAGGGCGTTCAGACCAAGATCCTGCGCGTGCCGTTCCTGTATACCGCGTCTGCCGCGCTGGAGGACCCGTTTTTGGTGCCGATGTTCGACGCGTGCTCAACCGGATCGGCCGCTCTGCAGGGCGCGCAGGATGCGGCGTTTCCTCTGCTGTGTGCCGAGGAGCTTTCGGTGCTGGTACGCCGTACCTTCGACAGCTGGGATGGCAACTTTGAGACGCTCGACGTAGCCGATACCTTCCATCACACGGTGGGTGAGGTGGGCGAGGCCCTTCAGGCGCTGTTTCCAGGGCTCTCAGTTGCCTATGGCGATTCTGCCGGCTACATCCTGCCCGCCAGCGACGTCGCTCGCGTGCGCTATGGCTGGTTTCAGCGCTACGACTTGCTGCGCGACCTCTCGACCATTCAGGCTCGCTGGGATGCTGGCCGTGCAAAGAAGGTCAACCCCTTGCGCGCCGCCATCGACCGCATTCAAATGCGCACGCTGCCTGTCAAATGCCTGGAGACGGCAGCCGCCTGGGTGCTCTTTGAAGTGCTGGAGCGCTTGTTCTCCCAATCGACCCAGCTTAACGTGCTCGATTATCGCCTGCTCTACGTGGTGCTCATCGGCACGCTGTATGGCTTGGACTTTGGCCTGGTTGCGGCGCTGCTGGCGTCGGTGGGTTTGGCCGCGAGTTACTTTACTCTGTACGGCTATACCTTCCAGGGTCTCTTTTACGAGCCGTCTAACTGGCTGCCGTTTATTGCGTACTTTGTTGTAGGTGCCATATGCGGCTATGTGCAGCTGCGCAACAGCGAAGCCATTAGGGCGGAGCGCGATCAAAACGAGCTCGTGCGCAACCGCAATACTTTCCTTACGCAGCTCTACCACGACGCGATCGAGGACAAGCGCGCGTACAGGCGCCAGATCGTGGGTCGCCACGACAGCTTTGGCAAGATCTTTGCCGTGACGCAGGAGCTCGATGTACTCAACCCGCGCGACATCTATCGCAAGTGCTGCGAGCTTCTGGGCGAGATCCTCGAGAACGATTCGGTGGCAATCTACCATGTTTCGGGCGGGGCATTTGCACGCCTGGTGGCAGCAAGTCCCGCGATTGCCGAAGATGCCGCACGCTCGCTCACGCTCGAGCAGCTTGCGCCTCTTTTGGGCGACGGGGGTCGTTCGAACCTGTGGGTGAACCGCGAGCTGACGCCGGGGCTTCCCATGTTTGGATACACGATCGAGCGCGACGGGGCACCCGCCGTGTTGATCTTTGTGCGTAGTGCGGCCGAAAACCAAATGACCCTCTATTATCAAAATCTGTTCCGTATCTTGTGCGGGCTGGTCGAAAGCGCGCTGGGCCGTGCCTTTGACTATGAGGCGGTGGCGCAGGATAAACGCTGCGTTGACGGCACTTGCGTGCTCAAGCAGGCGGCCTTTGGCCAAGAGCTTGCGGCTGAGCAGGCGCTGGCAGATAGCAAGATGGGGAGTTTTTTGCTCCTTCGCGTGGTACCGGGCATGGAGCCTGTCGGCGAGCTGGTGGGCGCAATTGGGTCAGCAATCCGCGAGAGCGACGCGGCGGGCTTGGTCGACGGCAACGTGCTCTACCTGCTTATGCGCCAGGCAAAGGCGTGTGATTTTCCCATTATCCGCGAGCGCCTGAGCGCAAAGCAGATTGCGGTGGAGACCGTCGATGGCGAGGACATCGTGGCGTTGCTGCAGCACATCTCTTACACCGGTGACGGTGAGGGGGGTGCCGCTTGATCTCGCTTGTCGTTGCTGCCGTCTTGCTGCTGATTCATGCGCTGGTTTGCCTGATGCTGTGGACGCTCATGAAGCTGGGCCTGCTGCCGGCGCGCGGGCACATGCTGGCTGTGATAGTGCTGGTGCCGCTGTGGGGCCCGTTGCTGGTGGTTCTGCTAGCGGTCCGCAGCGCGGTGTTTGGCGAGGGACTGAAAGAGTCTGCGCTGGAGTTGCTGCGCTTCAACGACGACCTGCATCGCAGCATCCTAGTGCACGAACGTGATGCCGATGCAGGCGTAGTGCCGCTCGAGGAGGCGCTCATCGTCAACGACCCGGCATACCGGCGCCGCCTAATGCTCTCCATGCTCACCGAGGAGCCCGACGCGTACCTGGCGCAGCTGCAAGCGGCTAAGCTTAACGATGACGTTGAGGTGGCGCACTATGCCGCGACGGCGGTGGCGCAGATATCCAAGGAGTCCGACCTTAAACTGCAGCAGCTGGAGCGTGCTTTTAAGACCGACCCGAGCGCGCAAAACCTCATCGAATACTGCGATTTTCTTGGTGAATACCTGGGCTCGGGCTTGGCCGAGGGGCGCGTGGCTCAGATTCAGCGCCAACAGTACGCGCTCCTGCTTGCGCGTCGCTGCGAGCGCGAGGATACCCTTGAGCTGCGCATTCGATACGCGACGGCGCTGGCCGATGTCGGACAGATCGACGAGGCGCAGGCCGTGACCGACCAGCTGGTGCTCGACGTGCCCGAGGAGCAGGAGGTTTGGATGCTTTGCCTGCGCCTGGCCGCGATGCGTCGCGACGGTGAAGAGGTCCACCGTGTGATCGATGCGATTGACAATCAGCATGTGAATTTGAGTGCCGCTAACCGCGAACAGTTGGCGTTTTGGCGCGACGGGGAGGAGGCCAGATGAGCGTGGTGCAACATATCCGCGACCGTGCAGGCCGCTTTCGTTGGATGGGGCTGCTCGTAGTGTGGGCTGTTTTTATCGTCATGGCCGCCGTGCTGCTGATCGAACGCGCCGGCGTGCAGTACAGCGCTGGACAGCACAAGCTGGGCATGCTCGCCGCCAACGACGCGGTGCCGGCCTCCTCGGCAATCTTTGGCCAAAAGCCCACGTGCCTGGTCATTACCGATTCCGATCAAGCTGGCGTCGAGGACGTAAAGGAACAGTTCGACCAGATCCTGCTCGACATGAAGATCGCGCACCGCGACGTGGACCTTGCCCTGGATGGTGCGGATGCCATTCCATCGCTGACCTCCTTCGATCGCGTGATTTTGCTCATGCCGTCGCTCGATGGGCTCGGTACGCACCTGAGCGACATTATGAGTTGGGTGAGTGCCGGCGGTTCGCTTATGCTCGCCATGCCGCCGGATAACTCGAGCTATCTGCAAGTGATTGCCTCCAGGCTTGGCATTGAATCGGCCGGATATGACTATGTAAAAGCCGAAAGCATTGTGCCGAGCGAGGACTTTATGCTGGGCGGGGGAGAGCGCTACGAGCTCTCGGACCCCTTCGATTCTTCGCTCTCGGTTTCATTGCGCGAGACGGCGCACGTATGGGCAAAGACCGGTGACAAGGGCACGCCGCTCATTTGGTCTAACGCTTGCGGCAGTGGTCACACCGTGGTTTGCAACATTGGCATCTACGACAAGGTTATGCGTGGGTTCTATGCATCGGCCATAAGCTTACTGGGTGATGCCACGGCCTACCCGGTCATCAACAGCGCCGTCTTCTATCTAGACGACTTTCCCAGCCCCGTGCCCTCGGGCGACGGCACCTACATCAAGCGCGACTACGGGCTTTCCATCGCCGACTTTTATGCCAAAGTTTGGTGGCCCGATCTGCAAAAGCTCGCGCAAAAATACGGCATTCGCTATACCGGCGTGATGATCGAAAACTACGAGGACGCGGTCAACCAGGCCGAGCCCGCGCGCCAGGCCGATACCACGCAGTTCCGCTACTTTGGCGGCATGCTGCTGCAGATGGGCGGAGAGCTGGGCTTTCATGGCTACAACCATCAGCCGCTGGCGCTTTGGGACACCGACTACGGCACGCTCTACGACTACAAGACGTGGAAGAACAAGGAGACGCTCGTCGCGGCGCTCAACGAGCTTATCGCCTTTCAGGACGAGGTGCTGCCCAACGCGCACGGCTCGGTCTACGTGCCGCCGTCAAACATCCTTTCGGCTCGCGCGCGCAAGATTATCGGCACCGATGTTCCGCGCATTAAGACCATCGCCAGTACGTATTTTGAGGATGGCACCGACCTGCCCTACGTGCAGGAGTTTGGCGTGGCGAGCGACGGCATTGTGGAGCAGCCGCGTATTGTCTCGGGCGGCATGGTCGACGATTCCTATATGCGCCTGGCTGCCGTGTCCGAGCTCAACATGCACTATGTGAGCACGCACTTTATGCATCCTGACGACCTGTTGGACCCCGATCGCGGCGCTACGGAGGGCTGGGAGGTCTACAAGGGCGGCCTGACCGACTACCTGGACTGGCTTACCAAGTCTGCGCCCGACCTGCGTCGCCAGACCGGGTCGGAATGTTCGGGCGCCATTCAGCGCTTTTCGTCCGTGACGGTGAGTGTGGATACAAGCGAGGAAGCCTGGACGCTCAGTCTGGGCAACTTCCACGATGAAGCGTGGCTTATGTTCCGTGCCAACGGCGGTGAGCCGGGGACGGTCACGGGCGGCGAGATTGCGCACCTGACGGGCGATCTGTATCTGGTCAAAGCCACGGACAAGACGGTGACCATTGCGCGCAAGGAGGGTGGCGACCGATGAGAATCTGCTTGGTGCTCGAGGGCTGCTACCCCTATGTGCACGGTGGCGTGTCCACTTGGATGCACGGCTATATCCAGGCCATGCCCGAGCACGAGTTTGTGCTGTGGGTGATTGGCGCACATGCCGAGGACCGTGGCAAGTTTGTCTACGAGTTGCCCAAAAACGTGGTCGAGGTGCACGGGGTGTTCCTGGACGATGCCCTGCGGCTTTCGGGCGAGCAGGAAGAGGTCGACTTTAACGACCGCGAGCGCGAGGCGCTACGCCGCCTGGTGTTGCTCTCCAACCCGGACTGGGACGTGCTGTTCGATATCTTCCAGCGCCGCCGCGTGCATCCGATCTCGTTTTTGCAGAGCCGCACGTTTATGGATATCTTTCGCGACGCGTGCCTGGCCGAGTACCCCTACACACCTTTTGCCGACGCTTTTCACACCATGCGCTCCATGCTGCTGCCCGTGCTCTACCTGCTGGGCAGCGAGGTGCCGGTGGCCGATGTGTACCACGCCATCTCGACCGGCTACGGCGGCCTGCTCGCCTGTCTGGGCTCGAGCGTTCACCATGCGCCGGTGCTGCTGACCGAACACGGCATCTATACGCGTGAGCGCGAGGAAGAGATTATTCGCGCCGACTGGGTGGTGCCGTCGTTTAAGGACCGCTGGATTCGCTTTTTCTACCTGCTTTCGGAGGAGATCTACCGCCGCGCCTTCCGCGTGACGAGCCTGTTCCATAACGCTCGCAAGACGCAAATCGATATGGGTTGCGATGCGGACAAATGCCTGGTCATTCCCAACGGCATCCAGTTCGATCGCTTTAAGGACATTCCCTTAAAGCCCGATGACGGCTGGGTGGACATTGGCGCGGTGGTGCGCCTGGCGCCCATCAAGGACGTCAAGACCATGATCTATGCCTTCTTTGAGCTGCACGAGCGCCTGCCCAAGGTGCGCCTGCACATTATGGGCGGCGTGGACGACGAGGAGTACGGCGCCGAGTGCCACGCGCTGGTCGATACCCTGGGCGTGCGCGACCTGATCTTTACCGGTCGCGTCAACGTGGTCGAGTACATGGAAAAGCTCGACTTTACCATTTTGACGAGCATCTCCGAAGGTCAGCCGCTCAGCGTGCTGGAGTCGCTTGCAGCGCGTCGTCCCTGCGTGACGACCGAGGTGGGCTGCTGCCGCGAGCTGCTCGAAGGCGCCCCGGGCGACGACTTTGGCGTGGCGGGTTTTGTGACGCCTCCTATGTATCGCAAGGGCTTGGCCGATGCCATGGAGCGCATGTGCGCAAGCCGCGCCCGTCGCATTGAGATGGGGGAGCGCGGCCAGCGTCGAGTTGCCACGTACTTTTTGCACGAGCAGATGCTCGCCAACTATCGCACGCTGTACGACGAGACGGCGCGTGCGTTTGACCTGCCCAGAGAGGGGGAGTAGCCAGTGGCCGGAATCGGTTTTGAGCTCAAACGCCTGTTTAGGCGCAAGGGCCTGTTTGCCACGATGCGCGCCTATGGCTACGCCGGCATTGTGTGCACGGGCCCTATGTTGCTGGGCGTGCTGCTTCAGGTGGGTATCTTGGTGCTGTGCGGTCTGTGGGGCGTGGGACGCGCCAACCAGGATCTGCTGGTGTGCATGGTGACCTATACGCTGCTGGCCTCTCTTACGCTCACAAGCTTTTTCTCCATGCCGGTCACGCGCTTTTTGGCGGACATGCTTTTCGCTGAGCGCGAAGATGAGGTCTTGCCCCCGTTTTGGGGCTCCAACGCCATCATGCTCGTTGCGGGCACCGTGCTCTACGGCATCTTTTTGCTGTTCTCGGGCGCCACGCTGCTTCAGGGGCTGCTGTGCCTGTGGCTGTTCAACATTATGATCGTCAACTGGAACGGCATGAGCTACCTCACGGCCATCAAGGACTACCGTGGTATCCTGTGCAGCTTTGCGGCTGCCATTGGCGTGGCGTGTCTGTGCGCCCTGGCCGCGCTGGCGTTGGGGCTGCCGCCGGTCGAGGGCCTGTTGGCATCAATCGCCCTGGGCTACGGCGTCATGCTCGTCTGGGACGTGGTGCTGCTGTACCGGTATTTTCCGCAGAGCGACCGCAGCCCCTGGCTCTTTTTGCAGTGGCTCGATCAGTTTATGCCACTGGCGCTCACGGGCCTGTTTACCAACTTGGGGCTCTTTGCGCACCTGGTGATTATTTGGGCCGGTCCCATTGGCATGCAGGTCAAGGGCTTGTTTTATGGCGCGCCCTACCACGATGTGCCGGCGCTCATCGCGTTTTTGACCATTCTGGTCACGACCGTCAACTTTGTGGTCTCGGTCGAGGTCAACTTCTATCCGCGCTACCGCGACTACTACAGCCTGTTTAACGACGGCGGCGTAGTGGGCGATATTGTGGTTGCCGAGGAGGAAATGCTCGCCACGCTCAACCGGGAACTGCTTTTTTGCGCCCTTAAGCAGCTGTTTGTGACCGCGGCGGTCATCTCGCTGGAGACCACGGTGCTCTCGGCCTTGCCGCTGGGCTTTAACAGCCTTATGCACGGTTATTTTCGCACGCTGTGCGTGGGCTATGGCCTGTATGCCGTGGGCAATACGGTGATGCTCATCTTGCTGTACTTTACCGACTACAAGGGAGCCGTGCTAGCCTCGGGCCTGTTTGCCGGTGTGGCAGGGCTGGCGACCGCCGTGTCGCTGCTTTTGCCGCAGCAGTTTTACGGCTTTGGCTTTTTGTTGGGTGCGGCGGTGTTTTTTATCGTGGCGCTACTCCGGCTCGATACCTATACCGCCAACTTGCCATATCGTATCCTGAGTCAGCAGCCCATGGTGGCGACCGACAATACGGGTCGCTTTACACAACTGGGCCGCTTGCTCGACCGTGCCGAGCAGCGCTATGAGGAAGGCCGCCATAAGGGCGAGCCGCATGGCTGGTTTGAGCGTACGGTGGTCCGTGTGTACCGCAACCATTGGGGAGGTTCTGATGATCGATAGGATGATGTCTCGCCGTCGCCTGATTGAAGCGGCTGCCGGCGCGCTGTTGCTTTCGGGCTGCTCGGTGCAGGAAGACTCCTCGACCAAGAAGGTCAAAAAGCAGGACAAGATTAAAAAGGCCGAGGCCTCGAATGGGGCCAAGCACCTGCGCGACAAGGACGAGCTCTACGAGGTCTACGACGACTCGGGCATTGTGACCATGTACCTGACGGTCTCACGCGGCAACAGCTCCGAGAACACTGATCATAGCTGGGCCGAGATCAATACGTACTCTGTGTATGACTACGCCGACATGGGCGTGGCGCGCTATCAGGTTATGGGCCTGCTACAGGCGGGAGACGAAGACGGCCCGGTGGCCGGCGAGGTTGGCTATGGCGAGGAAGCGCCCAATGCTACCGTGCAGGTGCGCGGCCAGACGTCGAGCTCCTACACGCAAAAGAATTACAAGGTGGAGCTCAAAAAGGGCAAGGGTACCTGGCGCCAGCAGCGCGCGATTGCGCTCAACAAGCACATGGGCGAGGGTATGCGTTTTCGCAACAAGATGGCCTACGACCTTATCCGCGGGATTCCCCAGATGATGAGCCTGCGCACGCAGTTTGTGCATCTGTGGGTCTGCGACCAGACCGAAAAGTCCAACGATACCTTTGAGGACTACGGCCTGTTTACGCAGGTGGAGCAGCTCAACAAGACGGCGCTTAAGGCACATGGCCTGGATAAGAGCGGGCACCTGTACAAGGTGAACAGCTTTGATTTCCATCGCTACGAGGACACCATTAAGCTTGCCGATGATCCCGACTACAACCAGGCAAACTTTGAGGGCATGCTCGAGATTAAGGGCGATTCGGACCACACCAAGCTCATCGAGATGCTCGATGCGCTCAACGACGAATCGCAAAAGATCGATAACGTGCTCGACACCTACTTTGATACCGAGAATCTGGTCTATTGGCTGGCGTTTCAGATCCTGACGGGCAACTGCGATACGCAGAACCGTAACTGCTATCTGTACAGCCCTCTCAACTCAAATACCTGGTACTTTTTGGATTGGGATAACGACGGCATGCTGCGTAAGCTGGAGCTTTCTCTTACCGGGTTTTCGGACTACGCGAGCTGGGAGCGCGGCGCAAGCAACTACTGGGGCAACGTGCTGTTTAACCGCGCGTTGCGCAGCAAGTCGTTCCGCAGCGAACTCGACCGTGCCGTCAAGGACTTGCGCTCGTATTTGACCGAGACTCGCCTGACCAAGATGATCAAGCACTACCGCGAGGTGACTGAATCCCTGGTCTTTGCTTCGCCCGATATCGACAATCTGCCTGTCACCAAGGACCAATACGAGCAGATCGCCGCGGCGATTCCCTCCGAGATCGAGGAGAACTACAAGAGCTTTCGCGAGAGTTTTAAAAAGCCCATGCCGTTCTACATCGGCGTGCCGCAGATCGATAACGCTAAGCTGCGCATTAACTGGGATGCGTCCTACGACTTTGAGGCGCGCGACATTCGCTACACCGTAGAGCTTGCGCGGGATTATGCCATCAAGGACGTGCTTTTTAAGGCCGAGGACGTGCTGCTTCCCGAAGTGACCTGCGATGCGCCCGATTCCGGCCAGTATTTTGTGCGCGTGCGCGCCACCAACTCCGACGGCTATACGCAAGATGCGTTTGACTACTATGTGACCGACGACGGCAAGCACTACGGCATGAAGTGTTTTTACGTGCAAGACGGCGGTAAGGTCGTGGAGGACACGTATGAGGAGGGCTAGCGCGCTGCTTGAGCGCTTGGCGGCCCCGCCTGTCCGTACCACGCAGGAGCGTTACCGCCACGAGCTCAAATATCTCATTAACGAGGGCGAGCACGCCGCGCTTGCCTGTCGCATGGCGCCGGTGTTTAAGCTGGACAAGCATGCGCGCTCGGGTGGTTACACCATTCGCAGCCTGTACTTTGACGACTACTGCAACTCGGCCTACGAGGAAAAAGACGCCGGCATTCTCATGCGCAAAAAGTATCGCGTGCGTATCTATAACGGCAGCGACAAGGTGATTAAGCTCGAACGCAAAAAGAAGTACGGTAGCTGGATCTATAAGGAGGACGCGCCGCTTACGCGCGGCGAGTTTGAGCAGATCCTGGCTGGCGACTACGACTTTTTGCTGAGGAGCCCGCACCAACTCTGCCGCGAGTTCTACATCGAGTGCATCTGCAACATGATGCGCCCACGGACCATTGTGGACTACGAGCGCGAGCCGTGGGTGATGGATGAGGGCACCGTGCGCATTACGTTTGACATGAACGTGCGTGCCGCGGTGGGAAGCTTCGATATCTTTGACGCGACGCTGCCCGCGTTGCCGGTCCTGGAGCCCGGTAAGCTGGTGATGGAGGTCAAGTTTACGGAGTTTTGTCCGCAGCTGGTGCGCGATATGGTGCCGCCGGGCGCGGCCGAACTCACGGCGGTCTCTAAGTACTGCCTGTGTTATGACAAGACCGCCTACCTGCGCGGATTTAACTACTGGGAATCGGATTTTGAGAACCGAGGGGATATTTAGACCATGAGCACCAGGGACTTTTTTAAGAACTCCGTTTTGGAGGCGTTTGGTCAGGTCGACCCTGCCAAAATTGGCCTTTCGCTGCTCGTGGCGCTCGCCATGGGCATCCTGATCTATTACGTGTACAAGCGCTTTTTTACCGGCGTGGTGTATTCGCACAGCTTTGCCGTGACGCTCGTGGGCATGTGCGTGCTCACCTGCATGGTCACGCTCGCGATCTCGACGAACGTGGTCATCTCGCTCGGTATGGTCGGTGCTCTGTCTATCGTCCGCTACCGTACGGCGGTCAAGGACCCGCTCGACCTCCTGTATCTGTTTTGGGCCATTACCACGGGCATTACGGCCGGCGCCGGCATGTATGCGCTCGTGGGGCTCACGGCGGTGGTGATCGTGGTGATGATCGCCGGCTTTGCGAGCCACCAGGACAAGGCGCGCGTGTACATGATGGTCATCCACTACACGGGCCAGACCACCGGCGACGATATCGTGCGCGCATTTGGGCGCACCAAGTTCACCGTCAAATCTAAGACCATGCGCGGCGACAAGGTCGAGATGGCCGTCGAGGTGTTCTCAGACGGCGTGGATATGCCCTATGCCGACGCCATCCGCGCGCTCGACGGCGTGGAGGACCTCACGCTCATCCAGTACAACGGCGAATACCACGGCTAACTATGTTCCGGCGTTTTAACAAACGCCGGACCGCTCGACGCTGCGCGGACATCTGCCGGGCGATCTGCCGCTCAAACCGTCGCTCGCGTACATAAAGTACGCGTCGCTCCTCTTTCGCGGCACCTCGCCACGGCAGCTGCCCGCTCGCTGGCGTACGATCTTCATGGATGGTTTATTCGGTTCGGTTTTTGGGGACGGTGTTGCGTGGACGTGCAACAGTTAGAAGAGGACTGGGCTGTCAGGGCTGGTGCGCGTGAGGCGCGTCTTGTTGCGGCCTCGCATGTGCCGGCGGCGCTGTCGATGCTGGGGATTGTGCAGCCCGGCGATCGCTTGGTGGCCTTTGCGGACGACTTTGCCGATGCATTTGCCTGCGGCTTTGATGGCTGCGATGTTGCGCTCGTGGGGGAGCCTGCGGCTGCGGCGTTTGCTGCTGCGTCCGAAGGCTTTGATGCTTCGTTTGATGCCGAGGGGCCGCACCTGTGGTGGTTCGTCAACTCCATCGGCGGGTTTGGTCTGCGTGTGCCCGACCTTCGCGCTCTGGGCCGCGCCGCTCGTGAGCCGCATGCGCTGCTCGTGGTTGATAACACTGCGTCAGGCGTCTTTGGGTGCAACCCGCTGCGTCTGGGCGCCGTGCTTTCGCTCGAGGCACTCGACCGTGTGTGTGCCGGCGTTGCGCCGCGCAAACTCGTCGCCGCTTCGGTGGCGCGCTCGCAGCTTAAGCGCCATCGCGTGGATGCCGCCGCCGAGTGTGCGTATGCGCTTCTTGCGGATTGCGGTGCGTCTGCACTCGACCTTTCTGTTAATGAGGCTTGCATGCTGGAGCGGGGGCTGTCTTCGCTCGACGCTCGCATGCAGGCCCACTTCGACCGCGCCCGTGCGCTGGCCGAGTATCTGGCCGCCAACGAGATGGTACGCAACGTGCGCTATCCCGGGCTGACCTCGCATCCCGACCATGCGGTTGCAACGGGAATCCTCGAGCACGGCTTTGGCCCCGCAGTAGAATTTGACCTAATCGAGCGTAGCGCGGGCGAGCTGTTCGACGCTTTGCCGGACGAATTCCGCACATCACCCGCCGGCGGCTCAACAACGCGCCTTTCGGCCCCGCGCGGTAAGCAGGGGAGCGCCATCCGCCTCTTCGCCGGCACAGACGACCCTCTGCAGGTGGCTGCCACTCTCGATAACGCCCTTCGCAAGTAGCTAATCGGGGTCTGTGTCACGAAAACGGCCTATTTACTACGTTTAAGCAATAGGGGTCGACCACACCCGCCTATTTTGAAAATTACCAAGCTGTTTACCAGCGGTTTTAATTTCATAATGTCCGGTATGGTCGTGGGTATTCAACTAAACGTAGTAGATGGGCCCGTTTTGTGGCGCGAGCCTCAACCCGAGGGCGCTGTGGGCTAAAAACCGCCCAAAAGGACTACTCCGCGTTGATGTTGGCGATGAGGGCGTCGGCCTTGGCAGCGATGACGTTGTTGATATCGGCCTGTAGCTCCTCGTAGACCGCTATGGCTCGCTCGCCGGCCGGCGTGAGCGTGGATCCGCGGGCGCCGTCGCGCTCGATGAGTTTGCATCCCAGCTGCCCTTCGGCCTCGTTCACGATGCGCCAGGCCTTAGAATACGCCATGCCCATGCTCTTGGCGGCGCGGTTGAGCGAGTGCTCGCGGGCGATGCCCTGCAGCAGCAAGACACAACCGTGGCCGAACACGCCCGGCAGATCTTTGTCGCACGCTTGAATGACCAGCTTTGCCGTCGTCTTGTACTCCATGTGCTTCACGTCTTCTCGCTAAAGTGTTTGCTGGGCAAACGCAAAGCCTGCGTCAAACCCTCGTGTGCTCTTTCTAAACCATGCATTGTAGCAGTCAAAGTGCGTTAAGATACATCCCCAGTATTGGGCGCCCAAGGTTGGGCTGGGTCCTACGAGGCCTGCAGCCGACCGGTCGCATGGAAAAAGGAGAAACATGGCTACGTTCTTTCCCGGTGAGTCCCACACGTTTTCGGAGTATCTGCTGGTCCCTGGTTACTCGTCTTCGCAGTGCATCCCCAACAACGTCTCTCTTAAGACGCCGCTAACCCGCTTCAAGCGCGGTGAGAAGCCGGCAATCACCCTGAACATCCCCATGGTTTCCGCCATCATGCAGTCCGTCTCGGGCGTCGACATGGGTGTCGCGCTCGCTACCGAGGGTGGCCTGTCCTTCATCTACGGTTCCCAGAGCGCCGAGTCCGAGGCCGCTATGGTCAAGGCCGTCAAGGATCACAAGGCCGGTTTCGTTCAGTCCGATTCCACGCTGACCCCCGACATGACCATGGAGCAGGTCATTGAGCTCAAGGAGAAGACCGGCCACTCCACCATGCCGGTTACCGACGACGGCACTCCCAAGGGCAAGCTCCTGGGCATCGTCACCAGCCGTGACTACCGCCCCAGTCGCGATGACCACCAGACGAAGGTCTCCGAGTTCATGACCCCGCGTGAGCAGCTCATCGTGGGCGACAAGAACATTAGCCTCAAGGTTGCCAACGACGTCATCTGGGACAACAAGCTCAACGCTCTGCCTATCGTCGACGACAATGATCACCTTATGGGCATCGTCTTCCGCAAGGACTACGACAGCCACAAGACCAACCCCAACGAGCTGCTCGATAACGACAAGCGCTACATGGTCGGCGCCGGTATCAACACCCGCGACTATGCCGAGCGCGTGCCGCTGCTCATCGAGGCCGGTGCCGACGTTCTGTGCATCGACTCCTCCGAGGGCTTCAGCGAGTGGCAGAAGCGCACCATCGAGTGGATTCGCGCCAACTACGGCGAGGACGTCAAGGTCGGTGCCGGTAACGTCGTCGACGCCGAGGGCTTCCGCTTCCTGGCCGACTGCGGTGCCGACTTCATCAAGGTCGGTATCGGCGGCGGTTCTATCTGCATCACCCGCGAGACCAAGGGTATCGGCCGTGGCCAGGCCACCGCGCTGATCGACGTCTGCCGCGCCCGTGACGAGTACTACGAGGAGACCGGCGTCTACGTGCCCGTGTGCTCCGACGGCGGCATCGTCTACGACTACCACATGACGCTCGCCCTTGCCATGGGTGCCGACTTTATGATGTTGGGCCGCTACTTCGCTCGCTTCGACGAGAGCCCGACCGAGCGCGTCAACGTCAACGGCCAGTACATGAAGGAGTACTGGGGCGAGGGTTCTGCGCGTGCACGCAACTGGCAGCGTTACGACCTGGGCGGCGCCGCGAAGCTCAGCTTTGTCGAGGGCGTCGACTCCTACGTTCCCTACGCCGGCTCCCTCAAGGACGGTGTGGGCGGCACGCTCTACAAGGTCAAGTCCACGATGTGCAACTGCGGCGCCCTCTCGATCCCCGAGCTCCAGGAAAAGGCACGCCTGACCCTGGTCAGCTCCACCTCCATCGTCGAAGGCGGCGCCCACGACGTTGTCGTGAAAGACTCTCAGCAGTCTGTGTCTTATCGATAGGATAAGAGCTGCACATAAAGGTTGAGTATCAACCACGTTATTTAGATAAAGCGAGATGCCTGCAAGTCGCAGGCATCTCGCTTGTTGTATTTGCTATCATCAGTCAAGTTAACCTTAGGGTCGGGCGGCTTAGCTTTGTTCGCTACAAGTTCCGCACGCAAAGAAGAGCACTTAATGTGCTCTTCGTCTTGCGCAGGACTGTCCGCAGTAGCGAATAAAGCTAAGCCGACCGACCCCATTAAAGATTAAAGGAGCTGATATGTGCGATTGCACAGATCATAAGGATGAGATCCCTGCCTACGACGCGCAGGCCATTGAGTCCAAGTGGATGAAGGCCTGGGAGGACTCCAACCTCTTTGCCGTCGACACCGACGCCAGCAAGCCCAAGAAGTACGTGCTCGAGATGTTCCCGTATCCGTCGGGCGACCTGCACATGGGCCACGCGCGCAACTATACCATCGGCGATGCCATGGCCCGTCAGGCCCGCATGCGCGGCTACGATGTGCTGCACCCCATCGGCTTTGACGCCTTTGGCCTGCCCGCCGAGAACGCCGCCATCAAGCACAACACGCAGGCTGCCGCCTGGACGTATAAGAACATGGACCAGGCGCTCGCCACGATGAAGCGCATGGGTTTCTCCTACGATCTGGATCGCATGGTCAAGACCTGCAGCCCCGACTACTACCGTTGGGGTCAGTGGATCTTTGAGAAGATGTGGGAAAAGGGCCTGGTCTACCGCAAGAAGAACCCTGTCAACTGGTGCCCCACCTGCAAGACCGTTCTGGCCAACGAGCAGGTCACCGAGGGTAAGTGCTGGCGCTGCGGCACCGAGCCCGAGAAGCGCGACCTTGAGCAGTGGTACTACAAGATCACCGAGTACTCTCAGGAGCTGCTCGACGATCTGGAGAAGCTCCCCGGCTGGCCCGAGCGCGTCAAGCAGATGCAGGCTAACTGGATCGGTCGCTCCGAGGGCGCCGAGGTCGACTTTACCCTGTGCGACAAGGATGGCGAGCCCATCGAGGGCGACGAGGGCAAGATCACCGTCTTCACCACGCGTGCCGATACGCTCTTTGGCGTCTCCTTCTTTGTCCTAGCTCCCGAGTACGCCGGCCTGCATGAGCTCGTCGAGGGCACGGAGTACGAGGAGGCCGTCACTAAGATCGTCGAGGACGCCAAGCATATCTCTGCCGTCGAGCGTGCTCAGGGCACCCTCGAGAAGCACGGTGCCTTCACGGGCCGCTATGTGGTAAACCCCGTCAACGGCGAGAAGGTCCCCGTGTGGGTTGCCGATTATGTCGTTGCCGACTACGGTACCGGTGCCGTCATGGCCGTTCCCTGTGGCGACCAGCGCGACTTTGAGTTTGCCCGTAAGTACGACCTGCCGATCGTGCCGATCATCCTGGACGATGACGATCGCGCTGCCGTCGAGGCCAGCGGCGAGACCATCGATACCTTCCATGCCGAGACCGTCGACTGGGATTGCGCCCACGCTGCCGAGGGCACGCTCGTTCAGTCCGGCAAGTACACCGGTATGCGCGGCGGCAAGCACTCCGAGGGCGAGGCTGCCATCGTGGCCGACCTCGAGGCCATGGGCTGCGGCCGTCGCAAGGTCGAGTTCCGCTTGCGCGACTGGCTCATCAGCCGCCAGCGCTATTGGGGCAACCCCATCCCGGCCATCCACTGCGAGCACTGCGGCATCGTGCCCGTGCCCGAGGATCAGCTGCCGGTGACGCTGCCCGAGAACCTGGACCTGGGCGCCGGCGAAACCCTCGCCGAGTGCAAGGAGTTCTACGAGACCACCTGCCCGGTCTGCGGTCGCCCGGCCAAGCGCGAGACCGATACCATGGACACCTTTACCTGCTCCAGCTGGTACTACCTGCGCTATACCGACCCGCACAACACCGAGCTGCCCTTCTCCAAGGAAGCCGCCGATCGTTGGATGCCCGTCGATAACTACATCGGCGGCATCGAGCACGCCATTCTGCACCTGCTCTACAGCCGCTTCTTTACCAAGGCACTGCGCGACCTGGGCCTGCTGAGTGTGGACGAGCCCTTCACCAACCTGCTGTGCCAGGGCATGGTCAAGGACGAGAACGGCGACACCATGTCCAAGTCCAAGGGCAATGTCGTGCCCCCGAGCTCGGTCATCGAGCCCTACGGCGCCGACACCATGCGTTTGGCGATCCTGTTTATCGCCCCGCCCGAGAAGGACTTCGACTGGGATCCCAAGGCCGTTGAGGGCGCCAACCGCTTCATCAAGCGCGCCTGGCGTATCGTTTGGCAGCTCGTCCAGTCCGGCGACGCCAACGTGGTCTTTGACAAGTCCGCACTCGACGAGGTTGCGATGAAGCTCTATCGCGAGCGTCACCGCACCATCGCCAAGTGCACCGAGGACTTCGACCGCGGCCAGTTCAATACCGCCATCTCGGCCGTCATGGAGCTCGTCAACGCGGCGAGCGCCTACCTCAACGCCACCGAGGGTACCGCCCGCGACAAGGCGCTGTGCTACGGCGTGGCTAAGGATATCGTGAGCGTCCTTGCCCCCATTTGCCCGTTCTGGGCCGATGAGCTGTGGCACGAGGCACTCGGCTGCGAGGGCAACGCCTATACCGCCGCCTGGCCCGAGTTCGACCTGGCCGAGTCCGTTGAGGACACGGTGCAGATCGTGGTCCAGGTGCTCGGCAAGGTCCGCGGCCGCGTCGACGTTGCCCGCGATGCCTCCAATGAGGATATGCAGGCTGCCGCCGAGGAGGCCGTTGCCAAGTGGCTCGAGGGCAAGACGGTCGTCAAGGCCATCTGCGTGCCCGGCAAGCTGGTCAACCTGGTGGTCAAGTAAGCACTGCGCGCTTAACTGACGCATAAAAGACGGGGGGCGATCCGGCTGGGTTGCCCCCCCCCGTTTTGTTTTGTCTGCCCAAAGCGCCTGCGGTCAATTGTCCTATTCTTGTGGAGAAGCTGTGCGCACGCTGACCTGCAGATTCGTACTGTGCTTGCACGTTTCCGCAGCTATTGGTATAGTTTGCTTGCAAATGAAGTTGTAATTGAAAGAAGTGGGGTTTCGGCCCCGCTTCTTTTTTGTATGGATGGAGGTGCCGCAATGGTCAAGACCAAGACCGAGCAGGCGATCATCGACGCGCTCGAGGCCGTCGCTCCCCAGCACGATGTCGACATCGTCGACGTCGAGCTCGTGGGCGCCACCAAGGCCCCCTGCGTGCGCGTACGTATCGAGGGTGCCGAGGGTCAGAGCCTGTCGCTCAACGACGTCACGGCCAACACCAAGTGGGTCGGCGATGTGATTGAGGAGCTCGACCCCATCTCTTCGAGCTATACGCTCGAGGTGTCGAGCCCGGGTATGGCGCGCCCGCTGCGCCGCCCGAGTGACTTTGCCCGCTTTGTGGGCGAGAACTGCGAGCTCACCTCCACCGCCACCGAGGGCCGTCGCAAGTACGCCGGCAAGATTGCCGCCGCCACCGAGACCGACGTGACCCTCGAGCTCGAGGACGGCGAGTCCGTCACCCTCGATTTCTCTGATGTTAAGAAGTGCAAGTTGAAGCCGACCTACGACTTCAAGCCCGCGAAGGAAGGAAAGTAAGATGGCAGCATCCGACATGATGTCCGCCCTGATGGAGCTTTGCCAGGAGAAGCACATCGACCAGCTCTACCTGATCGACCGCCTGGAGCAGTCGCTCGCCAAGAGCTATGCCGAGATCCTGCATCTTGAGTGGGGCGCCAAGGTGACCATCGACCGCACCACCGGCAAGATCTACGTCTACCGCCTGGAGCCGATCGACGATTCCATGGACGAGGAGGGCAACTTCACCGAGTTCGAGGAGATCGACGTCACCCCCAAGAATACGAGCCGCATCGCTGCCCAGCACGCCAAGGCCGAGATCAACGCAATCGTGCGCAACTCCGCCCGCGAGCAGATCTACGAGGAGTTCTCCGGCCGCATCGGTGACCTCATCAGCGGTACCGTGCTGCAGTCCACGCCCGACTTCACGATCGTCAAGATCCGCGAGGGCGTCGAGGCCGAGCTTCCGCACTTCGATCAGCGTCGTTACGAGAACGAGCGCAACGAGCGTCCGATGGGCGAGCGCTACCTGCATAACCAGCACATCAAAGCCGTGATCATCGACGTTCGCGACCCCAATTCCAACCTGCAGCCGGTTCGCGGCGAGCACAGCCGTCCGCCGATTGTCATCTCCCGTACCCACCCCGAGCTCATGCGTCGCCTGTTTGAGCAGGAGGTGCCCGAGATCTATGAGGGCACCGTCCAAATCAAGTCGATCGCCCGCGAGCCCGGCCAGCGCTCCAAGGTCGCCGTCCACTCGCTCGACGACCGTCTGGATCCCGTGGGCGCCTGCGTCGGCCCCAAGGGCAGCCGTGTTCGCGCCGTCGTGGGCGAGCTCCGTGGCGAGCGCGTCGACGTCATCCTGTGGGATGCCGATCCTGCCGTCTACGTCGCCAACGCCCTGTCGCCCGCTAAGGTCACCCGCGTCCTCATCGACGAGGAGAAGGCCTACGCCGGCGTCATCGTGCCCGACGACCAGCTGTCCCTCGCCATCGGCAAGGAGGGCCAGAACGCCCGCCTCGCCGCGCGCCTGACCGGCTGGCACATCGACATCAAGTCCGAGACGCTTGCCGCCGACATCCTCAAGAACGTTCCCGTTCATGAGGAGCCCGCCGCCGACCTGATCGGTGACGAGGAGGACGAGGACGTCCGCCGCTGCGAGTACGTGTCCGAGGACGGCATCCAGTGCCGCAACCAGGCTCGTCCCGGCTCCCGTTTCTGCGGTGTCCACGACACCGACGCCTTCGATGATGCGGAGGACCTGATCTAGCGCGCGGTCGCGCCGGGCGGGTCCCGGCGCATCTCCCACGCTCGTTCAGTCTCTAGGCACCCAAGGTGCCAGAAAGGGTAGGTGAAGTCATATGGCAAAAGTCCGTGTGTCCACCCTGGCCAAAGAGTTCGGCATGACCTCCAAGGAACTGATGGGTCATCTCGCCGATATGAAGATTCCCGCTAAGTCCGCTTCCTCCACCTTGGAGGACGCCTACGTTGCCATGGTCCGCAAGCAGCTCGCCTCGGTGATCGAGGCCCGCGCCCAGGAAGTCGAGGCCGCCAAGCAGGCCGAGGAGCAGGCAGCCGCCGCCGAGGAGGCCGCACGCGCCGCCGAGGCCGAGCGCGAGCGCATCGCCGCCGAGAAGGCACGCGAGGAGGAGCGCCGCCAGTTTGCCGCAGCCCAGGCTGCCGAGGAGGCTGCCCGCGCCGAGGCCGAGGCCAAGAAGAAGGCCGAGCAGGAGCGCCTTGCCCGCGAGAAGGAGGAGGCTGCCCGCGAGGCCCAGCGCCGCGCCGTTCCCGCATCCGACTCCGGTTCGCGCTTCCGTTCGCTGCTCGACCAGATCGCCGCACAGGAGACCGTGCTCAAGGAGAAGAAGGACGCCGAGGACAAGGCCAAGGCCGAGCGCGCTGCCGAGCGCGGCAACCGTCGTGGCGGCAACAACGATCGTCGTGGTGGCCGTCGAGGTGACCGCAACGCATCCGAGGGCAACTCCGAGCGCAACGCCTCCGAGAGCCGTCCGCACAGCCATCGCACCAATGCCAGCAACAACGTCGCTGCCGGCATGGACTTCCCCAACCCCGATAAACAGGGCAAGGGCAAGAAGCGCAAGGGCGGTCACAACAACGAAGAGGACCACTACAGCCGCATGGCTCGCGAGGCCGAGGAGTACAGCCGCGAGAAGGTGCTCGAGGAGGCTCGTGCCGCCGTCGAGGAGGCCTCTCGCGAGTCCACCGGTCGCCGCAAAAAGCGCAAGGAGAAGCGCGAGCGCGAGGCTGCCAAGGCTCAGGAGGAGCGCAAGATAGAGGAGGCGCTGGCCCAGGGCGTGAACCCCGAGGACCTCGACGCCATCAAGGTCTCCCAGGGCGTTACCGTCCAGGAGCTCGCCGAGGCGCTCGACGTTCCGGCCAACGACATCATCAAGCGACTGTTCCTGCTGGGCACACCGCTTACCATGACGCAGTCCATGTCCGACGACCTTGTCGAGCTCGTTGCCGACGACCTGGGCCGCCAGATCAAGATCATCACCCCCGAGGAGGAGAACACCTTCTCGTTCTACGACGATCCCGCCGACCTTAAGCCGCGCGCCCCGGTCGTCACCGTCATGGGCCACGTCGACCACGGCAAGACGAGTCTCCTCGACGCCATCCGTCACACCGGCGTCGCTGCCGGCGAGGCGGGCGGCATTACGCAGGCCATCGGCGCTTCGCAGGTCATGATCAACGACCGCAAGATCACCTTCATCGACACCCCCGGCCACGCCACCTTTACGGCCATGCGTGCCCGCGGCGCCAAGGTGACCGACATCGTCATCCTGATCGTGGCTGCCGACGACGGCGTCATGCCCCAGACCATCGAGTCGATCAACCACGCCAAGGCCGCCGGCGTTCCCATCGTCGTCGCCGTCAACAAGATTGATAAGCCGGGCGCCAACCCCGACCGCGTGCGCCAGGAGCTCACCGAGTACGGCATCATTCCCGAGGAGTGGGGCGGACAGAACATGTTCGTCAACATCTCGGCCAAGCAGAAGATCGGTATCGACGACCTGCTCGAGACCGTCCTGCTCCAGGCCGATGTGCTCGAGCTCAAGGCCAACCCCGATACGTTCGCTTCGGGCAACGTCCTCGAGGCTAAGCTCGACAAGGGCCGCGGCTCGGTTGCCACGGTGCTCGTGACCCGCGGTACCCTGCACGTGGGCGATACGCTGGTCGCCGGCCTTACTTACGGCCGCGTCCGCGCCATGCTCGACCCCAAGGGCAACGCCGTCACCGAGGCCGGTCCCTCCGACGCCGTCGAGATTCTGGGCCTGCAGTCCGTCCCCAACGCCGGCGATGAGTTCCGCGTGTTCGAGGACGAGCGCGAGGCTCGCGCCCTTGCCGACGAGCGTTCGCTCAAGGCCCGTATCGAGGAGCAGAGCCGCGTCAAGCACGTCACGCTCGAGAACCTCTTCGAGACCATTGCCGACGCCGAGGTCAAGGAGCTCAACCTGATCATCAAGGCCGACGTCCAGGGTTCTATCGAGGCCCTTCAGGACTCCCTCGACAAGATGGACCAGTCCGAGGTGCGCATCAACACGATCCACTCCGCCGTTGGCGCCATCAACGAGACCGACGTCGTTCTGGCCGACGCCTCCAACGCCATCATCATCGGCTTTGGCGTCCGTCCCGACGGCAAGGCCCGCTCCGCCGCCGAGCGCGAGGGTGTCGAGATCCGTTGCTACGACGTCATCTACAAGTGCCTCGAGGACCTCGACGCAGCCCGTATCGGCATGCTCAAGCCCACCGAGGTCGAGGTTTCCACGGGTACCGCGACCGTTCTGGACACCTTCAAGGTGCCCAAGGTCGGTATCGCCGCCGGTGTCCGCGTCGAAGAAGGAGAGATCGCCGCGACCGATTCCGTGCGCCTGGTGCGCGACGGCATCGTGGTCTTCAACGGCAAGATCGCCTCGATGCGCCACTACAAGGATGAGGCTAAGAGCCTCAAGAGCGGCTCCGAGGGCGGTATTGGCCTGGAGAACTTCCAAGACATCAAGCCTGGCGACACCATTGAGGGCTACCGCATCGACCAGGTTGCCCGTACCGAGTAGGGGGTAGCGCTATGAAGCAAACGCAGGCAACCCGCCGTTTGGGCGAGCAGCTTCGCGAGAAGCTCGGTTATATCCTGCTCTTTGAGGTTTCCGATCCGCGTCTCGACCTGGTCACCCTGACCGCGGTCGAGGTGGCGGTGGACCGTTCGTTCGCGCGTGTGTATGTGTCGTGCGACGCGAGCCGCTACGACGAGGTCATGGAGGCGCTCGCCAGCGCCAAGGGCCGCATCCGTAGCCTGTTGGCCCGCTCGCTCGATTGGCGCGTCACGCCCGAGCTCGATTTTCGCATCGATCGCTCGACCGATGAGGCCGAGCGCATCACGCGTGCGCTGGAAAACGTTCCTGCCACGCTTGCGATCGAAAAGGACGAGGACGGCTATCCAATTGCGGATGCCGCCCAGGAGGCAGCTTTAGATGAGTAATTCCGCCGACCTTGCATCGTGCGAGTCTGCAGATATTCAGCGACGCATCCTTGAGCTCATCGAGGGTGCGTCCTCCATTGCGATTTCGGGACATACGTCTCCCGATGGCGACGCCCTGGGCTCCGTGCTGGGTCTGGGCCTCTCGCTTAGGAAGTTCTTTCCCAACAAGGACATTGCGCTGCTGCTGGCAGACGATGACCCGGTTCCGCGCATCTACCGCTTTATGGAGGGTGCCGACCGTTTGGTGCCCGCTTCGAGCTATACCGGCAATCCGGACCTGTTCATCTCGGTGGACGTGCCGGTCGTCGAGCGTCTGAACAACTCCGCCGAGGTGCTCCGCCGCTCATCGCATGTGGTGTGCTTCGATCACCATCCGGCGCGCGAGGAATTTGCCGAGCTGAGCCTGAGGTGCGTCGATGCCGCGGCCTGTGCCATGATCATCGACCGCTTTTTGGACAATTGTGGCATTGTGGCTCGCGATGGTGTCGCGACCTGCTTGCTGTGCGGCCTGGTGACCGATACCGGTCGTTTTCAGTATCAAAACGCCGATGCCGCCGCGTTCCATGCCGCCTCGCGCCTGGTCGCTCACGGTGCCGATCCGGCGCGCGTTGCGCTCGAGGTCTACCAGAGCATGCGCGTCGAGTTCTTGCACCTCAAGTCCATCGTTATGGGCCGCATTAAGACAGTGGCCCACGGGCGCGTTGCGTATAGCTATGCGTACCAGAGCGACCTTGAGGCCTGCGGTGTCACCTCGGATGAGTGCGACGGCCTTGTTGACGTGGTGCGCTCGGTGATGGGCGTGGAGGTCTGCCTGTTCCTGAAGGGCATTGAGGGCGATACCAAGGTGCGTGGCAACCTGCGCTCCAAGGGCGACCTCAACGTGTCCGAGATCGCTGCTGCCTTTGGCGGAGGCGGACATTCCGCTGCCGCCGGTTTCTCCAACAACGGAACGATTCTCGAGACGCTCACCGTGGCACTTCCCATGCTGGCCGAGCTGGTGGGGGAGGATTCCGCTTCGGTGACCGTCGAGCTTTAACTTTTTGGATGGTACATGGCTCGTCGTACACCTTCTCAACTGAATATGCTGCTTGCTGTCGATAAGCCAGTGGGCTGTACGTCCCACGATGTGGTTTCGCAATGCCGGCGCGCCCTCCATGAGCGGCGCGTCGGCCATGCCGGCACGCTCGACCCCATGGCATCGGGTGTCATGGTGGTGGGCGTGGGCCAGGCCACCCGTCTGCTGGGTATGCTCACGCTCGATACCAAAAGCTACGTCGCCGACATCTCGTTTGGCGCCGAGACCAATACCGATGATGCGGAGGGCGAGGCGGTCCGCACGGTGGCTGTTGCCGACGAGCTCCGCGATCCTGCCTATGCCCGTGAGCACTTGGCCGCTATGCTGGGTCCGCAGATGCAGGTGCCGCCGGCGTTTTCGGCTATCTCGGTCAATGGCGTTCGCGCCTACAAGTCTGCTCGCGAGGGCAATGCGGTGGACCTACCTCCGCGCCCTGTCGAGGTCTATGCCGCCGACCTGATCGCCGTAGGCGGCGAAGGTGATACGTGTGTGTGGACCGTGGCGTTCTCGGTGAGCAAGGGCACCTATATCCGTGCGCTCGCTCGCGACCTGGGCCGCGCCTGCGAGAGCGCCGCGCACATTTCCGCGCTGCGCCGAACGACCTCCGGTGTTGTTTCCATTGGCGCCTGTCATGCGGTCGAGGAGCTTTCTCCCGAGTCCGCGGCTGACTTTGCCCTGGATCCCATTGCGGCCCTGGGCGCCACACGTGTTGACTTGCCGGGCAATCTTGCCGACGACCTGCTCTGCGGCCGACGCATTCCCGTTGAGCGTGCGCTTGCCGATTTCGATGCCTCGAAGGCGCCGTTTGCGTTGGTGCTCGATGGGGGACTCAAGGCGCTCGCCCGCATTGAGGGTGGCCGCTTTGTCATGGAGCACGTGTTTCCGCAGGCAATCGGCGGTGTTCGATGATGTTGTCCGCACGCGAGCTCGCGCGTATCTTTTTCGCGGGCGAGTCGGACGAGGCTCGCATCGTTACTGCCGATGTGTTTGATAAGTGTGAGCACCTGGGTGCTGCCTCGATCGCTATTGGCGTGTTCGATGGCGTGCACCGTGGACACCAGGAGCTCATTGCGGCGCTTGTCCGTGATGCCCGTGCCCATGGCTGTAAGGCGGTCGTGGTTACCTTCGATCCCGACCCGGACGTTGTGGTGAGCCCTTCGCCCGCTCAAAAATTGATGACGACGGCCGACCGTCTGCACGCCTTGGCTCAGACCGGGGTCGATGCGGTGGTGGCCGTTCCCTTTACGCCAGACGTTGCGGCACTCGACCATGTTGGTTTTCTCTCGCTGGTGTCGCGTCTGGTCGACATTCGATCGATTCGCGTTGGCAGTGACTTTAGACTGGGTCGTGGCGGTGCTTCTGGTGTTGCCGAGATGCGCGCCTGGGGTTCCGAGCACGGCGTTGACGTGTATGGTCACGACTTGCTTTGCGAGGGCGGTGAGGCCATTTGCGCCACCCGTATCCGTCATGAGCTGGGACAGGGCCATGTGGAGCTGGCTGCTGAGTTACTCGGCCGTCCGTATATGGTGCGTGGCGGTGTTATTCGCGGCCGTCACGAGGGTTCTGGCATGGGCTTTCCCACGGCAAACCTGCAGGTTCCCGACGGTATTCAGGTGCCTGCCGATGGCGTGTATGAGGGTCTGGTGCTGGTCGATGACACCGCGTGGCCCGCTGCCGTTAACGTCGGCCTGCCGCCGACGTATGCCGACGATGCAGCATCTGCGCGTCTCGAGGCCAATTTAATTGGGTATACGGGCGACCTGTACGGCGCTTCCGTTTCGCTGGCGTTTACGCGCTGGCTGCGTCCGTCGCGCGTGTTCGATTCGCTGGATGAGTTGATCGCGACCGTCGAGGGTAATATCGAAGATATTCGTCACAACTTGGGCGAGCAGGGGGTGAGCATCCGTGATTAGCGATGAGGAAAAAGACCAGGTACGCGCTGCGTCCGACCTAGTCGCCATCGTGCAGGAAACGGTTGAACTCAAGCCCCGCGGCCATGAATTTTGGGGTTGCTGCCCCTTCCATGGCGAAAAGACGCCGTCTTTCCACATTATCCCCGCCACGCAGGTGTGGCATTGCTTTGGCTGCGGCGAGGGTGGCGACGTCTTCACCTATATCATGAAGCGCGAGAACCTGAGCTTTCCCGAGTCAATCCGTTATTTGGCCGATCGCGCGGGTATTGAGCTGCACGACACCGGAGACCGCCGTGAGCGCGGTACTAAGCGTGCCCGCATCTACGATCTGTGCGCCGAGACCGCCCAGTTCTACCACACCATGCTTATGCGCGGCAAGGACGGCCGTCCGCGCGAGTACTTTGCCAGCCGCGGCATGGGTGGTGACGTCTGCCGCCGCTACTGCCTGGGTTTTGCGCCGGGCCGCAATATGCTGGTGTCGCACCTGTCTCAGGCGGGCTTTACCCCGCAGGAGATGATCGACGCCAATGTTGCCGTGAGCCGCGGGCGAGGGCAGCTTGCCGACCGCTTCTACGACCGCGTAATGTTTCCCATCTTTGACGAGCAGGGTCACAACATTGCCTTTGGCGGTCGCATCATGGGTGACGGCCAGCCTAAGTACCTCAACACCGCCGAGACGAGCGTGTTTCACAAAAAGCGAAACCTCTACGGCTTTAATTGGGCCAAGGAGTTTATCGTTGCGCAGGATACCGCCATTGTGGTGGAGGGCTATACCGACTGCATCGCCTGTTGGGAAGCGGGGATTAAAAACGTTGTCGCCACGCTGGGCACCGCGCTCACGGAGCATCACGTCAAGACGCTCACCCGCTTTGCCAAGCGCATCGTGTATATGTTCGATGGCGACGCCGCTGGTCAAAAGGCCGCGCGCCGCGCGATTCAGTTTATCGAGCAGGATTCGATGGACCTGCGCTGCGTGGTGCTGCCCGACGGCAACGATCCCATGGAGTTCATCACGGCGCATGGTGGCGAGGCACTGCAGGCGCGCATCGACGCTGCCGAGCCGCTTATGGACTTTGTGTACCGTTCGCTGCAGGAGTCGAGCGACATCACCACGCCGGGCGGTCGTGCCAAGGCGCTGGAGGATGCGCTGACGCTCATCTATCCGCTGCGCGACAGCTATATGATCGACACGTACTTTATCCAGATTGCCGATCTGCTGGGTTTGGATCTGGAGACAGTGCGTGCGAGCTCGGGCCGTGTGTTTCGCGATGTCGCCAAGCGCGAGGATGCGGAACGACGTCGTGAGCAGAACTATGAGCGCCAGCGGGCGCAAGCCGAGCGATCTGGTAGCGCGGGCGCTCGGTCGTCTGGTTCGCAGGGGACATCTCGTGGTGCTTGGGCGTCGGGCGCGACGCCGGCAGTAGCGGCGCCGGTCGAGGAAGAGCCGTACGACTATGTCCCGCTCGATGCTTACGGTGCCGCGCCTGTGGAGGTCGTCGACGACCTGCCGCCGATCGACGTGCCTGATGGTATGGGCTCTGCGCCCGCCGGTTCCCCGACAGACGCCTCGGCCACTATGGTTTTGACCGATCTGGAACGCAAGTCCTTGGCAGGGGAGCGCGAGCTGCTGACCATGCTCACGAGCTACCCCGACCTGTTCCGCACGTATGCCGATCGCATCTGCTCCATCGAGTGGGTCGACCCACGTCACGAGTCCATCGCATGGGCCGTACTGGCGACGCCGCCGGGCACCGATCCTGCGGCCTGCATGGATGCGGCGCGCTCGGTGTGTCCCGAGGCGGCAACGCTTGTGAGTGCCGGGCGCATCTCGGCAACGAGCAAGCACCCCACCGAGACGAACATCGTGTTTATGCTCGATACGCTCGAGCTCTACACCATCAAGCGCCGCATGCGTGCCGCACAGGCCAAGCTGCGCCAGGATCGTTCGCTCGACGATGAGGCCCGTCGCGCGCTGACCGTGCAGGCCGCGCAGGATTCGCAGCGTCAACGCGAGCTGCAAAAGTCGATCGGCGGCGTGGCGGACCCGTTCCGTTTGATCGGCCTGGAGGCCGCAGGCACAGAACAAGCCTAGATGTTGTGGTCAACCAGCGTATTCTCGCCTATATCCAGTCCTCTTTTTGGGTATAGACGTCAATGTGTGTGCTAAAGTAATGAGTCCTGTGGACTATGAAGGGAGAATCTGTGCCAAAAAAGACTGAGAGCACGGGTACTGGGCTGGAATCCTACGTTGCAAAGCTCATGGGCAACGGCTCAAACAGGACTTCGGTAACCGAGGACGAGATTCAGGTCGCCCTGAAGGATATCGATGTAACTGATGAGCAGCTCACCGCGGTGTATTCCGCGCTGCGCAACAGCGGCATCCAGATTATCTCCGCGAGCGGTAACGACGACGCCCCCATGGACGTCGACGATGACGATAACGATACCGATACCGACGATTTCGATGACGACGACGAGCACGATTCCGGCTCGCTCGACGATCATGAGCTCAAGATGGCCCGTCAGGCCGACGCCGAGATGGGTTCTTCCAAGAGCAAGAAGAAGCGCACCGTGCGCACGTCCCGTTCACGCTCCCGCGTGCGTGGCATCGATGCCTCCACGGTTATGCTGACTGGCGATCCGGTTCGTATGTACCTCAAGGAGATCGGCAAGGTCGACCTGTTGACCGCCTCCGAAGAGGTCGATCTGGCTATGAAGATCGAGGCCGGTCTTGAGGCCACCGAGAAGCTCGAGGCTGCCGATGCTGGTGAGCTCGAACTCACGCGTGCCGAGATGCGTCGTCTTACGCGCATTGAGAACGTGGGCCTCGAAGCCAAGCAGGCGCTCATCAGCGCAAACCTGCGTCTGGTCGTCTCCATCGCTAAGCGCTATGTCGGACGCGGCATGCTGTTCCTGGACTTGATCCAGGAGGGCAACCTCGGTCTGATCCGCGCCGTCGAGAAGTTCGACTACCAGAAGGGCTTTAAGTTCTCCACGTACGCCACGTGGTGGATCCGTCAGGCCATCACGCGCGCTATCGCCGACCAGGCCCGTACCATCCGTATTCCCGTGCACATGGTCGAGACCATCAACAAACTCGTCCGCGTGCAGCGCCAGCTTCTTCAGGACCTTGGTCGCGACCCGACCCCCGAGGAGATCGGTGCCGAAATGGACATGAGCGCCGACCGCGTCCGCGAGATCCAGAAGATCTCGCAGGAGCCCGTGTCGCTCGAGACTCCCATCGGCGAGGAAGAGGATTCCCAACTGGGCGACTTTATCGAGGACTCCCAGGCCATCGTTCCGCCCGATGCGGCCAGCTTTTCCATGCTGCAGGAGCAGCTCACCCAGGTGCTCGACTCGCTTGCCGATCGTGAGCGCAAGGTTATCGAGCTGCGCTTTGGCCTTGTCGACGGACATCCCCGTACGCTCGAGGAAGTCGGCCGCGAGTTTGGCGTCACGCGTGAGCGCATCCGCCAGATCGAGTCCAAGACCCTGGCCAAGCTCCGCCACCCGAGCCGCTCGAGCAAGCTGAAGGACTATATCGAAAGCTAGTCAAGCAAGAAGCGCCCTCAGGCACATCCGCTTGGGGGCGCTTTCATGTAGCCATTGGGGACGTTCTTGAATGACTAGTCGTTTAACACTCATTGGGGACAGACTTAAATGAGTGCCCGCAAAATGAGAGTGAACCTGGCAGTTGGGGACGTTCCTTTTTTTGCCGGCACTTTGGGACACTCCTTGCCGCAACGGTTGGGTCGGAAAATTTCTCAAAAAAGTTCTTGCCCTTCGCCCGATCGTCCGTATAATAAACTTCGTTGCTTGAGAGCACGCACCTATTCCTCGGTAGCTCAATGGTAGAGCACGCGGCTGTTAACCGCGCTGTTGTAGGTTCGAGTCCTACCCGGGGAGCCAGAATTTTCAGCCCATTCCGTTGGGCTTTTAAATTCCTCGGTAGCTCAATGGTAGAGCACGCGGCTGTTAACCGCGCTGTTGTAGGTTCGAGTCCTACCCGGGGAGCCAGGTTGTAAAACCCGTCGCTTATGCGGCGGGTTTTTTCATACCGCGATCGCCGGTCGCGAACGTTACCATATCAACATTTCGTGTCGAGGATGTAATCCCGCGACCCACCACCTCAACATGGCGCGCTCGTTGTAGAATATTGCAATGATTGCTCCCACGAGATGGTGCCGCGAGCACCAGATAAGGAGATTCTTGTGTCTGAGACCATTAACGGCAGCCTGAGCGTCTCGAACGACGTTATTGCCGATATTGCCGGTTATGCCGCGATGACGTGCTATGGCGTCGTCGGTATGGCTGAGCAGCTCCAGGGTGCCGAGAGCGTGCGCCTGCTTGCCGGTCAGCGCCTCCGCAAGGGCGTGCTTGTCTCCGCCGACGAGAACGGCCTTACGGTCGATCTTCACGTCGTGCTCGAGAACGGCGTCAACATGAAGTCCGTCTGCCACAATCTTTCGAGCTCCGTTGCCTTCACTCTGCAGGAGATCGCCCAGATCGATCCCGCCAGCCTTAAGATCGGCATTCACATCGACGCGCTCAAGAGCCGTCTGAACTAGCATCCGAAAACGGAGATTCAAATACCCATGATTGCAAAGACCATTCGCACCTGTTTTCCGATCGCTGCGGCTGCCGTTTCCGACAAGGCCGAGGAGATCAACAAGCTCAACGTCTTCCCCGTACCCGATGGCGATACCGGCACCAACATGTCGCTCACGCTCGCCTCGGTGACCAAGGAGCTCTCCGCCCTTCCTGCCGACGCCGACATGGAGGCCATCGCCGGTGCCATCACCCATGGCTCCCTCATGGGTGCCCGTGGCAACTCCGGCGTCATCACCTCGCAGATTCTGCGTGGTGTGGCCGAGGGCCTTGTCTCTGCCGATGAGCCCATCACGTCCGCCAACATCGCCTATGCGTTCCGCCGAGCCGTCAAGGTTGCCTTCCAGGCCGTCCGCAAGCCCATCGAGGGTACGATCCTCACGGTGCTGCGCGACGTTTCGACCAAAGCTGACGAGTGCGAGAAGAAGAAGTTCTCGGCCGAGGACGCGCTCGACGCCATCGTCGTCGAGGCCTATCAGTCCGTCGCCCGTACGCCCGACCTGCTGCCCGTTCTGAAGGAGAACGGCGTGGTCGACTCCGGCGCCTTTGGCTTTGCCATCTTCCTGGAGAACTTTGTTGCTGCCGCGCTTGGCCGCAGCACCGTTGTCGAGGATTTCTCCGCCACGTTTGATTCCGCTGGCTCTGCCCGCGACGCGGCCCTCGGTCGCGTTGAGATCGAGGCCAACGACGATTGGGAGGGCTCGGAGTTCCGCTACTGCAACGAGTTCCTCTTTAAGGCCGACGCTCCGTTTGACGAGGACGAGTGCCTTAAGTTCCTGGGCTCCATGGGCGACTGCGAGCTGCTCGTGGGTGCCTACCCCGACTACAAGATTCACGTGCACTCCAACACCCCCAACCTGGTGCTCGAGCACATGCTGCAGCTTGGTCAGATCTATGAGGTCTTTATCCACAACATGGAGATGGAGGCCCATGACCGTACCGCCAAGATCCACGAGGACCAGGAGAAGGCCGCCGAGCCCGCCAAGGCTCTGGGTTTTGTCGCCGTTGCCGCCGGTTCCGGCGAGGCCGACATCCTCAAGTCCCTCGGCGTCGACGTGATCGTGTCGGGTGGTCAGACTATGAACCCCTCGACTGCAGATCTGCTGGGCGCCGTTGACCAGGTCAACGCGACCTCGGTCATCATCCTGCCCAATAACGGTAACATCCGTATGGCTGCCGAGGCCGCTGCCTCCGCCTGCACCGACAAGAAGGTCGCCGTCGTTCCCACCAAGACCGTCCCGCAGGCCTTCTCCGCGCTGTTCGCGGTCCTGCCCGATTCCGAGCTCGAGGATGCCGTCGCCGCTATGGTCGACGCCATCAGCGAGGTCCGCGATGGCGAGGTCACCCGTGCCGTGCGCGATTCCAGCGCCTCCGACGGCTCGCCGATTCACTCCGGTGACGTCATGGGTATCATTGCCGGTTCCATTGACGTGGTCGGCTCCGATGTGAAGCAGGTCACGCTCGATTGCATCAACCGCATGCAGGAGGAAGAGGAGGGTGACGCGCTGACGATTCTGGCCGGCGAGGAGCTGTCCGATGAAGCCTTCCAGGAGATCGTCGACGCCATTGAGGAGGCTCAGCCCGATTTGGAGGTCGACGCCCATCGTGGCGAGCAGCCGCTCTATCCCGTGATCTTCTCGATCGAGTAGGCAACTGCCCATGTCCGAGCTGTGCTCCGTGCCGCGCGTCTCGGAGCGCCTTGCCCAGAGCAATGCGCTCGACGAGGATATCGCGCGACTCAAATATGTTTCGGGTAAACGTGAGGAGGCCCTTCGCCGTCTGGGAATTCGGACGGTGGGGGACCTCCTTCTCCATATCCCTCATCGATACCTCGACTTTACCCGTTCTTGGTCTATCGAGATGGCACCCATCGGTACCGTGTGCACCATCATCGCCACGGTCGACCGCATCGTCCAAAAGCAGCCGCGTCCGCGCATGCAGGTGACCGAGGTCTCACTCGTTGACGAGACGGGCGTGCTGCAGGTCGCCTTTTTCCGCCAGCCATGGATTGCCCAGCAGCTTAAGCAAGGCGACCGCCTGGCCGTGATGGGCAAGGTCGAGTTTACCTATGGTTTTAAGCAGATGGCCTCTCCGCATTTCGAAAAGCTCGAGGAGGGACGTGCCGCGGGAACTATCCTGCCGGTCCATTACGTGAGTGATGGCGTGAGCCAGGCGTGGATGCGCCGCATCGTTAGCGGCGCGCTCGAGGTCGTCGGCAATCCCTTTGATCCCATTCCGGCACCGCTGCGCGCAAAGCGGAAGCTCATGAGCAATGCCCGTGCTTTGCGCTCAATCCATTTTCCCTCGAGTATGGCTGAGCGTGATATCGCGCGCGCACGGCTTGCCTACGAGGAGTGCCTCTATCTGCAGCTGGCGCTGCGTCTGCGCAACGACGGCGGCCTGGTCGATGTGGTGCCCTATGCCCACACCGCGGGCGAGCACCTGGCCGTGCTCAAGCAAGCCCTGCCGTTTTCGCTGAGCGACGAGCAGGAAGCCGCGTTCCAGGATATCCTGCGCGATATGTGCGATGGCGGGCGCGTGATGAACCGCCTGCTGCTGGGTGACGTCGGTACCGGTAAGACCGCCGTTGCCGCCTGCGCGCTGGCTGTGGCTGCCGATAGCGGCACCCAGGCCTGCGTTATGGCGCCCACGGGCGTGCTGGCGCGCCAATATGCCGATAAGACCGGCCCTCTACTCTCGCAGGCCGGCATGTCCTGGGCGCTTCTTACGGGTGCCACGCCGGCCTCTGAGCGCGAGCAGATCCATGCCCAGCTGGAATCGGGCGAGCTTGATGTACTCTTTGGAACCCACGCGGTCCTTTCGGATGACGTTACGTTCAAGCATCTGTCGCTCGTGGTCATCGATGAACAGCACCGGTTTGGCGTCGGCCAACGCAACGCCCTGCGCGCGAAGGGCCCCGGTGCCGATCTGCTCGTTATGACGGCAACGCCCATCCCGCGTACGTTGGCGCTTTCGGTCTACGGCGATCTGGACACGAGCATCATCCGCCATCGGCCCGTCCCTGGCGCTGGCGTGACGACACGCGTACTCACCGAGTCGAGCCGTGACCTCGCCCATGGAGCCATCCGCGAGGCGCATGAAAAGGGTCAGCAGGCCTACGTGATTTGCCCGCTCGTGGAGCCGAGTGACTCGGCCGATGAGCTGGAAGACGTGCCCGGTATCGCCCGCGACGACGAGGGCCGCGTGACGGTCCCCGTGCCGCTGCACGATACGGCGACCGAGCTCGATCGCCTACGTCTGGTGTTGCCGGGTCTTGCCATCGAGCGCCTTCACGGCCGCATGCCGGCGGGGGAGAAGGATCGCGTGATCGACGCCTTTAAGCGTGGCGAGATCGATGTGCTCGTCTCGACTACGGTGGTCGAGGTGGGCGTCGACGTGCCTAACGCCACCGTCATGGTCATCGAGAACGGCGAGCGCTTTGGTTTGGCTGCCCTGCACCAGCTGCGCGGTCGCGTGGGCCGCGGCAGTGTGTCGGGCACGTGCCTGGTCATGACACACTCCAAGGGCAACGGCGGCGCGTCGGCGGCGCAAGACCGTCTCCAGTCGCTCGAAAAAACTTCGGATGGCTTTACGCTCGCCCAGATGGACCTGCGTCTGCGCCACGAGGGCGAAATCCTGGGGTACCGCCAGCATGGCGGTGTGACCCTGCGCTTTGTCGACCTGGATGCCGACGAGGAGCTGATCGAGTGGGCCCATTTGGACGCGGTCGAGCTCTTGCGGTATGCTTGCACCCTTGACTCTGTGGCGACGCGCCCCCTGCGCGATGCGGTCGCCATGCGATATCGACACATTTTTAAGGAGGTCAGCGGAGGATGAGAATCATCGGCGGCGAATGGCGCGGTCGTAAGATCGAGGAGCCCCGTGGTCGCGATGTCACCCGCCCCACGACCGATCGCGTGCGCGAGGCATGCGCATCAATGGTCATGTCGGCATTCGACTTCGATCTTGACGGGGTTCGCGTTCTGGACGCCTTTGGCGGCTCCGGTGCCTTAGGGTTAGAGATGCTCTCTCGTGGGGCCCGCTCGCTCACGACGTTCGAGATTGATCGGAATGCCGCGCGGCTCATTACCAAGAATATCGAGTCGCTCTGCCGTGACCGTGCGCGTTGGCGCGTGGTCACGGGCGACATGCTGGCGAGTGCCTCGCGCGGTCGTGTACCGGGCGGCCCCTTTGATCTGGTCCTGCTCGACCCGCCCTATGCTTTTGGTGCCGAGCCGGTCGAGGAACTGCTGCAGAATCTGGCCCAGCAGGGTCTGCTTGCACCTGGCGCTTATGCCCTGTTTGAGCATGCCTCCGCCGATGCGGGCGCGCATCCGGCAGGCTTTGAGACTGTACGTGAGAAGCGCTACGGCATCACCTCGGTCGATCTGCTTCGTTGGGTCGGCTATGACGATGGCGAGGGTGATAGCGCCGGCACCGATGCTGACAACAACGATGCCACGACGTTTCAGGAGGACGCCCATGAGTGACACCATTAACCGCGTCATCGTTCCGGGCACCTTCGATCCCATCACGTTTGGCCATATCGATGTGATTCGCCGCGCCCGCCGCATCTTTCCCAGCGTGATCGTCGCTGTTGCCGAGTCGCAGGGTAAAAACGGTGTGGGCACCACGTTTATGCTCGATGAGCGCGTGGCGCTGGCCCGCGAGGCGCTCGGCGATATCGACGGCGTCGAGGTCCTGCCCTTCACCGGCCTCTTGGTCGACTTCGCTCGCGAGCAGGGGGCGGGGGCCGTGGTCAAGGGCCTGCGCGCCATGACCGACTTTGAGTACGAGCTGCAGCAGGCAGATCTCAACTATCGCTTGGATAGCGAGCTGGAGTCCATCTTTGTCATGAGTGCGCCGCAGTACGGCTATATCTCGAGCTCGGTCGTTCGCCAGATCGCCTCGCTCGGCAGCGATGTATCGACGTTTGTCCCGTCCAACGTGGTCGAAGCGCTCAAACATCGCTTTTCGTGACGTTTCTTATTGCCTGGTGGCATGTGGTAAACTAGCACGATGATATGTTACCTATGAAAGGAGACCGGATGCCGGGCGAGAATTTTCCTGGCGATAGGATCGTCAGCTTGGTCGATGAGCTCGAAGGGCTGATCGAGGAAGCCAAGCCGCCTTTCGGCAAGAACGCTCAGTTCAAGGTCATCGACGCCGACGTGTTCTTCAACATCCTCGACGAGATCCGCATGAGCTATCCCGAGGAGTGGCAGAAGTCCCGCCGTATCCTTAAGGAGCGCGAGGAGCTTATGGCTTCCGCCGCCGCCCAGGCCGATTCCATCATCGCCGACGCTCAGCAGCAGGCCCTCACCATTGCCGGTGAGCAGGAGATCGTTCGCTTAGCGCAGCAGCAGGCCGACGACATCCGTGATCGTGCCCAGCAGTACGAGCGCGAGACGCGTTATGCTGCCGAGGACTACGCAGAGCAGGTCTTTACGCACCTGGAGGAGAACCTTAAGAGCCTGACCGGCACCGTTACCCGTTGCCGTCAGCAGCTTAACGAGGGTGCCGCCCAACAGAATGGTCAGTGGTAATGGCTGAGTTCCCGAGCGTTACCGTCGATCTTTCCGAGCAGCTCGAGTTTCCCGGAGATTCGTATCCGCTGACCGGTAAGGTCGATGTCGCCACCTACACGGTTGGCGAGAAGGAGTACCAGCTACAGGACGGCATCGACTACGACGTTGTCTTTACCAACGCCGGTACTGGTGTCTTGCTCACGGGCATGGTCCGCGCGCACGCCACCGGCGAGTGCGACCGTTGCTTGGAGCCCGCTTCGTTTGATATCGCCGGCGAGATCGAGGAGTTCTACCTCTTTGAGGAGCCCGAGGATCCCGAGGCCTACGAGGACGGCTACGAGCTCCTGGGTGAGGACCGTATCGTCGATCTGGGTGAGCCCATCAATGACGCGGTCGTTATGGACACGCCGTTTGTGGTGCTCTGCAAGCCCGATTGCCGTGGTCTGTGCCCCACATGCGGTTGCAATCTCAACGTCGAGCAATGCGATTGCGCCGCCCAGGCAGAGGCAGAATGGGCCGCTGCCACGGAAAATCCATTTGCAGCATTGAAGAATCTCAAGCTCGATGAGTAAAACTGTGGTAGTATCGTTACTTGCGCGTAATCGCCACACTGGATAGTTCATAAGGAAGGTCACTATGCCCGTACCTAAACAAAAGCAGGGTCGTATCCGCACTCACACCCGTCGTTCCGCCAACATGAAGATCTCGGCTGCGGCTCAGTCCACGTGCCCCCGTTGCGGCGCTGTCAAGCTTCCGCACCACGTGTGCCCCAGCTGCGGTTTCTACAAGGACCGCGAGGTTATCGTTACCGAGTAACGGTATACTCTGGATGCGATGCCGTTCCAAATGGAACCACAATGGCCGGCTCAATGAGTCGGCCATTTTTGTATAAGGAGCATGTTTATGAGTAACGTTCGCGTTTGTGTAGACGTTGTGGGCGGAGACGAGAAACCTCAGGTTGTTCTCGATGGTATCGAGGCTGCGCTTGCCGCCGATCCCGATATCGAGGTCTTGGCAGCTGGCCCCGCCGAAATCGTCAATCCCTTTGCAGCTTCCCATGCACGTGTTGAGGCCCTTGAGGCACCCGACGTTATCGCCATGGATGACGATCCCATTCGCGCCGTGATGACCAAACGCAAGTCCTCGATCGTGCTGTCGTGCCGCGCCATCAAGAAGGGCAATGCTGACGCGTTCTTTTCTGCCGGCTCGACCGGTGCCATGACCGCTGCCGCCACCGCCTATGTGACGCCGTTTAGGTATCAGGCCGAAGGCAAGAAGCAGCCGGTGCGCCCCTGTCTGACCAATGCGCTGCCCAATCGCGCCGGCGGTCTGACGGTCCTGTGCGATATGGGCGCCAACCCCGATGTCGAGGTCGATGACATGGTGCGTTTTGCTCAGATGGGTAGTGCCTATGCCCGCGTTGTCCTGGGCATTGAGCATCCCCGCGTGGGCCTGCTTGCCAACGGCACCGAGGACGAGAAAGGTTCCAACTTTACCAAGGCCTGCTTCCCGGCCATGAAAGCCGCCGTTCCCGGCTTTGTTGGCAACTGTGAGGGAACGGACATCACCTCCGGTAACTTCGATGTCGTCGTTGCCGATGGCATGTCGGGCAATATTGCGCTCAAGGCCACTGAGGGCGCTGCCAAGTTTTTGCTGCAGGAGCTCAAGGGCGTCTTTATGTCTTCGCTTGGCACCAAGATCGCCGCGCTGCTCATTAAAAAGCAGATGCGCGAGATAAAGGCCAAGCTTTCGGGCGACGCCAAGGGCGGCGCGATTCTTTTGGGCTTGCGCGGCGTGGTCCTGATCGGCCATGGCGCCACCTCGGTCGAGGCTGTTAAAAACGGTACGCTCGCGGCGGCCGAAGCCGTGCGCGCCGGGCTGGTCGAGAACGTCGCCAACTCTATGGACGGTATCGTTTTATAACAGCGGCGTTATGCGTCTCGGGGCGTGCGTCGTGGGGTAGAATCAGAACCGCGTCTTGGTACCGCCCGGGCGGTACCATTCTTTTGGTATTCATGCACTATGAGAGGAAGCGCTATGGACCGCTCCGAAATCTTCGACAAGATCGCCGAGGTCGCTGCTGACGTTCTGGGCGTCGATGTTGCCGAAATTAGCGATGAGACCACCTTTGACGACCTCGATGCCAACTCGCTCGAGCGCCTGCAGCTGGTTACGGCTATCGAGGACGAGTTCAACCTCGAGATCGATGACGAGACCCTGCTCTCGCTCAACTCTGTCGCCGACGCCGTCGACGCCATCGAAAACGCCAGGGAGGCCTAGGTCTTGGCTTTGTCTGAACGACTTACGCGCGCCCAGGAAATTCTGGGCCACGAGTTCAATAATAAGGTGCTGCTGCGCGCGGCCCTTACGCATCCCTCGGCAGTCGAAGGCCAGCCGGTTTCTGCCAGCTATGAGCGCCTTGAGTTCTTGGGCGATTCCATTTTGGGCGCCGTGGTCGCACGCTCCCTGTTTGAGTCCTATCCGGAGTTTGACGAGGGCAAGCTCACACGCCTGAAGGTGTCGCTTGTCTCGGGCGCCACGTTGTCGGAAGTGTCCCACGAGCTGGGCATCGACGACATCATCATCTTTGGTGCCTCCGAGACCGGTACCGGTGCGCGCGGCCTGCATTCGGCGCTCGAGAACGTCTACGAGTCGCTCGTGGGCGCACTGTACCTGGATGCCGGCTGGGATGCCGCAGCGGAGTTTATCCATCGTACGCTTAAGCCGCATTTGGCTTCCGAGCGTGCCGAGCACCCCGCGAACCCCAAGTCGTTTTTGCAGGAGTGCGTGCAAGCCGACGGTCACGAACCCCCGGCTTACAAGCTTGTTGGCTCCGAGGGCCCGGCGCATGCGCCCACCTTTACCGCCGTGGTTTTGATCGATGGTATTCGCCAGGGTCGCGGCTCCGGCTCTTCAAAGAAGGAAGCCGAGGGAGCCGCCGCGCTCGAAGCGCTCGACCGCATGGGTTACACCACCAACGGCGTGATTCTGAACAAGAAGCACGTGTAAGCGAGGAACCGTGTATCTCAAGTCCCTCACGCTCAAAGGGTTCAAGTCGTTTGCCGACCGCGCCCATATGACGTTTGAGCCGGGCCTGACCGTCATCGTCGGTCCCAACGGCTCGGGAAAATCGAACATCTCCGACTCGATTCTGTGGGTCCTGGGCGAGCAGAGCGCCAAGCAGCTGCGCGGCCAGGCCATGGAGGATGTTATCTTCTCGGGCTCGTCGGCGCGCAAGCCGGTGGGTGTTGCCGAGGTCACGCTGGTGCTCGATAACTCGGACCATATGCTGCCTGTCGATTTTGACGAAGTCGCCATCACCCGTCGCATGTACCGCTCGGGCGAAAGCGAGTACCTCATCAACTCGAGTCCGTGCCGCCTGATGGACATTCAAGACATCCTGCACGATTCGGGCCTGGGCAAGGATACGCATTCCATCATCAGCCAGGGCAAGCTCGACGCCATTTTGCAGAGCCGCCCGGAGGAGCGCCGCGCCCTTATCGAGGAGGCCGCCGGCATCTCCAAGCACAAGCGCCGCAAGGAGCGTGCGCTCAAAAAAATTAAGTCGATGGACGAGCACCTGATGCGTGCCCGCGACATCAATAAGGAGATCGCCCGTCAGCTGCGACCGCTGGAGCGTCAGGTCGATCGCGCGCGCAAGTACAAAGAGCTGTCCTCGCGCGCGAACGAGCTTACGCAGATGCTGGCCGTCGACGAGCTGCGTTCGCTGCAGTCGCAGTGGAACGACCTGGAGAGCCGCTCCAAGGAAGGTGCCGCCGAGCTTGAGCTTGCGCAGTACCGCTTGGGCGAAAAGGAGCGCGAGCTCGAGAAGCTCCAGGTCATGCTCGAGGAAAAGGGCCTGTTTGTGGGCGACCTGGGCGAGCAGCGCCGTCATATGCAAGATGTGGTCGGCCGCATTAACTCCGACATGCGCCTGCTCGAGGAAAAGGGCCACAACATGGTGTCGCGCCTGTCCGACATGCGCGGCCAGATCTCGAGCTCCGAGCATCAGCGTCGTCGCGTGGTCGAGGAGCTCGAGGACGCGCGCGCCCAGCTTGAGGAAGTGACCGGCGCGCACATGCAGGCCCAGGAGGACGTTGACGCCGCCGGTCCTGCCGCTGCTGAGCTCCACGAGCGTCGCGTGACGCTCGACAATCAGATTTCGCAGCTTACGCGTGAACAGCGTGATGTGCAGCGCGTGGCCGATAACGCCGCGCTCGAGCTCGCTAAGGTGAAGGATTCCTTGAGCAATGCCGAGGTCGAGGACAACATGTATGCCTCGCGCCTGGAGCAGATTGACGAGCAGCTCGAGGAGGTCACGGCCTCGCTCGAGAGCCGTCGCGACCGCGCCGAGGAGCTTGAGGGCGCTCTTGAGGAAGCGCGCCAGGCTCAGGTCGATGCGCGTGAGGCCACCGAGGCGGCACGCGCGGCCCTGAAGGACCTGCGTGCCCGCGAGAGCGAGGCGCGCAACAAGTTATCCGAGGTGCGCTCGGAGCTTGCCAGCCAAAAGAAACTCGATGCCCGCATGGCCGACAGCTCGCCGCTCGTGAGCCGTCTGGTGGGCGCGCTCGGCGACGATGTCTTGGGCCGTCTGGGTGACGTGCTCGAGGCCCCGCGCGAGCTTGAGGGCCTGGTTGAGCAATTGCTCGCCGGCGATATCGATGCGCTGCTGTTTGACGATACGTCCTCGCTTGAGCGTGCCGGTCGTGCCGCTCTGGACCAGAAGAAGGCCTCGGGTGAGGCGCTGCTGGTGGCGCGCGGCGTGAGCGGCTCTGCTGCCGCCGAGGGCGCTGCCGGTTCGCGTCTGGTCGATCGCCTTTCCGTGCGTGCCGGTTATGGCCCGATTGTCGAGGCGCTGCTTGGCGGCTATTACGTGGTCGATGACTTGGCTGCCGCGTTGGCCGCGCCGGTCGTTGACGGCGTGACTTACGTGACCCCCGATGGCGCCCGCGTCGCCTGCGGCGGCCTGGTGCGCGTGGGCCTCGATGCCGGCGAGGCGTCGGGTGCCTTGGAGCGCAAGCGCCGTATCCGCGAGCTGGAGGGGCTTGAGCCCGATTTGGCCGCTGTGTTTGAACATGTGTCAGGCCAGCTCGTTGAGGCTAATGCGGCCGTTGAGGAAGCGCGTGCCGCCGAGGGCGATGCCGCCGGCGAGATTGCCCGTCTTGAGGGCGAGCGCCGCTCGCTGCTTTCCGAGATCGGCCGCCTGGAGCAAAGCGCCAACAATGCCGAGGTCGAGCGCGTGCGTATCTCCAAGCGCCGCGAGCAGGCCGCCGAGACCGTTCGCGCTGCGCGTCCGCGCGTTGACGAGCTCACCCGTTCGCGCGACGAGGCCCGTGCGCAGACAAGCGATTTGGGCTTGCAGATTGCCGAGGCCAACGACGAACTCGATCGCGTGCGCCGTGACGATTCCGAGGCTGCCGGCAAGCTCGCCGATGCCAAGGTGCGCCTGGCCCAGACGAGCGAGCGCCTGCGTTCGCTGAAGGGCCGTGTGCCCGATCTGGAGCATCGCCTGGAGGGCATCGACCGCCGTATCCGCGGAACACGCCAGGCCTCGCGCTCGCTCGAATTGCTGCGCCTGCGCGTCGATCCCATGCACGAGCGCTATTCGGCCCTGCTGGAGCGCGCGTCGGATTGGGCCGTGCGTCTGCGTGACCAGGCAACGCTTGAGGAGGCGGACTCCGCTTCGCTCAAGAAGACCATCGAGGATGCCAAGACAGAGGTTGCCCGCGCTAAGGAGCGGGTCGACACCGCCTCCACCACGCAAAATGAGTTCAAGGTCGCGCACGGCAAGCTCGAGGTGCAGGTAGAGGCCGCCATTAAGGCCATTACCGCCGATGGCACCACGGTGCTCGAGGAAGCGCTCATGCTTCCTGCTCCCACCGACCGAGATGCCGCCGAGCGTGAGCTTAACCAGCTCGTGCGCCAGATCAACAACCTGGGCCCTGTGAACCAGGTTGCCATGGAGGAGTACGAGCAGCTCAAGCGCCGCGCCGATTATATCGAGGAGCAGCTGGCCGATCTGGAGAGCGCGCGCAAGGCGCTCACCAAGATCACCGTGGCCATCGACCGCAAGATGCGTAAGGCCTTCCTGGTGACCTTTGAGAAGGTCGATGCGAACTTCCGCGAGATCTTCGCCATGCTGTTCCCGGGAGGCCAGGCACATCTGGAGATGACCGATCCCGAGCATCCGGCCGAGACGGGCATCGAGGTCGTGGCGCAGCCGCGCGGCAAGCGCATCACTAAGATGATGCTCATGTCAGGCGGCGAGAAGAGCCTGACGGCGCTCGCCCTGCTCTTTGCCGTGTATCGCACGCGTACGGTGCCGTTCTATGTGCTGGACGAGGTCGAGGCGGCACTCGATGACGCCAACCTGTCCAAGCTCATCGGCGCGCTCGATGTGTTGCGTTCCGATACGCAGCTCTTGGTCATTTCGCATCAGCGCCGTACTATGGAGGACGCTGACGTCCTCTATGGCGTCTCGATGCAAGCCGACGGCGTCAGTCGCGTCGTCTCGCAAAAACTCGATCGCGAAACCGGAAAGGTCGTGAATGCATAATGGGATTCTTTGACGCTCTCTCGCGCGGACTTGAGCGCAGTCGCGAGGCCCTCAACGAGGTCTTTTACTTTGGCGGCGAGGTCGACGAGGATTTTTGGGAGGACCTGGAGGACACCCTCGTCATGGGTGACATGGGCGCCGAGGTCGCCATCAAGGTCTCCGATGACCTGCGCGATGCCGCGGCCAAGAAGAACCTTAAGACCGCCCCGCAACTCCGTCGCGCCCTGGCCGAGCAGCTTGAGCAGCACTTTGTGACCACCGAGCGCGATCCGTTCTCCGATACGCCGAGCTGCGTGCTGTTTGTGGGCATTAACGGTGCCGGCAAGACCACGACGGTCGGTAAGATCGCGAGCGCCATGGCCGCCCGCGGCAAGAACGTCGTGATCGGCTCTGCCGATACGTTCCGCGCCGCCGCCATCGAGCAGCTCGATGTGTGGGGCCAGCGCGCTGGTGTCCCCGTCATCAAGCGCGACCGCGGCTCCGACCCGGCAAGTGTTTGCTACGACGTGCTCGACGAGGCCGACAAGCGCGGCAGCGACCTGGTGCTGATCGACACCGCCGGTCGTCTGCACACGAGCCCCGAGCTCATGCGCGAACTTGCCAAGGTGGTCAACGTGACGCGTAAGCGCGCCGCCAATATGGCCGCCGGCCCCATGCCCGTCTCAGTCGTGCTCGTGATCGATGCCGCCACCGGCCAGAACGGTCTGAACCAGGCGCTCGAGTTTAACGAGGCACTGGGCCTGGACGGTATTATCATGACTAAGCTCGACGGCACGGCTAAGGGCGGTATCGCCATGGCCGTTGCCGAGAAGCTCAAGCTCCCGATCCTGCGCGTGGGCGTGGGCGAGCAGGTCGATGACCTGCAGGAGTTCAATGCCAAAGATTTCTGCCGCGCCCTGGTGGGCGAGTCCAATTAAGGAGTGACTAGTGTTTGATTCCCTGAGCGATCGCCTCAACGACACATTTGACCGCCTGCGCGGCAAGGGTAAACTGACCGAGGCCGATATCACCTCGGCCATGCGCGACATTCGCATGGCGCTGCTCGAGGCCGACGTCAACTTCAAGGTCGTTAAGGAGTTCGTCGCCAAGACCAAGGAGCGCTGCATGACCGCCGAGGTCATGGAGTCGCTGTCGCCGGCACAAAACGTCGTCAAGATCGTGCTCGATGAGCTCACCGAGATGCTCGGCTCCACCGAGAGCAAGCTCGTCTTTAGCAACCGCATTCCCAATGTCATCATGCTCGTGGGCCTGCAGGGCTCCGGTAAGACCACGGCGGCCGTAAAGCTGGCCTACCTGCTCAAGAAGCAGGGCCGCTCGCCGCTGCTCGCCGCGTGCGACGTCTACCGTCCCGCCGCTGCCGACCAGCTGGCCACGCTTGGCGGAGAGATTGGCGTGCCGGTCTTCCGTGGCGATGGCGAGCACCCGGTTGACATCGCCAAGGGCGCCATCCAGGAGGCCGTTGACCACCTGCGTGACGTGGTCATCGTCGATACCGCCGGTCGTTTGCAGATCGACGAGCAGATGATGCAGGAGGCCGTGGACATCAAGAAGGCCGTCAAGCCCGATCAGGTGCTGATGGTCGTCGATGCCATGACCGGCCAGGATATCGTCAACGTCGTCTCGACCTTCGCCGAGCGCACCGACTTTGACGGCGTGATTATCTCCAAGCTCGACGGCGACGCCCGTGGCGGCGGCGCACTTTCCGTGCGCCAGGTGACCGGTAAGCCCATCAAGTTCGTGAGCATGGGCGAGAAACCCGATTCGCTGGAGCCGTTCTATCCTGATCGTATGGCCAAGCGAATCTTGGGCATGGGCGATGTTGTCGGCATTATCGAGAAGGCCCAGGAGGCGGCCGACGCCGAGCAGCTCGAGGCCGCCGAGCGCATGCTGCGCGAGGGCTTTACCATGAACGACATGCTCGACCAGATGAAAGCCGTCAAGAAGATGGGCGGTATGAAGGGCATTCTGGGCATGCTCCCCGGTGGCCAACGTGCGCTCAACCAGATGGGTGGCAACCTGGACGAGGGCATCTTTGACAAGAACGAGGCCATCATCATGTCGATGACTAAGGAGGAGCGCCTGCGTCCCTCCATCATCAACGGCCAGCGTCGCGCGCGTATCGCCAAGGGCGCCGGTGTGACCCCCACCGAGGTCAATAGCCTTATGAAGCAGTGGGGCGAGATGAACAAGATGATGGGCCGCATGCGCACGATGGCCAATCAGGCACAGGCCGGCGGCAAGAAGGGCAAAAAGGGTAAGAAGGGCAAAAAGATGCGCATGCCCAATATTCCCGGTCTGGATGCCATGGGCCTGGGCGGCATGGGCGGCCTTGGCGGTCTTGGGACGGGCGGCCCTAAGTCCGATATGGATCTGCTGCGTCAGATGGAAGCGCAGATGCGCAATAAGAAGTAACGGCTGGTTGAGTCGTGTGTGGCGAAGGCCGCCTGGATGGTACTCCAGACGGCCTTCGTCGTTGGTGCGTTATATGTAGTGTGAGCAGACGCGTGATGGCATCGATTGCCTGCTGTTAGTGGCAGCTGCAGCCCTCGTGACCCTCGTTCTCGTGATGGCCGTGGCAACCGCAGGATCCGCCGTGCTCATTGGTGTGCTCGTGGTCGTGGCCGTGGCCATGGCAGTCGCAGGTGGCCTCGCCGGTCTGCGCGAGCGTGCCGGCAATGAGGGCCTCGACGCAGGCGTCGCAGTTGCCCTGGGCGCCTGCATAGACCTTGATGCCTGCCTGGGTGAGCGCGTTGATGGCGCCGCCGCCGATGCCGCCGCAGATGAGCGTGTTAACGCCACCGTTGGCAAGCAGGCCCGCTAGGGCGCCGTGACCGGTGCCGCCGGTGCCTACGACCTGCTCGTTGAGCACCTTGCCATCCTGGATGTCGTAGATTTTGAACTGCTCGCTGCGGCCAAAGTGCATAAAGATGTTGCCGTTGTCGTACGTCGTTGCCACCCTCATGGTGCCGACCTCCTTTGCTGGCCATGCGGCCGTCGTCGTGGTGATAGGGGAGTACGCGATATTGCCGCCCTCGATGATGAGCGCCCGACCATTGACCAGCGCATTTGCCACCTTGCGATGCGCTCGGCTGCAAATTGCCGCCACCGTGGCGCGCGCGATGCCCATGTGCTTTGCGACGGCCTCCTGATTGAGGCCTTCCAGGTCGCATAGCCGCAGGACCTCGAGTTCGTCGACCGTCATGTCGATGGCCTCTCCGCTGGCAAGGCCATCGGGGGTAAAACCGCGATATTCGGGGATGATCCCGACGCGGCGCAATTTTTCACGTCTTCCTGCCATACACTCTCCATATCTGACATATGTCAACAATAGAATAACGACCGTGCGGATTTACGCAAGGAATTTCTGGCATATGTCAGAAAATGAGGGCTTATGTTAGGGCTGTGGGGCCGCTTGCGCCTGTGCTACAATGAATCTCGCTTATAGGCGACTGACAGGAGGGTCAATGAGCAAGGCTGATCAACAGTTTGTAGCCATGTGCCGCGATATTCTGGACCATGGCACCACCACCGAGGGCCAAAAGGTCCGCCCGGTGTGGGAGGACGGCACCCCTGCCTATACCATTAAAAACTTTGGCGTCACGGCACGCTACGACCTGCGTGAGGAGTTTCCGGCGCTTACCCTGCGTCGTACGGCCCTCAAATCTGCCATGGATGAGATCCTGTGGATCTATCAAAAGAAGTCCAATAACGTGCATGACCTCAACAGCCATATTTGGGATGAGTGGGCCGACGAGACTGGCTCCATCGGCAAGGCCTACGGGTATCAGATTGGGCAGAAGAGCCATTATGCCGAGGGTGACTTTGATCAGATGGATCGCGTGCTGTACGACCTTAAGAACACGCCGTACAGCCGCCGCATTATGACGAATACCTACGTGTTTAGCGACCTGTCCGAGATGCACCTGTATCCGTGCGCCTACAGCGTGACGTATAACGTGACGCAACGCCCGCAGGATGATAAACCGACGCTCAACATGATTCTCAACCAGCGCAGCCAGGACATTTTGGCTGCGAACAACTGGAATGTGTGCCAGTACGCCATTTTGCTGATGATGGTCGCGCAGTCGGTCGATATGATTCCCGGAGAGTTGCTGCATGTGATTGCCGATGCCCACATTTACGACCGTCATGTCGATATCGTCCGCGAGCTTATCGAGCGTCCGCAGTTTGCCGCGCCTAAGGTAACGCTTAACCCCGATGTGCATGACTTCTATGCGTTTACGACCGACGACCTGATTGTCGAGGGCTATGAGCACGGCCCGCAGGTCAAGAACATCCCCATTGCGGTGTAGGTGACGTGCATGACGTGTAAGCTTTCTGCCATTGTCGCCGTGTGCGATGACTGGGGTATTGGGTGCGAGGGCGACATGGTGGTGTCCAACCGTGCCGACATGCGTCATTTTGTGGCGTGCACCAAAGGTTGCCCGGTTATTATGGGGCGCAAGACCCTGCTGAGTTTTCCCGGCGCACGGCCGCTCAAGAATCGTCGCAATATCGTGCTCACGCGCGACGAGGATTTTTCGCCCGAAGGTGTCGACGTGGTGCATAGTATCGGCGAGGCGCTCGCCGCGGTTGCCGATGAGACCGTTGCGTGGGTGATTGGCGGCGGCGAGGTATATCGACAGTTTTTGCCGTATTGCGTGGAGGCCGAGGTTACGCATGACCATTGCGTGCATGACGTGGATACGTATTTTCCCGATTTGGATGCCGATCCCGCGTGGGAGATTGCGCGGCGTGGCGGTGTTGCCACGATTGCCTCGGGCGAGGGCGACGAGGGTGTCGATTATGAGTTCGTAACGTATCGTCGCGTTGAGGCGTAAATCGTCCGGCGTGAACGGTATCATCGGATTGTTTGAATGCATGGGGCGGCGCTTAGCGTCGCCTCGTTTGGTATAGATGCGCTGTAAAGAAAGGTGCGGGCTGGCTGCTATGACTGATGCCGTTGAGGTGCTGCGAATCGATTCGCTCGAGGACGAGCGGCTTGATGCCTACGTGCGACTGACCGAGCGTGAGCTGCGCTGCGTGCTGGAGCCGCAGAAGGGCATTTTTATCGCCGAGAGTGCCAAGGTCATCGAACGTGCGGTTCGCGCCGGATACGAGCCGGTGAGCTTTCTTTTGGGCGAGCGCTGGCTCGACCAGATGATGCCGCTGTTTGAGCGCCTGGCGGTACGCGAGGGCGCGGGTCCGGTTCCCGTGTTCGTTGCCTCGATGGAGCTTATGGAGCGTCTGACGGGTTTTAACGTGACGCGCGGTGCGCTCGCGGCATTTCGTCGCCCGCGACAGATTCCGGTTGATGAGTTCTTGGGCGGCGTCGTCGAGGCGGCGGGGGAGCGCCCGGTGCGCGTGTGCGTGCTCGAGGGCATTGTCGACCATACCAATGTGGGCGCAATATTCCGCTCGGCGGCCGCGCTCAACGTTGACGGCATTTTGGTCAGTCCTACGTGTTGTGATCCGCTGTATCGTCGTTCGGCCCGCGTGAGCATGGGCACGGTGTTCCAGGTGCCCTGGACACGCATTGGCAGCGAAGCGCGCGTATGGCCGCATGATGGGCTGGCGGTGCTACACGATGCCGGCTTTTCGTGTGCCGCTATGGCGTTGACGGATGATTCGGTGTCGCTGGACGATCCCGCGCTCCAGGAGATTGACCGCCTGGCAATCTTTATGGGCACCGAGGGTGCTGGCTTGGGCGCCAAGACCATTGCAGGCTGCGACCGCGCCGTGCGTATTCCGATGGCGCATGGGGTCGATTCACTCAACGTGGCCGCGGCAAGCGCTGTTGCCTTTTGGCAGCTGTGCCCGCATGTGAGCAACGAGTACCACTACCAGCCGGGGCTGTATCACTAGGCAGATAGTTAGCACCGGGCTCTGGTTCGGGGCGTTTCGGCCGACGTCGGTCGGTGCTAAGCTGGTATTGGCTTTGGTCTTAAATTGCCGTTTTGTTGTTTGACGTACGCTGGTGGGGAGGGCGTGTGGCTAAGAAATCTACGGCTATCGATGTAACGCAGGGTGTCATTTGGCAACAGCTGCTGTCGCTGTGCGTCCCTATCTTCTTTAGCTCGTTTTTTCAGCAGGCTTACACGCTTATTGGTACGTATATCGTCGGCCAGTTTGGCGGCAAGCTCGCGCTGGGTGGCATTCAAGCCACGATGGTGCTCACCGAGCTCTGCATTGGCTTTTGCGTTGGCGTTGGCGCTGGCTGCGCGGTCATTACCGGTCAGTATTTTGGTCAGCACGATGATGAGCGATTGAGTCGTTCGGTCCATACGGCCATGACGCTCGCGCTGGTGGGCGGTATCGTTTTCTCGATTCTTGGCATAGTGTTCGTTGAGCCCATGCTGGTACTTATGAACACGCCGCATGAACTATTGGCCGAGGGCGTGGCCTATGCTCGTTGCTATTTTGCCGCCATGGTTGCGGCGCTGCTGCTCAATATGGGAACGGCGCTGCTGCGCGCCGTGGGCGACACACGCGGTCCTGCTGTGATCATTGCTTCCGGCTGCCTTGTTAATGCGGTGCTGGATGTCATCTTCGTTGCCGTGCTTCATATGGAGGCTCTGGGCTGCGGCATCGCGGTGGCGCTGACCATTTGCTCCAACGCCACGATGATCGTGATTCGTATGATGCACGCTCCGGGTGCGTGGCGGCTTTCACTGTCCAAACTCTGCATTGATCCTGGCATTTGTAAGAGCATGATCTCGTGTGGTCTGCCGCTTGGCTTTCAGTCTGCTGCGTATTCGATTTCCAACGTTTTGATTCAGGTGTCGGTCAACTCGTTTGGTGCCGATGTCACCACGGCGTGGGGTCTTTCGGGCCGTTTGGATGGCATTGTCTGGATGGTTACCGAGGCGCTTGGCGTTTCGATCACCACGTTCTCGGCACAGAACTTTGGTGCGCGCAATTACGATCGCATGCGAAAGGGATACCACACGTCGCTCGTGCTTTCATTTGTGCTTATCGGTGGCCTGTCTGCCGTGCTGCTGGTATTCTCGGGCCCGCTTTCGCGTCTGTTTATCGACGATGCCGCAATTTCGGCCTACACCACGACGATCCTTCATTTCATTGCACCGTTCTACGCGATCTTCTCGATTATCGAAAACGCGTCCGGCTCCATCCGCGGCGCTGGCGTGAGCTTCCAGCCTATGATGCTCACGATATTCGGCACGGTCGTGCTCCGCGTGGCGTGGGTGTTCGCGATTATGCCGCTCGACCCCTCGCTCGAGCATCTGCTGCTGGTCTACCCCGTAACCTGGGTAATAACCGCCACGATGTTCACCATCTACCACCACAGCGGCAACTGGCTAGGCCGCGCCACTGCCTAATGATCCCTGGGGGGACGGAGGAAAACGGCTCATTGCTCTCCGTCGTGATGTCGATGATCCGTTTCCCTTCGTCCCCTTCGGATCAATTAGTATTCGATGCCTTGGCGGGCCAGGAGGCCTTCGTCGAAGTAGTGCTTGACGAGGCGCATTTCGGTGACCAGGTCGGCGAGGTCCGCGATGGGCAGCAGGCCGCGGCCGGTCAGTATGAGCTCTGTGGTGTCGGGTTTCATCGCGATCAGTTCCTCGACATCCTCGCGCGTCACGAAGCCGCGGCGCATGGCCTCGCCGAGTTCGTCCAAAATCAGAACGTCGACCTGTGAGATCTGCTCGCGTGCGAGCTCCATGATCTGTGCGGCGCAAGCCTCGGGCGTGTCGCGGTCGGCCTGTACAATTCGTAGCCCTAGGCGTGGTGCCGCATCATGCTCGGCGCAGTGCAGCTTCTTGGCAAACTGAAGCATGAGCACGTTAAGTCCATAGCCCGTGGCGCGCAGCGCGAGCCCCAGCGCAGCCGTCGTCTTGCCCTTGCCGTCGCCCGTATAGATCTGAACCTTGCCGACTTCGAGTGATGCCATCTCTATCCTTTCGTGCCCGGCGTCGGTTTATCGCCGTCCGGGTTGGGTATTCTAGTTAGCATTATCAACCCCAGTAGATGGAGTTCAAGCAGATGGAGATGGATGACAACAAACGTAGACGGAATATGATCCTCTACGTGCTCATCGCCTTCGTCGTCTACCTCGTGCTCTCGACCGTTCTGTTCCCTAACATCGGTCACACGCAGCAGATTACGAAGACCGATTACTCGACGTTTGTCAAAGCGCTCGATAAGAAGAGTGTCGACAAGGTCGAGTACAACACGGACGATTACACGATTTATTACACCAAGAAGGGCGAGGACGAGAACATCGCCTATAAGACGACCGGTGTGCCGAACGATGCGGGCTTTACCGATCGCGTGCTTGAGTCTGGCGCTTCGCTGGAGTCGGTCGTTCCCGATAAAAACTCGGGTTTGATGACCTACTATCTGCTCACACTCATTCTTCCCATGGCGATTTTCTTCCTCATCGGTTGGTGGCTCAACCGCCGCATGAAGAAGGCTATGGGCGATGACGGCCCGTCGATGAACTTTGGCGGCGGCGGTTTTGGCGGCGGCGGACTGGGTAAGTCCGGCGCGCGCGTGATCGCCTCCAAGGACGTGGGCGTGACCTTTAAGGATGTCGCCGGCCAGGAAGAGGCCAAGGAGTCCCTCAAGGAGGTCGTCGACTTTCTGGAGAAGCCGCAGCGCTACGAGGAGATCGGCGCCAAGCTGCCGCGCGGTGCTCTCCTTGTTGGCCCTCCGGGTACCGGTAAAACCCTGCTTGCCAAGGCTGTGGCCGGCGAGGCGGGCGTGCCGTTCTTTAGTATTTCTGGTTCTGAGTTTGTTGAGATGTTCGTCGGCCGTGGTGCCGCTAAGGTTCGCGATCTGTTTAAGCAGGCCAAGGAAAAGGCCCCGTGTATCGTCTTTATCGATGAGATTGATACCATCGGCAAGAAGCGCGATGGCGGTGGCTTTAGCGGCAACGACGAACGTGAGCAAACGCTCAACCAGCTGCTGACTGAGATGGACGGCTTCGATAACCATAAGGGTATCGTCGTCCTCGCTGCGACCAACCGTCCCGACAGCCTTGACCCGGCCCTGCTGCGCCCCGGTCGCTTTGACCGCCGCATTCCCGTTGAGCTGCCCGACCTGACCGGACGTAAGAACATTCTTGAGCTCCATGCCAAGAGCGTTAAGACGCAGCCCCCGATCGATCTGACCGCGATCGCCCGCGCCACGCCCGGTGCCTCGGGTGCCGATCTGGCCAACATCATCAACGAGGGCGCCCTGCGCGCCGTCCGCGAGGGTCGCAAACGCGCGACGCAGGATGACTTTGAGGAGTCAGTGGAGGTCGTTATCGCTGGCCAGCAGCGTAAGTCGACGGTGCTGTCCGACCACGAGAAGCAGGTTGTTTCGTACCACGAGATCGGCCATGCAATCGTTGCCGCTCGCCAGAAGGGCTCTGCGCCGGTCACGAAGATCACCATCGTGCCGCGCACGAGTGGTGCTCTGGGCTACACCATGCAGGTCGAGGAGGATGAGCGCTTCCTGACCACACGTCAGGAGGTCCTGGACAAGCTCGCCGTCTATTGCGGTGGCCGTGCTGCCGAGGAGCTCATCTTTGGTGAGATGACGACCGGTGCGGCCAACGACATCGAGCAGGCCACCAAGCTCGCCCGTAACATGGTGACGCGCTTTGGTATGTCCGATGAGTTTGGCATGATGGCGCTCGGTACCGTTCAGAATGCGTACCTCAACCAGGACACGTCGCTTACCTGCGCTCCCGGTACGGCCGAGCGCGTGGACGCGATTGTCGCCAAGCTGATTGAGGATGCGCACGATCGTGCCCTGCAGATTCTCAAGGAGAACAAGTTTAAGCTTCACGAGCTGGCTCGTTATCTGTACAAGAAGGAGACGATCACGGGCGAGGAGTTTATGAATCTTCTCACGCGCGAGAATCCGCTGATGCCAAAGCAGCAGTAAGGCTGCCTGCGCAGTTTCGAACGCCCCATTTGAGTGTCCATCTCAAATGGGGCGTTCTGCTTGAGGGAGATGCAAATGAAGATCGTGGTGAGTGCCTGCTTGATGGGCGAGAGCTGCAAGTATAACGGGCTTGACAATTACCATCGCAAGCTGGTCGAGGCTTGCGAGCGTACGGGGACCGAGGTCCTGCTGGTGTGCCCCGAGGTTTTTGGCGGTCTGCCTACGCCGCGCAAGCCGTCCGAGATTGTGGACGGTGAGGTCCGTACCTGCGAGGGTGTCTCTGTCGATCGCGAGTTTCGACTAGGTGCCCAGCGTGCGCTCGATATGTGCGAGCACTTTGGCGGCCCGTCCGAGATCGCTGCGTGCATCTTGCAGGACCGTAGTCCCTCGTGCGGCGCGGGCCGCATCTACGACGGAACATTCAGCGGTACGCTCACCGCGGGCAACGGTGTTTTTGTCGATCTGCTGCTGCGTCACGGGTACCGTGTGATTCCGGCTAGCGAGTTCGATCCCAGCATGCTGGAACATTGTCCATAGCACTCGAACCCAACACTTCCTCACGGGTGACCGTTTTGGCATCATCCGTGAAGTTGATATTGAGTACGACCCGGTCATCAAAGACGTAGACCGAGTTGACAGGCGCCGTACCCAGGCAGCCCCTCCCCGCGGCCCTCGCGCAGGAACGCGCACGCGGCCTTCCCGTCTCTTGCGCCCCTCCCGGAACTGTCCACATCAGTGTAGCCAATCCAGTCCGTAAAGGGCTGCAGCCCGGACAACGCGGCGTTGGAGGGCTTCTTCGGCCTGCTCAAGAAGGAGTTCTGGCACGGCAGGGACTGGTCGGACTGGACCCCCCGCCCGCTTCATCGAGGAGCTCGGGGGCTGGATCGGTCGATATAATACGGAGAGGCGCAGCGATGCGCTCGGTGGCCGCACGCCGGCTGAGTTCCGCTCCGCGCTGGGAAGGGCCGCGTAACGGTCCAAGAAATCATCCGCAGTCCCCATTCTTGCCCCTTTGGGACAGCTTCCTGTTGGGGCGTGCCTGCCCCAAACCCTGCTAGGAACGAGTACAGCAAACTGGAATTTTCAAATTAGTCTTTGCAAATAACCTTTGAACCTTCACCATCAATTACA
>ERZ839823.428-NODE-428-length-60948-cov-26.661882_pt1 | contig 60948 bp, 70 predicted proteins | sample MGYA00519862_ERZ839823 | MGnify/ENA primary metagenome ERZ839823 (study PRJEB31850, sample SAMEA3708853) | human gut metagenome | biome: human gut; feature: human-associated habitat; material: faeces | place: China | collected 2014 ...
ACATACAGGGCAAACTTCTGGAGCTTTTGTTCCAACAACAATATGTCCACAATTTAATAATTTAAACCACATTTTTGCATGTTCTTTTTCATTATCAGCTGTTTTATTTTTCTATTAAAAACTTATTTACAGCACTTATATATATCACCAAGTACGATATAGATATCGAAAATCCTCCTAGTACATCACTTGTATAATGTACACCTAAATAAATTCTGCTTATTCCAATAGAACATATTAAAATACTTAATAATACTATAGAAATCCATTTTATGTATTTGTTTTTTACATATTTATAAATTAAGTATATTATATATCCATAGAAAGCCATACTTATCATAGAATGTCCTGAAGGAAAACTATATCCTGTTTCTTCAATTATTCTATATTCTGTTGGTCTTGGTCTTTGTAATATGTTTTTTAATAATTGATTTAGCGCTGTAATTATTACTAAATTAGAAAATATTGATACACCAATTTTTTTATTTTTTATTAGTATGAACAAAATAATAGTCAATATAGTTAAAAATATTGCCCCTCCAAAATTGGTAATAAATTTTGCTATTGGCGTTGCAAAGTCTGATATTAAAAATGTTGATATTAATTTATATCCTACTATGTCTCCGTTCATTATTTCTTTATTAAATACATCTTCTGCTATTGATAAAAATCCTATTAAGCAAATAAATAATATAATCCATTTTAAATTTTTTACAATAAACTCTTTTACTTTTTCTTTCATCATTATTTTTCCTTCATCTTTTCGGTAGTATAAACTGATTTTATATTTTTTACCTAAAAATTGTTGCATATTTTTCATAGGCTACTTTACACTATCACAAATTAACTATTTATTGTTCCAATTATACAAAAAGAACTACTATATTTCAAGTAGTTCTAAATAGTAAATACCATTTTACTAACTTTGTTTTTCTTTATACATTTTTATAATATCTTTAATGTTCATCTTTGTACCATAGTTCAGTATTGCATTTGAATATATCTTTATGGCAACATTAGCAATAACAATTATTGTAACAACTAAAATTGCGATTGAAATTATTACATCTGTAGAATCTGCAAGTCCCATCATAATTCTAAATGGCATACAAAATGGTGATGATATTGGAAATAATGATGCAAATAAATTAAGCTTGCTTGTTGGATTCATCATAGTGAAATATGATAAATAAAATCCGATTACTGCTAGTATTGCAACAGGAGAATTAGCAGATTGTATATCTTCTGGCTTGCTTACTGTAGAGCCAGTTAGTGCATATAATAAAGCATAAGCCAAATAGCCTAATATAAAATAAATTGCAGTCATTATTCCTAAATATGGTGTAACATTAGACATATCCAAAACAGAATCTAACACTCCTGGTTCTAAAAATGTTTTTGCACTTATTAAAGCTGTTGCAACTATTAATATCATCTGGGCTAAGCCAACTAGACCAATTCCAATTGTCTTTCCAAGCACTATTGTTTTAGGGCTTGTAGATGTTACAAGTGTTTCAATTATTTTTGAAGTTTTCTCCGTTGTTATCGAGCTTGATACTTGATATGCACAAAAGTATATCGCATAGAATAATACTATCGACATTAGCATCATTACCAAAATATTTCCACTCGCACTCTTTTCCTCTGTTTGTTCTATGTCAAACTCAAAGTTTGGAGTAATCGATTGTAATTGTTGTTCTGTCAATCCTAATTTAGATATTCTTAAATTAGAGTATAATGATGTTAGAGCATTCATACATCCTTCTGGCACTTCGCTCATCGTTGTTTTGTTTTCTACAATATATAATACTTTTATTTTTTCATTTTCTTGATTTATAATTATCGCTTCTTTTATTTCTTCATTTTCTATTTTTTTCTTTACATCTTCAAATTTCAAATCTTCATTTGTTATTTCAAACTCATAGCCTAAATCCATCTGTTTTAAGTTTTCCAATGTTCCTTCAAATACATTTTTACTGTCTATTATTAATAATTTATTTCCAGAATTATCTCCATTAAAACTTTTAATTAAATTTGGTACATTAAAACCAACTACTATAAAAGTCAAAATGATTAATGTTGATATTATGAACGATTTTCTTTTAACCATATCTTTCATTGTAAATTTCACTACTGTAAAAATATCTCTCATTATTATTCACCTACCTTTTCTATAAAAATATCGTTTAGTGTAGGTTTCTTAATTTCAAATTTGTCAATATTAATTCCATCTGCAACAAGTTTATTTAATAATTTATGCGCTTTTTCTTCATCTGATATTTTTATAATATAGTTATTGTTTGTTTCGGTTTCTATTTCTAAATTAAGCTCTTCAATGTATTTTTTAATATCTTTTTTTACATCTATTTCTACTCTATTTGCAGGATATTTTTCTTTTATTTCTTTCAGATTTCCTTGCAATACAGTTTTACCTTTATTCAATATTAAAATATCACTACAAAATTCTTCAATCGTCGCCATTTGGTGTGCTGACATTATTATGTATTTTCCATTCTTTATTAAATTAATAATAATATTTTTTAGTATTTCTGTATTAACTGGATCTAGTCCACTAAATGGCTCATCTAATACCACTAATTCTGGATCATGTATAATTGCAGTCATAAATTGTATTTTTTGTTGATTTCCTTTTGATAATTTTTCGGCTGGCATCTGCAAATATTCTTCCACCTTTAGCACTTTAGCCCATTTGTTTATTGAACAAATCGCTTCATCTTTTTGCATTCCTTTTAATTCTGCGAAATACATTAATTGGTCAAATATTTTTATTTTTGGATATACTCCCCTCTCTTCTGGTAAATATCCAAATCTAACAAATTTTCTATCTACAGACTTTCCTTTCCATGTGATTTCTCCACTATCCTTTTTTATAATTCCAAGTAACATTCTGATTGTTGTAGTCTTCCCTGCTCCATTAGTTCCAAGCAAACCATATACACCTGGTTTTGTTAAACTAAATGAAATATTGTCTACTGCCTTTTTACCAGCAAATGATTTGGATACATCTTTTAATACTAAGCTCATTGACTTTTCCCCTTTTCTCTATTTTTAGTTGTATCGAAATTTACTTTCTATTATCTTATATCATAAAAACAGATAATTATCAATTAACTATCTGCTTTTAGTATTAATATACTTTTCTTAATTCCGTGCACACCTATTATAATCTATCACTCAAATTTTCTCTGTTTATTCATTAAATTCCTTTGTTCTTGTATTAACACCATCAATAACTTTATATTCTCTTTTTGAGTTTTTATAAACTTTTTTTAGTATTTCATCTTCTAAATCAATATTTAAAATTTCTGATAATCCTAATAAATAGATTGCAACATCGGCTAATTCTTCGCCCAAATCATCTTTCTTTTTTCTCCAAGCTTCATATGCCTCTGCAACTTCTCCATATGTTAAGCAAAATTCTTTATTTATATCTGTTATATTAAATCCCTTATTTACTTTATTTTGATATATTTCTTTTTGTAATTTCTTTAAATCAGTCATTTAATTTTCTCCTTATTTTTATATTATCATAAATTAATTATCATATCTCTTATTTCCCCACCAATTAGGTAATACTTCTGATAGTTTAATAGTTGTTCTTGTTTCATAATCTGTCAATATTTCCATGTCTTTATTATCTTTATCTAATTGCATTAAAAATTCCCTGCAAGCTCCGCATGGCATTCCCCCATTATGTGGCGGATTATCCCTGAAAACTATTAACCTTTTGATTTTTGTTTTTCCTGTATTGATATACATATTTAATGCTGCAACTCTTTCCGCACATAAATTCATAACACCACTAGCACTTTCAATACAAAAGCCTGTAAAAATTTTACCATCTTCACTTTCAACTGCAGCTACAACATGATGTGCGACTATAAAAGGTGATACATCTTCTCTATGATATTCTTTCTTGGCTTTATTATACATATCTTCCCATATATCCATATAATTGTCTCCTCTCTAAGCATACTATTTAGCACATTATACTAATATCATCTTATTATTTTAATAATCCTTAATTCTTTCTTCTAAATCTTTAAAATCAATTAGTTTCCAAGACCAATTTTTATCACTTTCTATGCCCGGAATATTTATTCTTGAATTTTCATCTAATCCTAATATATCTTGAACCATAATGATTGGCATTTTAGCTTTGCATCTTGATAGATATTGCATGATTCCAATGTTTACGTTTATTTCATAACATTCATTTTTCTTTAAGAATTCTTTCAATTTCCATTTATGGTCATCACTTAATGTCTTATACCAACCATAAATTGTGTTGCAGTCATGATTTCCTGGGAAAACAAGAACATTTTCCTCTTCATTGTCTCTGTCATATAAGTTATCCAAATCGATTGAAAATTGCAATATTTTTTGTCTTGTAAATCCATATTTTTTACGTAGTGCAATGGTTTCTTCTCTAATTTCACCTAAATCTTCAACTATCAATTTTTCTGGATTTACTGTTTTATCTTTGAAAAGTTCATCAAAAAATCCATAGCTTACACCATCAGAATATGAACCCTCTCTCCCAGTTTTTCCAATTGGAATTTTAAAAAAAGAATCATATCCTCTAAAATAATCTATTCTTAGCTTATCAAACAAATTCAATTGATATTTGAATCTCTTTGTTAAATATTTGTATTTATCTTTCTTGATGTTTTCAACGTTATATACTGGGCTATTCCACTTTTGTCCATTTTGATTAAAATAATCTGGCGGTGTTCCAGCTTCAAAAGTGAATTTGCCATCTTTCATTTCAAAATATTCAGGATAATATCGTGTTTCAACAGAATCAAAAACAGGATACACTGGCATGTCTCCAATAATCTGAACATTCTTTTCGTTTGCATATTGTTTTAATTCCATCCATTGAGTATACAGAATATATTGTAAAAATAAATAGTATTCTTTACTTTTACCTTTTTTTATATGTGCAAACTCTGCATATTTATCTATTTCATCTATTTTAATAAACTTTTTGAATTTGTTGTCGGGTTTAAAATTTTCAAAAGCCTCTTTATAATATTTTTCCTTAAAGTCATCATATATTGCTCTGTCTTTATTTGGACGGGTCTCAGCTTCTTTTATTAGTCCTTGTTCAGTTAGTTTATCAAGCGAAATGTATTCCTCCTCAAGAGCGTAATAGCTTACAGGTGAATATGGATGGGTATTGCACTCATTTAGCGGCAAAATCTCCCAATATCTTATGTTATTTTTACTTAATATATCTATAAATTCATATGCTTCGTATCCAAAATCTCCAATTCCAAATTTACTTGGAAGTGAAAATATTGGAAGTAATACACCTTTCTCTTTCATATTCTTTTGTTTCCTTTCAAATTTATTTTCTGTAGAAATTGTTGTTCTATTTTCATGTCTATAACATCTCCAAAACTAGCACTCAATGTTTCTTCTTTTTTATATCATAAAAACAAGTTATTTACAATATGGGATTTTTACAGCCTACTAAATATTGCATAAAATATTAATATAAGAGAATATTTTACAAAGTTCTCGGAAAGGATTTAAAATTAAATGAAAAAATTATTTATTATTTTTATACTTGCAATTTCACTGTTATTACTAGGCTTTGTTTCATCTTATGCTTTAGAAATGCCTGTATATGATGAAACCTATAATAATCAAGGTGCAATTTATGCAAACGGTACCTCAATTGTAGTTTCAGAATCCGGAGATCAGACGCTTGTTAGCTGGAATGACGGAAGTCAGATTGTTCAAATATTGAACTAAATGGTGGCAAGGTTTTATCTATGCAAGGTGAAAGCATTGCAACAGGCAAAATCTCTGGCGGAAATATTGCTGAATTTCAATCTGTAAACAGAGGTACTGTTGAAAAAGCCTATGTAAAAGTCGACGGTGGTAATATTGATAAATTTTATGTTAGTGGAGAAATCGAAGATTCAACTGTTACAGGAACAATAAACAATGTAGAAACTAACCTTATTGGTGGAAATATTAATACTTTAAATGTTGGAACGAGTAACAGCCAAGATTCAATGATGAAATTTCTTATAATAGTCAAAATTCTGAAATTGCAACTGTGGATAGTAATGGCATTATTACTAGTATTAGCAAAGGTTCTACTACTGTAGAAGTTACTGTTGGAAATAAAACAAAGATTGTTAATGTTGAAGTTAGAAAAAGTTCGTTCTTATTTATTTTAATTGGACTACTTTGAATTACAGTACTTGCCATATTAATTCTTTTATTATTATTCTTTATATAGAGGTTTAGTGGTTGTTGCAAATTTAGTAACAACCACTTCTGTTGTCTTATCAGTTAAATCGAAAAATCCACATTTAGTCATTTTTTAAAAAATTCATTACTAAATCTATAATAATTTCCTTTTCTTTTGGATTTGATTCTGCTATCAATAAAGTAAGTGCAGCTAATGTATTATTATCAATTGTCTGTCTTCCGTTTTTATATAAAATTCCATAGAAATTTAAAAAATATATAAATAATGTTGCAGCAATTCTTTTATTTCCATCGACAAATACATGGTTCTTTACGATTAAATACAAAAAATTTGCTCCTTTTTCTTCAATACTTTTATAGATGTCTTGTCCTCCAAAGCTTTGATAAATATTTCCTATAATTGCTTCAAGTCCTCTATTTCTTTCTAATGCAAATATTGAACTTTCTGAATTAAATCTAAGCTGATTTATTACATGAATACAATCGTCATACTTTATTTTTCTCTCATCTATATTACCCTTTACTTTTTCTAGCGTTCTATGGTCATAGTCATCTAGTAAATTTAATGCTTTAGAATAATCTCCTATAACTCTTAGTATTTCTTTTGCATCATTTCCTTCTAATCTTTCATCCATTCGGTTTGCAATATCTATTAGTTTTACTGTTTTTTCTAAATATTCTAATCTCTTTTGATTTACAGCATAGCCCCTTAGCATATAATCTTTTAAAACATTATTTGCCCATTTTCTAAATAAAATTCCCTTATCTGACTTGACCCTATATCCAACACTTAAAATCATATCTAGGTTATAATATTCTACTTCTCTTTTTACTTCTCTTTCGCCTTCTTTTTGAACTGTCGCAAATTTTGCGACAGTTGGAACATCTGCCAATTCCTCTGCAAGTGCATTATTAATGTGTTTACCTATAGTTTTTACATCTCTGTTAAATAATGTTGCCATTTGTTGTCTATTCAGCCATACCGTTTCATCTTTTAAGTTTACTTCTAATTTTACTCCTTGGTTTTCAAATAAAATAATTTCATTTTTTCTTTCTTCCATAAGAACCATCCTTTTCTTTATAATTTAAGTTCTAGATACATTTACTTCTACTTACAAAGCTTCAAGTTTTCGTTCTTATAGAACTTATGTTCGTATTATACAATAATTTCATTTGTGTGTCAATTCTTTTTTGTAAATATCTCTAAAATAAAAGATACTTTACATTACTATACATTAATCATGAACTTCTCTAATTTTATATTTTAATTTTTAAAGCTGTAGAAAGTTACAAACTCTCTACAGCCATTTTTTAAGCTAGAATAATTATTCAGTCTTATATTCTTTTCTCTGTATCTAACATTGCTTTCCAGCATGGGCGTTGACCAGCATTATTTTATTAAATTCTGGCATCATCTAGAAAATCAAATATCTTATTATAATATGTCTCTGGCTCTTTATATCTTGATTCAGTATGTCCTGCACCATGTATTATAAGTTTATCCTTCTTGCAATTAGCTGCTTCATATAATTTTTCACACATGTACTCCGGAACAAAGTCATCATTATCTCCATGAATAAATAATATTGGAACAGTTGCTTTTTTCACTTGCTCTAATGCTGATGCTTCTTTAATATCGTATTTTGCTCTGAAATTTGCAACTATTTCAAACATATTTAATACTGGAAAAGCTGGCAAATTAAATCTAGCCTTAGCCTCTGATGCAAATATATCCCATACTGATGTATAACCGCTGTCTTCTATTATTGCTTTAACATTGCTTGGAAGTTCATCTCCTGACGCCATGAGTACTGTTGCAGCACCCATTGATGAACCATGTAATATAATGTTAGAATTATTATTTTGCTTTATAATTAAATCTATCCAACATTTTAAGTCGTCTTTATCTAACCATCCCATTCCAATATATTCGCCTTCACTTTTGCCAGTGGCTCTCATATATGGAATTAGCACATTGTAGCCTTTTTCTGAAAAGTGCCTTCCTATTGAAATTACTGATTCTGGATTTGAACGATAACCATGTAGAACAATTACCCAGTCGTTAATTTGTTCATCTTTTATGTATTCAGTTCCTTTTAAAGTTATTCCATCATTTGCAGTAATCTCAACCTTTTCATTTTTTATAGTATTTGTCCATTGATTTGCAAGTTGTTTTTCTTCTTCTCGATTTTCTTCTATAACTCTTTCAGTTTCGTTATCTATGCTAACAACTTCTACCACTTCTTTATTTTTTACTTCTCTATCTCCACCATTTCCTGTTCTTAATATTGCGTAATTAACAAAATAATTTCCTATTCCTATTGTTGCTATTACACTAATTATAACCACAATTCCTATTGCAATTAGTAGCTTTTTTAAAATATTTAACCAATTATTTTTCTTTTCCATGTTTATAACACCTTTTTTCATTTTTCATATATTTTAACATAAAATTCGTAGAATTACATAAATCTGACCCACTAGTACAAAAAAATTGCACCCCATTTCGAGTACAATTCTTAACAAGCACTAGTTGTACTTGCTTATTACATAATATAATTTTTATTACATTTATGACATTGATAGTGAAAATCTTCTCTTATTTCTATTTTTTCTTTATCTTCCGTACCAACAATATTACTTAAATCTTTTATACATTTATCATGATACACATAATATTTATTTTCTTTAATATTATAAACAACTCTTCCTCTAGGAAAATAATCAAAATCAACATGATATTTTTTATAATAATACTTATCACAGATTTCCATATGGCTTTGAGGATAATTTATAAAATCACCATATTTTTCTCCATCTTCTTTTTTACAACAATGTATTAAAAATTTACCATTTACAACAAAGAACAAACTAACATCAATACTGACATTTTCCTTGTCATCCAATCTCATATATAAAATTGGATACGGATTTCCTTGCTCATCAATTTCACTTCTTTTGTATGTTCTAAAGCCTAGATGTTCATAGAAGCCTTTAGCTGTAGGATTTTGTTCATTTACAGTTAACTCCTTTACGCAATAATATTCTATGCCGTAATTTAGTAATTGCTTGCCTAGTCCTTTTCCTCTTTGACTATTTTTTATAAATAGCATTTCAAGCTTTTGTTCTTCAATTCCCATAAATCCAACAGGAACATTATTTTCATCTTTTATAATTACTAAATCAGATACTTCTTTAATTGCTTGTGGAACATATTCTTTTATTTTTTCTATTTCTTCATTTGCCAAAAATGTATGTGTTGCTCTTACTGAATCTTCCAAGATTTCTACAAGCTCATTTATCAAATTTCCCGTTCTATTATGTACTTCAACTATTTCCATATTTTCCTCTATAAATTTTATTTGTTTTTTTATATCACAAAAGCAGATAATTATCAACTATCTGCTTTTTTTAAATTATTTACTTTATGTTTACAGTTTTTATAATTTCAATCGCTTCATCTGCCTCCTTTTTTGGTAGATTTGGATTAATTACTACAATGTTTTTATTTGGATCTATAAGAATATCTCTCCACACTCCATCACCTGAATGATATCCAACAACAACTTCGTTTCCATTATTTAAATTTATATTTTTTGATATTCTTTCAGTACCACAAACGCCAAATTTTTCTTTATAAAAATATATCATTGCATACTGCTCTTCATCGTTTTTATAAAGCTTTAAAGCATAATCATAATTATCATCTTCTGCTACTTGCATTTCTTTATAATTCCAACCATTTGGAATTTTTAGTTCTATTGTAGTGTCACCAATTGTTTTAGAGTATTTCACTTCTTCTATTATATTTTCATTTTGGCTTGTCTTTACTACCGTTGAATATTTTTTACCCCAAGTTCCAAATACTACTTCCTCACCATTTTTCATTTTAATAGAGTCAATCAAATACATTGTTCCAACTGCTGCAACTGCTATAATTACTAATATGATTATTATTTTTTTCATATATACCACCTAACCTTTCTACTATTTAGACAATTTGTATCTCCGTTTTGTTGGTATTTTGCAAAATAATTGAAAAAAATATTTTTTATAAAATTATAGAGCTATGTAAATCATAGCTCCTTAGTCTTAGTTTATTTGGCAGGTGTGCCGTTTCCTGCATCTCTTTTGACCATTTAGGTGCGTGGATGGCACTATTGTCCACCTCAAATAACCTATTTATATTGTACTCTAATTATACAATCTTTTATTCACTTTTGTCTACCTTTTTTTCAAATGATTTTTCCTCTATTTCTTATAGTTTGATTCCACGTTCTTTTATTTAATTTCATTAATGTTATTATAGAATTTTTACTATGTTCTTCATCTTTTCCTAGTGCTAATTTTATAACTACTCGACCATTTTTGCTAATTCCTTCAATTTGCTTTAAATATATCATTGTATCTTCATGTCTATTATCCTCAACAATATAATCAGGATCTTCAATTATACTCTTTATATATCTTCTTAATTGCTTGTATAATTGTATCAATGGAAGGATTTTTTCCCAGCTTTATTTGTTTTTCTACTTTTTTATTATATATTTTTTGGTACTTCTCTACTTTAGTACTAACTGGAACAAACCATATAATATCATCATATTTCTCACTTTTAAAGCAATAATAGCATGGTCTTTTATTTCCGTTTTCTTTATTTTTCATCAATTCCGGATCATCCATAATATCAAAAAAGAATCCTTTATAAAGTAAAAACATCCCACATCTATTTCCATTTTGATTCCTCCTTATATTATCAAAGGCCTACCATTTCTGCCAAACCCTATTAGAGTTATATATTCACTCTTTCATTTATAACTCGCTAAAGAGGCAGCGACAAACAAATTTATCAAAAACAAAAATGTTCTTAATTATTATATTCAGAATAACATATGTTGTCAATTTATTCATATATATTCAGAATAATCTATGAAATTACCTGTTTAAGACTAGTACAGTCTTGTTTTTACATAATATCTATGCTATAATTACCAATGACCCTTTTTATAAGGATATTATTATAGGAGGTTTTTAACATGGCTGTAGACAATTATTCCGACTTGCAAAAATTCGAACATCCAATAACTTTTGATATGGTAGAAGAAGACCTAATAGCAGCAGAGGAATTTTTAAGTAAACAACTTTGGTATTCTACCAATTATCTCATCGACTATCAGTTGAATGATTCCAATCGGGGATGTCTTTTGTCTGACGGCAGCATGTCTGAACTCTTAAAAAAGAGTGAAAGTTATGCAAGGAATAAAAAATTTGTTTCTGAAGTTTATGTGAATCCTTTTGAAACACCTAATGCTGCTATTTCTACTTGGTACTGCAACAACATGGCTTTCGCATTATATAATGCACTCATACTTCTCTATGAGACTCCATTCATTAGTTTCGAGGAATTTGGCACACTCATTTTAAATTATAAAGAAAATGTTGAAAATGATGTTGATCATGAAGGTCAAATTCTTAGCAAAAAGATGCCTTACTATTTCATTGATAACTTCCTCATGAAGTATCATGAAAAAACATTCACCTTTCCTTTTTGGAGCACCAGATATAACTCGATTTACAGCATACTCAATGCTCTTTCAACTGGGCATCCCGTACTCGTACGGGTGCATAAAACGATCTACTCCAGTGGTGACGCAGAGAATTTGTTGTCTCGGGTGTTGGAAACTTCAGTGGACGGATTTGATTTCTATACAAAATATCACAGAGAAAATCTTGAGCACTACATTGTTTTGGTTGGCCTACAAGGTGAAAATGTAATTACCATAGACAGCAGTGTTGATGGTTTCATCAACTATTGTCCACTCAAGACATTACTTTACTCCCTAGTGCCTGGACTTTTGCACACAGTCTTTAATAATGACCATTTTAGATTCTACTATGCGTGGAATCTTAATCTACTCTTGTAAGAAACCTTAACCCCCAGAGACCACAATCGGTTTCTGGGGGTGTATTTTATAAATCTTGTTTAAATTATTTTAATTTGTCATATTCTTCATCTGTAACTTTTTCACACCACTCATTTGATTTGTTCTCTCCAGGAATCTCTACAGCTATATGGCTAAACCAAGAATTTGCAGTAGCTCCGTGCCAATGTTTTACGTTTGCTGGGATTGTTACTATATCTCCAGGTTTTAATCTTCTTGCTTCTTGCTTCTTGCTTCTTTCTCTTCTTCTTGATACCAGCCTTCTCCATCAACGCAAATTAATATTTGTCCGCCACCTGATGTTGCATGATGTATATGCCAATTATTTCTGCATCTTGGCTCAAATGTTACATTTGCCATAAATACTGTTTCTTTCGGATTTGTTAAAGGCTTTAAATATGAATTTCCAACAAAATATTGTGCAAAATTTACATTTGGTTCTCCAAGTCCAAATACGCCACCATGTTCTTCTGGTGTTTCTTCGTCTCCATAAACTTCTTTTATTAGTGCAAATGCACTCCAAGCTTTTGGCCATCCTGCATAAAAAGCTAATTGCGTTACAATCTCTACTGCTTCTTGCTTTGTTATTCCATGTTTTTTACCTATTATAAAATGAGATTTCAATTGTGGAAATAATCCTTATGCCATTAAAGCAGATATTGTTATCATGCTTCTATCTCTTAAAGACATTTTATCTTCTCTTGACCATACCTCTCCAGATAAAACATCATCGTTTAATTCTGCAAATTTTGGAGCTAATTCTCCTAAATTATCTCTTCCAGCCGTCTGCTTTTCCATATTATAAATTCCTCCTTTAAAAGTTTTCAATTTATATATATCACTTTGAGTGAACTCTAAGTCAATATTTTTTATATAATTATAATAATTTTTTCAAAATGTTATCAATATCGGGAAATACAATATTTTTCATTCCACGCTCATACAAATTTATAACCTTATTTGCTTTATATATTATCTCTGTTTTCAATTTATTAGATACCCTAATTACTACTTTATTTTTTATATATGGGCATTCTATATATTCAAGTGTTACAGGAAACATATTTTGAATTAGAAAGACACTATATGTATTAGCAATATTTCCAAAAACAATTGTATCAATGGAAGGATTTTTTCCCAGCTTTATTTGTTTTTCTATTTTTTTATTATATATTTTTTGGTACTTCTCTACTTTGGTACTAACTGGAACAAACCATATAATATCATCATATTTCTCACTTTTAAAGCAATAATAGCACGGTCTTTTATTTCCGTTTTCTTTATTTTTCATCAATTCCGGATCATCTATAATGTCAAAAAAAGAATCCTTTATAAAGTAAAAACATCCCACATATATTTCCATTTTGATTCCTCCTTATATTATCAAAGGCCTACCATTTCTGGTAAGCCTTATTAGAATTATTTATTCACTCTCTCATTTATAACTCGCTAAAGAGGCAGCGACAAACACATTTATTCACTCTCTCATTTATAACTCGCTAAAGAGGTAGCGACAAACACATTTATTAAAAACAAAAATGTCTTTAATTATTATATTCATAATAACATGAAATATTATATGTTGTCAATTGAATTTTTATATATTTTTTAATACTTTGCAAGGATTTCCTACTGCTACAACATTAGATGGAATATCTTTATTTACCACACTGCCAGCACCAATAACAACGTTATCTCCTATTCTTAGTACTAATGCTTCAGAAGTTTTTTCATCAACCATATAAAATATTATGTAATTTCTTACATTAATTTTTCTAACATTCTTTTCTCCAGTCAATTTTTCATCTAATATAGGCATACTCCCTGCTATGTTTTCCAAGTCTTTCAAGCCCTGCTTAAATAGTAATTTATATTTATCTGCAAGTATGTCTCCCGACAGATTGTGGCGAAGATATTAATATTTTCTAAATCATTCTCCGCTGCTTCTGATACCTTTATTTTATATTTTTTCATATCATTTGCTCCTATCTTCTATATATTATCTATTTTAGCAAAGACTTCATCTAAAGAATATACCTTGTTTTCTTTTATGTCCTTCATTCCCTTTTGTAATTTTTCTTTTAAATCCTTTTTACTTTTTATTGTTACACTTTCAGGAGCCTCTCCATCTACATATGATAACTTTAAAAATTCGATGAAATTAACCACTTGAATCGTCAACTCTTCTGGTAATGTTTCAATTTCATTATATAATTTTTGTTTTTCAATAGACATAATTATACCTCCCATTAAATTTATATTATTATATCATTTTTTATCTTACAATAAAAGTCTTTCTTTTTACACTATTTTTTGTTACACATCTTTTTTCTTATCATTTGTAATATCGCCATTACCACTTACCGGTATTGTTTCTCCTAAATAAGTTGGCTTTGGTTTGAATATACATTTTATAAAATCTTTATCCCTTGCTAATATTTCTCTTAATTCTCTATATGTTGCTCCTACATATTGTCTTGGATCTGCTCCGACTCCATAAGCCTCTAAGCCTAATTTATTAGCAATGTATAGTGCTCTATATAAATGATACTCTTGTGTAACTATTACAATTCTTTTAGCTTTAAATATTTCTTTGGCTCTATATATGCTCTCATATGTTGAAAAGCCTGCGTGGTCCATAAAAATATTCTCCGAAGGTACTCCCTTTTCAATGGCATAGTTTTTCATTATGTTTACTTCATCATAATCTTCCTTGCCATGGTCACCGCTCATTATTATTTTGCTTGATACATTATTTTCATACAATTTGATACCTTCTAATAATCTATCTTCTAACATATGGCTAGGCTTGTCTCCCCATACGCCGGCACCTAAAATAATAATACAATCTATGTCTGACAGGTTATCATATTCATTTTCTTGAATTATTTGATTTTTTGTAGAAATTTTCACATAAGCATTTATTCCAAATACACATGCTAAAATTATGACAATAATAATTATTAAATACACCATTACTTTTTTCATTTACCTTCTCCTATTATTAGTTTAACTTTATCTAATTTGCATTATACCATACTTGTATATTTTTTCAACACCCGAATATGTATAAAAAATTTAAAAAATTATACATATTTTTTGAACATGTATAATTTTTTTGTTTATTTATTCATATTTTGAATTTTCTTATAATTCTGAATTGCTATTGCATATAGCACCATCAATATTACAATAACTATTCCATATTCTATTGGCAATCTTTGCAAATCGAAAATTATTGCTATGTTTGTGAAGCAAATAATAAGAGTTAAGATGATTATAGACATCGTTGAAATTATTAGTTGTTTTGATGGTTTGCTCTGGATAAATGGTATTTTCGAGGTTCTCATTAAATGAATTATTACTGTTTGAGATATTATCCCATATGCAAACCAACCAGTCTGGAATAATGTTGATTTTTCTATTGTGTTAAATTTCATTATAAACCACAATGCTAAGAAGCACAGCAAATCGAATATAGTGCTAATCGTTCCAAATATAAACATGTTTTTCTTTATTTCGCTAGTATTCCATTTTTTCGGGTTTAACAAATATTCTGTATCTACATTATCAAACGGCATTCCTATTTGTGCAAAGTCGTTTAGTAAATTTTGTATTAATATGTGCACTGGAAGCATTGGCAAAAACGGAAGAGCTAAGCTGGCAATTATTATAGAAAGCATATTTCCAAAGTTCCCACTTGTGGCCATTTTTATATATTTTAATATATTTGTAAATGTCTTTCTGCCTATTATAACGCCTTTTTCAAGCACGTTTAGATCTTTTTCTAGTAGAATTATGTCTGCGGTTTCTTTAGCAATATCAACCGCCGTGTCTACCGATATCCCAACATCTGACTGTTTTAATGGTGGGCTGTCGTTTATTCCGTCTCCCATGTAGCCTACTGTATTGCCTTGTTCCTGATATATTCTTACAATTCTTTGTTTTTGAAGTGGTGATAGTTTAGAGTATAGATGACAATTTACCGATTTTTCTTTTAGCTCTTCGTCAGTCATTTCTTCTATTTCTTTTCCAGTTAATCTATTTTCTGTTGATATATTTACCTTTTTGCAAACGTTTACCGCAACTCCTTCGCTATCTCCTGTTAAGACAACTGTATCTACACCATGTATTTTTAGAGCTTCAATTGCTTGTTTTGCACTTCCTTTTGGCGGGTCTAAGAAACCTACAAATCCTATCAACACCATGTCTTTTTCGTCATTTATTCCAAACGTTTCTACTCCATGTATATCATTTTTTTGAGCTACTGCAACTATTCTTAGCCCTTCTTTATTGTATTTTTCATATGTCTCATAAGCTTTATTTTTCAATTTTTCTGTGAGTTCTACTGCCTCTCCATTTATGTCGATATATGAACAAATATTCATAATTTCGTCTACTGCACCTTTTGTTATTAGTTGCCTCTTTCCCATCTGATCTTTTAAAACCACGCTCATTCTTCTGCGTGAAAAGTCAAATGGAATTTCATCTTCACGTGTGTATGTTTCTTTGTAAATGTTCATGTTTTCTTTTTCGGCTCTGGATATAATTGCTACATCTATCAAATTTTTTAGTCCAGTTTGAAAATAGCTGTTTAAAAAAGCATGCTTCAAAACTCTTTGACTATCGTTACCTTCTAAGTCCATATATCTTTCTAGTACAATCTCGTCCTCTGTAAGAGTCCCAGTCTTGTCGGTACAAAGAATATTCATCTCTCCGAATGTTTGTATAGCACTTAATCTCTTTACAATAGTCTTGTTTTTAGACATCTCTATTGCTCCATTTGCAAGTGTAGAAGTCATTATTACCGGCAACATTTCTGGTGTAAGCCCTACCGCGATTGTTATTGCAAAAATTAAAGCCTCCCACCAGTTACCCTTTGTGAAAAAATTTATTGTAAATATCACAGGTATCATTATTACCATAAATTTTATTAAAAGCTTGCTAACACTATCTACTCCTCTTTCGAAGCTATTCTGCTCATTCGTACTATATATAGACTTTGCCATATTTCCAAAATATGTGTTGCTTCCTATTGCAAGCACAACTGCCGTTGCACGTCCGCTAACAATATTTGTTCCAGTAAATCCAATATTAGATAAATGGGTTAATTCTGCGTCTTTTTCTCTTAACGTAGAAAACTTTTCTACAGGATTAGATTCTCCTGTTAATGAAGCTTGGTCAATAAACAAATCCTTGGTTTCTAAAAATCTCACATCTCCAGGAATCATATCTCCAGAAGAAAGCTTTAAAATATCCCCAGGCACAATATCTTCAACGTCAACCGTATTAGGGAGTTCGTCTCTTATTACATCTATTTTATTTGTAATAAGTCTTTTCAATTTTTGTGCTGCTTTATTCGAATTTGTCTGTTGAGAAAAAGATATCATTGCAGAAATAAAAACCGTGCTAATAATTAGTGTAAAAGTTAGATAATCTTTATTTGCAGTAAATACTACGTCTGTAAAAAAAGTAACTATTGCAACTATTATTAGCACGATATTAAATGGATTTATAAAGGCCTCTTTCAGCCTCTTAAATGTGGTATTGTTGTTATTTATATCAATTATATTTTTGCCATATTCTTCTTGTTTCTCATCTATTATTATACAGCTAAGTCCATTTTCTGATGTATCAAGTTCATGTAAAATTTCATCATTGTTCATCTGGCTGTATTTCTTTAAATTCTGTTCAATTGCATTAATTTTATCTGTATTCATTAGCTTTAAATGTGAATTCTCCTCATATAAAATACTAATAAATATTATGGTAATTTTAACGAAATTTATTACAATTTTTAGAACAGAATGAACCCTCATTTTTTGAGAGTTCATTTTTCTTGTAACCTATTCATTTATGTAATTATAATAATATTATTTCGAATCAAATAACATACTTTATTATTGATTGTTATAAAATTCTTCTATAAATTTTATAATGTCTCCATTGTTTTCTTTTACTTTTTCTTTTTGCAATAATGCATTTAAAGAAAAATATTCTCCATTTATATCTTTATCTACTTCGTAAAAATAATGGTGATATGTCCTTTTTTCTTTATTTGGTATTGAATATTTTTCATGTACTTTATCAAACAAATATTTTACGTTATTCGTGTTATATTTATTCTTTATTTCTTCAATGTCATTTCCTTTAATATTTGGAAATAAATACATTTTCCATCTTTCATCAAAATAATTTAAATATTTATCTCCTCTTTTTATCAATATAATTGAATGAACATGTTCCATTATCTTTCCTCCTACAAATTACCTTTCGAAATCTTCCTTTACTCTTCCAAATCTTTTTATTATTGTATCTATATCTTTTTGTGTTAATCCTTCTCCAAGTCCTCGTCCATTTGCATCTGATACCTTTACTAAATGTCTAAGCATTTCTTTATCAAATGAATCGTAAATTTCATCGTCCAATATGATATAATCTTCTACTCTATTATGCTCTAAAAGCCACTGTTTTATTTCGAGTCCCCTCTCCCAATTAATAAACGGTGTCACATCAAAGTAAATTTCATATTTTGCTAATAGCTCCCTTAGTGTCCCAATATCGTTTGAATTTCTCCATGAGGAGGTTAAAACTGTTTTTGCACCTGTTTCGTCAATTGCTTTTTTTAATAATTTAACCTTGTCTATATCTATGTGTCTTTCTATTCCTTGCACATTTTTTGCTCTATCTATATAGTCATCTGAATTTAAGACCCCATCTATATCTAAAAAAATAACTTTCAATATTTTTCTCCCATTATTATCTCAATTTTATGCCACAATTATATCGTAATTGATAATTAATTTCAATATTTATAATACAGAAAAATCGGCACCATACTCTCGTTCGAAAGCATGATGCCAATTTTGTTTTAAGCCTTTAGTATAAGGCTTATTGTTAGTCCACTAATGTTGTTGTACCAGTTTTGTAAATTTTTACTTTAACAGTTTGTCCTTTTTCAAGAACATTCCATTTTTCAAAATTCACACTGATTTCAAGGGTTCTTTTTTCTTTTTCGTCGGATATGCCAGAAATTTTGTACTCTTCATTTCTTTCTGAAACTCTCTCATCATAATTAAGTTTCACTTCTCCCCAGTAAGGTTCCTTATCGTTTCCACTCGTGTTTACAGGCCTTTCGTAAACGTACCTATCAATGTCATAATAATATTTCATTGCATAAACAGGCTCGTCACGATATATGGGCTCTTGGTATTCTTCAGTTTCATAATAAGTCTCATATACAGGAGTACTTATTGTTTCTTCCTCAAAATAGCCGTTTCCCATGTCTATTAATGTAGTACTATACTCGTAATGTGATAGCCTCTCTCTTGCAACTTCTCTGGTCCGAGTTTCGTAATGGTCCAAAACAGATTGATAATGGTGGAATTCCATTTTTTGAGACGTTATTCTGCCTCCAGCTGGAACGCTCCAATCGCTTTCATGAAAAGTTCTGTTTTGTTCGATGCTAATGCTTCTACTCCATGAAAAATCTGTGATTTCCATGTTTGCTTCTTTTGGCGTAAATAAGAATACTACTCCAATAATAGAAAACAAAACGGCTAAAACAATAGCAATAACTTTTTTGTTTAAAAAAATATTTGCTAAATTGTAAGAACTAAAATCATGCTGTGAATAATCTTCTTGCTGGCTTTCGAAGTGCTGATACTTTTCTTCTTTTTCGTGGTTCTGCTCAAATTCATTTTCTGTAGTTTCTGCTTTTCCAGATTCTTTTTCTCTGTTTGCCTCCTGTACTTGAAAATAATCTTTGCTTTTGCCTCTTTCTGCTCCACACGACATACACTTAGTGAGTTTTGCCGAATTGTAGCTGCCACAAAATTCGCACATCCAATCAGGTTCTTTGCTAATTTTGGTTGCCTCGTCTTCTGGAACATAGTCCTTCGGATCATCAACATAAAATTTTACATCTTCGCCTCTTGGTCTGCCACAATTAGGGCATTCTCTTTCGCTACCACGTATGCCTTTTGTACCACAGTAGGAACAGTCCCACCGTCCAACGACAATTTTACCCATTTTTCAACCTCCTTAGTGGTCTATTTATAAAAAGGTAACTTTTTCTATTATATCACAAAATTGGATTAGATGACAGCCTTTTTAGCCTATATTTTATTCATAACTCCTAAAAATTTATAATTTTCTCCCAAGGTAGGTCTTTTTTTCCAAAATGACCGTAGTTTGTTGTTTGTCTATAAATTGGTCTTTGTAAATCTAGATAATTTATTATGCCTCTTGGTGTTAAATCAAAAGTCTTATCTATTTTTTCTACAATCTCTTCTTCTGGAATCGTATTTGTTCCATAGGTATTTACATAAATAGACACTGGTTTAGCAACGCCAATACTATATGCAATTTGAATTTCACACTTTTTTGCATAACCATTTGCAACAATATTTTTCGCAATATGTCTTGCCATATAAGAAGCCGAACGGTCAACTTTTGTTGGGTCCTTTCCAGAAAAGGCTCCTCCACCATGTCTTGCAGCACCACCATAAGTATCAACTATTATTTTTCTACCTGTAAGTCCACTGTCCCCCAGCGGTCCACCTATTACAAATCTACCTGTTGGATTAATAAAATATTTCGTGTTTTCATCTAACAAATTAGCTGGGACTGTTGGCTTTATAACTTTTTCAATTATGTCTTTTTTTAGAACATTCATATCAACATCCGGCAGATGTTGTGTAGAAACAACAATTGTATCAACCCTTACAGGCTTTTCTCCATCATATTCAACTGTAACCTGAGTCTTACCATCTGGTCTTAAATAGTCTATTATTTTTTCTCTTCTAACTTCGGTCAATCTCTTAGAAAGTTTATGTGCAAGTGAAATTGGAAGAGGCATCAACTCCTCTGTTTCATCACAAGCATAACCAAACATTAACCCTTGGTCACCAGCTCCTTCAGACTCAACATCTTTACCTTCTTTATCTTCAAGCGATTTATCAACCCCTAGTGCAATATCTGGAGATTGCTTAGATAAATTTATGTATATTTTGCAAGTTCTGTAATCAATATCATACTCACTATCAGCATATCCAACTTCTTTTATAGTATCTCTTACAACTTGCTCTATATCAACATTTGCAGTCGATGTAATTTCTCCTGTTATAAAAATTTCACCTTTACCCGCAACAGTCTCGCAAGCGACTCTTGCATTCTTATCTTTTGCCAAATAACTATCCAGAATACTATCTGATATATAATCACATAGCTTATCTGGGTGTCCTTCTGTAACACTCTCTGATGTAAATAATCTTTTCATATTTTCCTCCTTCAAAACCGCCCATTAGTGACGCCCCTTTTGGGGCGAAAACCATCACTCAATTAGACATGCTTTTTATCTAAAACGTTTTCTTTAACAATTCAATCTAATTGAAATATTTTTCAATCTTTCTATAAAAACTAAAAAAACTTGTACTAACGTAGGTACAAAGTTTAACGATTCTTAGAAATCATCATTCAAAGTACATTCCGTAGCTTTGTCGGTATTAGCACCTAACTTGATAGGTTGCTGTGGAGTCGTAAAGCCGATTCTTTCGTCCACTCTTGATAATATATATATTACAAAAATTATTATACAAATTAAATATATTTATGTCAAGTGTTTTTGCAATTTAGAAACGCACAATTTAGAGACGAAGAAAAAAACGTACCTGTGCATTATTTTTTCGTCCAAAAAGGGGCGTCCCTATTGGGCGTTATACCACATATTCAATCTGATTATGCGGAAAATATTTATGCATTTCTTCTCGTAGGAATTTTTCTCCTTCTTCGCGTATATAGTCTTTATACATATATTTTCCTCTGCCACGTCCTCTCATTAATTCTGGACTATATAAATCTATGGCATTTGGAAATGCTTCTGTATTTATTGCCTTGTGAACAAAGCTATACGTCATAAAAATAATTTCAAAGAATGCCTGCTTCATAGCTTTTTCATTTAAATTTTCATATAAATATTTTATTAAATTTGAATATAGCTCTTTCCAATTTTCTACTAATATTACAGGTGCTATCAATATTCCGATAGGATAGCCGGCATCTGCTAATTTATTTATAGCTTGAACTCTATTTCTTAATCTCGATGTACCGAATTCAACTTTGTTAATAATTTCTTCTGGGTTTACACTCACTCTAATAGTAACTTTTCCATTATGTTTTAAAGGCAAAATGTCATCTACCATGTCAAACTTAGTAGGAAGAGTTAAATGTCCCTTTGAAGTATTAGCAAAGTTTTCAATAGTCCATACTAAATTATTTGTAATTGTATTTTCTAAAACTAAATCACTGTTGCTTCCAATTTCAAAAGTTAAATCTTTTTCTGAATTTTGAGCAGTTCTTATAATTTTATCTAGCATCTCTTCTCTGTTCACAAACAGCCTCAAATACGCACACTTATTGTAATTACACACAAGATAACAATACATACACATTGCTGTGCAACCAGAAGATGTATATGGAACTAGAAAATCTGATGTCTTATGATTTGGAACAAATTTATGTGTTTTTCTAATTCCTATTATCAGATTTCTCTTCATATCCGCAAAATCCTTATTTTGCTTTTTTCTCATTTCTTCAATATTATTATGATTGTCAATCATTACTCGTGGAACATCAGCATATTTTTCTAATAACTCTCTTCCAAGTGCATAATTTTCAATATTATTTTCACAATATAAAGCCTTTGGCTTAAACATACTACTCACCCATAATATGTTATCCAAAAGCTTATATTTTAAACATTTATTCAAACAAACTAAATATTTTTATGTTAAAATACACCTTTTCATCATTTTTATTCTTTTAGTCATTATTTAAAAAGTTCATCACTAGGTCAATAATTACATCTTTTTCTTTTGGATTTGATTCTGCAATTAATAAAGTAAGTGCTGTTAACGTATTATTGTCAATTACTTGTTTCCCATTTTTATATAGTATCCCATAAAAATTTAAGAAATATATAAATAAAGTTGCTGCGATTCTTTTATTTCCATCTGCAAACACATGATTTTTTACTATTAAATATAAGAAATTAGCTCCTTTTTCTTCAATACTTTTATAAATATCTTGTCCGTCCGAAACTTTGATAAATATTACCGATAATAGATTCTAGTCCCTTATTTCTTTCAACTGCAAAAAGTGAACTTTCCTCATTAAATCTCAATTTGTTAATTATACTTATACATTCTTGATATTCAATTTTTCGTGTATCTAAGTTTCCTTGAATTTTCTTTAATGTCTTATGGTCATAATCATCCAATAAATCTAATGCCTTTGTGTATCCTGCAATTACCTTTAATATTTCTTTTGCATCATTGCCTTCAAGTCTTTCATCAATACGATTAGCAAGATCTATTAGCTTTACAGTTTTTTCTAAATAATCTAATCTCTTTTGATTTATTGCATAGCCTTTTAACATATAATCTTTTAATACATTAGTTGCCCATTTTCTAAATAAAATACCATTTTGTGATTTAACACGGTAGCCAATAGAAATAATCATATCTAAATTGTAATAGTTAGTTGGTTTATCAGCAAATTCGGAATTTCCGAATTTTGTCATAGTTTCATTTTCTACTAATTCACCTTCTTTATAAACATTTTTAATATGTTCATTAATAGTTGATTTAGCTTTTCCAAACAATTTTGCCATTTGTTCTTGTGTAAGCCACACCGTTTCATCTTTTAGGTTTACCTCTAATTTTACTCCTTGGTTTTCAAATAAAATAATTTCATTTCTTTTTTCGTCCATAAGAACACATCCTTTATATAAAATTTAGTTCTTAGTATATTTGTTGTTATCTATAAAATATTAATTATTTTTATTTTTGAACTATTGTATCTATTTTATAATAAGAACAAATATTTGTCTATACTAAAATGAAATTTTTTCTTCAATAACTAAAAGCGAAGCACTTCTGCTCCGCTCTTTATAATTTTATTTAATTGCTAACTCTTTGCTTTTTTCTACTATACTGCATATTAAGTCTACAACATTATTTATTCCAATAGAGTCGCTATTTACGCAAATATCATAATTTGATGGTGTCTCCCATCCTCTTTCTGTGTAGTATTCGTAGTGGTTTGATCTTAGTTTGTTTATTCTTGCAATTTCTTTTTCTGCCTTTTCTTTATCCATATGATAAAATTCAGTTGCTCTTTTTATTTTATTTTCCATGCTACTACTTACAAATATTTTCAAAACATTCTTTTTGTCTTTTAATATGAAGTCTGCACATCTTCCAACTATTACACAAGATTCCTTATCAGCTAAATTTTTTATTAAGTTTGATTCTTGTATAAATAGTTCGTCAGAGTTATTCAGACCAGCATAATAGCCATTATTGAAATTGTCGAAAACAGTTCTTTTTTGTTCGTTGTCTTTTATATATTCTTCTGATAAGCCTGTTTCTTCTGACATTTTTTCTATTATATTCTTGTCATATAGTTTAATTCCTAGTTTCTCTGCTACCAATTTTCCGATATATCTTCCACCAGAGCCGTATTCTCTTGCAATTGTGATTACAATTCCGTTGTTATCTACGGCAGTTTCTGGTACTTCTTTTCTTTCTGCTTTTTCTGTTTCTACTCCTTCATTCTTCATGTTTCTTGTTTCTTTTATTAGAAGTATAACAGCCAATACAAATGCTAATCCATCAGCTACCGGTCCAGCACTTAATACACCCATTATTCCATAGATTCCACTCAATATTATCATAGCAGGAATCAATATAACAATTTGTCTTGAAAGCGATAATATAGCACTCTTTGTGCTTTTTCCGATTGCCTGAAAGAATATTCCTGATGGAATTTGAACACCATTGCAAATGCAAAGTAATAAATATGTTCTAAATGCTAAACATGCGAATTCCATGTATTTTGCATCACCATTACCAAATATTAAGATTAATTTATCTGGTATTGTTTGGAACAATATGAATGCTATTGTGCTTATTACCAAGCTTGACCCTAAAACAATCTTTAACGTTTTCCTTACTCTGTCATATTTCTTAGCACCATAGTTATATCCAATTATAGGTTGACTTCCTGCAGCAATACCAATTATTATGCTATTTAATATCTGATTTATCTTCATTACAATTCCAAGAACAGTAATTGGAGTCTCGGCTCCATAATCGCTTTGAGCTCCATATTTTCCAAGTAAATTATTCTCAGCTGCCATAACGCACACAATACTCATTTGAGTAATAAAACTGCTTACGCCAAGCATTGAAACCTTTTTGCATACCTCAGCTTTTAATTTAAAGCTATCTTTTGACAATTGTATAGATTTAAATTTCTTGATATATGCAACATTCAATATAAATGTAAGCACCTGACTTATTACAGTTGCAATAGCTGCTCCAGCAACTCCTTTGTGAAATACAAATATAAATATTGGATCTAATATTGTATTTAAAATTGCACCAGTAACCATGCTTGTCATAGCAAATTTAGGATTTCCATCTGCCCTAATAATTGAGTTCAAAGTTGTTCCAATCATCGAAAAAGGAAAACCAATTGCTATAATTCTTCCATAAGTCATTGCTAAGTCTCTTAGCTTATCAGTACATCCAAATAGTGTTAAAAGTTGTGGTAAAAAAATTAGTGTAATTACGCAGAAAATTATTGATACAATTGCAGATAATAATATTCCATTGCCAATTCCTTTTTCTGCTTCTTTTTTCTTCTTTTCTCCAAGTTTTAAACTTAAATATGCTGATGCACCATCTCCAAACATTAGAGAAAAAGCTAAACCTATCATTACTAATGGGAATACTACGTTTGTAGCACCATTTCCTAGTATTCCTACCCCTTGTCCAATAAATATTTGGTCAACTATATTATATAATGAGTTTACCAACATTGAAACAATGCAAGGAATAGAAAACTTTAATATTAGCTTTCCTATTTTTTCTTTTCCAAGTATATTTTCTTGCTCCATTTTTTAGTTTATTCCTCCCCTTTTTGATAAAAAGACATAAATATCAGGTTGGAGAAAAATACTAAATTCTTCTCACAACCCTTACTCTCTTTTTTTGTCAGCTTGCCTATTATATCACTTAGAAAGAAAAAAAGTCAATTAAAATTTTTAATTTTTTACGGAATTATTCAACAACCTTTACTCCCAATAAATACATTAAATCTATTGCTTGCATTTGGTTTATTTTTGCACCTTTTATATCTTCAAGTGAAACTGCAATTTGATCTATATTACTGTTTGATAAATCTATCCCATTTAAGCTTGTTTTAAAAAATTGTGTACCTGTTAGGTCCGCTTCTTTAAAGTTTATATTTTTAACTTTATTTTCCTGCAAACTTCCGCTTCTAATCGATGTATTATTAAAGAATATTCCCCTTAAATTGCTCATTGATATATTAGCATACCCCATATTCGAATCTATAAATCCAATATCAAATAAAACATTTTCTATAAAATTACATCCAGTTAGCTTGCAATTATTAAACTCGCATCTTATAAAGCTACAATTGTCAAACGTCGTATTCGAAAAATTGCAATTACTAAACTCTACATCTGTAAAAGACGTCTTTTCAAACCTGCTATTTATTATAGAAACATTATTAAATATTGCCTTATTGCAAGTAAAATCAAAAACTTCTAAATTGTTATTCGAATAATCTTTTACCTTAACATTTTCTAATTCATCGTTTTCTATTAATTCACTTTGTAAATCTTCAATAGTTCTTAAATTATCAAACAACATCTTTTGTGGTTTTAATATATTCATTCTATTCTCCTTATCTTCTCACTTTTGCTTTGATATTTGTACACTTCTCCTTACTTGTCTCTTTTGCATACTTTTTCTAGTTCTTCTGCTGTTAATTCTCTACACTGGCCTTCTTTTAAATCACTTGGTAATTGTAAGCCTCCCATTGATATTCTGTGTAATCTTACTACTTTTGCTCCAAAGCATCCAAACATTCTTTTTATTTGATGATATTTTCCTTCTGTTATCGTTATTAATGCTGTATTTTTATCTTCTACCACAATCGTTGCAAGGCAACATACATGGTCTTTTAGAATAATTCCTTGTTTGAATTTTTCTTTCATCTCTTCTGTTATGTCTATATCTATTTGCACTCTATATGTTTTTTCTATGTGTTTTCTTGGAGCTAGTATGTTGTGTGCAAACTCGCCATCATCTGTTATAATCATCATTCCAGTAGTGTCTTTGTCTAATCTTCCTGCTGGGAACAATCCTTTTCTCATGTATTGCTCAGGTACTAAATCTAATACCGTCTTTGCTGTTCTATCTTCTGTTGCTGATATGTATCCCTGTGGCTTGTTGAGTACTAGGTATATGTGTTTCTTCATATCTAATTTATTTTCATCTATATATATTGTATCTCGTAATTCATCAAACTTCTGTTCTGGCCTTTTTACAATCTCGTCATTTACTCTTACTTTCTTCTGAGATATAAGCTTTTTAACATCTTTTCTTGAATAGTTAGTTTGAGAAGCTATTATTTTATCTATTCTTTCCACGCTGATTTCTCCTTATTATTACTATTTAATTATTATATCTTGACTAATATCTATATTGCTTTACATTACATTATATATGGTAAAAGGCCAGCAATAAATTTCTCTATTGCTAGCCTCTACCTTATTCAGCTTTTTCAAGAGTTGCAATATGCAAACCCATTACATCTTGCTGAATCAATTTCCATCCTTCTGGAACCACGCACTTAGTAACATCAAAATTTGGGGGAAGTTCTATGTAAGAACTATCATTAGAATAAACTGCTTTAGAATTAGTATTAAGTTTCACAAATTCTATCAAAGCCTCCTCCTTAGTCTTCTCAACTTTCTTTTGATATTGTTTCAACCAATCAATATACGAGTTTACAATGTTCAATAAAGCTTTAAAATCCTTATCAGACAACTGGTTGCCACAGCAGTATAACTTATTGATTAATTTTCCAAAATTGTTTTCTGTATTTTCAAAATTACCTGTTAATGATGTTGAAGAAATTGGAAACAAATATGGAATATGTAAATCCTTTGCCATTTCATAGAGCAACCTCTCATATGGGATTTCAAATAAATTACATATTCTCAGTAAATCTTTAATTTCACTAAGCTTATAATATGTAATTTTCCCTGTTTTCTTTGATTTTGTTTCTGTACCAAGCTCTATTCTTGTATATTGTGTTGGACTGAGTTTTACAACTCCAGCCACATCCCGAACGCTTAATCGATGTGCATCTCTTGCGTTTCTCATAATTTGCCCAGCGCTATAAGTTGATTTAGTTGACTTTTTCCCTTTTTTGACCATAATTATGCCTCCAAAAAAGATTTAAACTAAGCATATAAAATTAAACTTATGGTGTCATTAACCATATGCACCATATTATACCATGCATCTACTTAAAAGTAAATATCTCTTTTTTTGATAAAAAATATATAAGCTGAGAATTTTCGCTCCAAAAAGGGCGTCCCTATTGGGCGAAAATGAAGCAATCTTTATCATGAGATATAATCACTCCTATTGCCTGTAAATATGAATATATGATTGTTGAGCCTACAAATTTCATTCCTCTTTTTTGTAGGTCTTTTGAAATAGCGTCAGAAAGTGGAGATGTTGTCTTATCTATTTCATAGTATGTTTTTCCATCTGTAAAAGTCTTTAAATAATTATTGAACGAACCAAATTCTTTTTGAATATCCTTAAATATTTTAGAATTGTTTATGCTTGCTTTTATCTTTAATTTATTTCTGATTATTTCTTTATTTTGTTGCAGTTCTATAACCTTTTCATCATTATATTTGCATACTTTATCTATATCAAATTTATCATATGCCATTTCAAAGGCTTGTCTTTTATTTAGTACACACTCCCAAGAAAGTCCAGCTTGAAAAGATTCTAATATGAGCATCTCATATAAATATTTCTCATCAAAGTTTGGTTTACACCATTCTTCATCATGATATTTTATATATAGTGGATTCTTCATATTACACCACTTACATCTCTTTTTATTATCCATGTAAACTCCTATCTAATAAAGTATATCCTTCAGTATATTTTAGACATTGCTCTTCTAGTAGCTTAAAATTGCAACATCTTTCTCTCACAGTTTCTGGCAGTTTTCCTTTGTTATATAAAGTATATAATTTATATGATTTATCCTTTACCTGAATATAATTTGCATTTAGCCAAGCTAACTGTTCTTTTAATAGTTTCTGGTATTTTTCTTCATTTAGAGTTAAAGTTGATTGATTTAAATCAATAATAGAATAATAATCGCTTTTTACTGGAATCATGTTATTAAAATTCACAGCTCCAAGTTCACCATTTTTTATCTTTAGAAAATCAATAGTATTCTTCATTTTCTTATGCTTCTGTTTTGGACTAGATAATGGTGCAAAATATTCACAATCTTCTATCTTGAATAATATTCCCACAAAAGGTCTAATCTCTTTTTCATTCATATTGTAGGCTACTCTTGAATCAAATTTTCTTAAATAGTTACAATAATTTGTATCCACTCTTATAATTTGTAAATTTTTAATCATACCAACCAGCTCCTTAAACATTTTCTGCATTATATCACATGCGTACATATGTTTGCAAGTGTTTTTCTAAAATTTGTAAAAAAAGATTAGAGCTTTACACTCTAACCTTCCTTTTTTAAGTTCCAATTTAATGGCTGGATTCACCGCTTTTTTAAGTTCCAATTTAATGGCTGGATTCACCGCTTTTTTAAGTTCCAATTTAATGGCTGGATTCACCAACTTTTTTGAGAATCTTTTCTCTTGGTATTACCTTATGGCTAACACCATATTCTTTATATATTATAATATACATTTTTATTATATTCAAGTATTTTCTAATTATTAAAAATTATTCTTTCTCAATTATTTTTCTTGCATATGAACATGTTGCTGTTATCTTTTTATTATATTTTTGAGAATTTTCTATAACATTTTCTACTAACTTTCTTGCTATGCCTTGTCCTTGATAATCACTATCAACTTCTGTATGTGTTATATTCCAAATATCATCTATTTCTTCAAAATCACATTTGCCAACCTTTTTCTCGGAGTCATATGCAATCGCCTTGTTCTCATCCAATTTAAATACTATTTCTATCATATAAAACCTCCTTTTTAATATAAAATTATTTTAGTGTTGTGCTATTGTTTATTATTAAAGTACTATACATAAATAATACATCTTGGTCTTTAAATTCTATATATTGGCTTAATAACTTTGGTGATATATATCTTGTATCAACCACCGTTATTTTACTATATCCTGTCACCAATAATGGAACCAAACTGCTACCATAAGAGTCCCTAAATACTATTAGTTCTTTAGTACCATTATAATCTGGATTCTCTATTGTTAGCATTGGCGTTGCTCCTGATAGATATACATCATATTTATCTAAACTATTTATTTTATTAAAATTGTAAATACCAGAATATTCTTTTGTTTCATAATTATATACATTGCATCTTTTTAACGTGTCATTGGTTAGCACTTTTATTTCGTCGTTTTCACTGCTAATCGGAAGTTGACCGCTGTATACGCCTTTAAAATCTGTAATTTTTATAGTTTCATAATCTTTTAATATGTTTGCATTCATCTGGTTTGCAATTTTTTCTGCGATTTTTAATATATTTTCTTGCTTCCAGTGTGTATCTGTCTTATAATAGTCTGATAATTCTAGCAAGTTGTTTATTTTTATGTATTCAGCAAATGTTAAACTTTTTTCTAGCATATCTTCCATTTTGTTATAATCTAATTTTAAATTGTCTTTATCCACAAAATAATTTTTATCTGGAACTATTGTGAAATATACATTGTTATTCTCTGTTAAATACTGGTTTACTATTTGTTTTACCTTGTTTGAAAGATTTTCAATAGATTTTTCATTTAGAGGATATTCTTGATTTATGATATATCCATTGTATTCATATAAATTATTATAATCCTTCTTCTTAAAAATTTTTAATTCGGTTTCTACCTTTAATTTTCTCAAATTATCTCTGTAGGTAAACTGGTCTGTTGTATATTTATCAAATTTTTTAAAGAATGTTCCATTGAATAGTTTAGATATTGAAAAAACCGGAAATTGTTCTAATTTTCTTCTTTCTGAAATCGATATAGTACCATCTTTTTTAGCAATATTTACAATCATAGTTACAACTAAGACACTTACAAACATTATTGTAATAACTACATTTTTTACTTTATCACTCATCTAGAACACCTCCTTAAAATCTAAAATACAAAAATGGATTATACGAATTATCAACCAAATATGCTGTTACAATTAATATAATTATTACCATTGCTATTGGTTCTAGTATATTTATAATTTTATTCATTACTGGCTTTGTTTTCAATTTTTCGATTATATTTTTTAGAATTGGTGTTGCTCCAATTATTGCTATTATTATTGTAATTAAGTAACTTTTTAGATAATATATTGTGTAATCGTTTATTATACAAGTAGAATTTGCGCCAAATAGTCCTGAAATATTAGTAAATGCTTCCTTCATTGTGCCCGCATTAAATATTATAAAACTTATCATTACAATAAAAATTACATATAATCTCTTGAAAATATTTGGAAGCTTTTCTATATATTTCCCGAGCCATAATTTTTCTATTATCAACAATATTCCAAACATTAATCCCCATATTACAAAATTCCAGCTTGCTCCATGCCAAATACCAGTAAGAAGCCAAACTATAATAAGATTTCTCACAAGTATTAATTTTCCTTTTCTACTTCCTCCTAGAGGAATATAAACATAATCTCTAAACCACGAACCTAGCGAAATATGCCATCTTCTCCAGAATTCTGTTATGCTCTTTGATATGTATGGGTAGTTGAAGTTTTCTAAGAAGTGGAAACCAAATATTCTTCCCAGTCCTATTGCCATATCCGAATAAGCCGAAAAATCAAAGTATATTTGTAGCATGTATGAGATTGCAAATAGCCAATATAGCACTACACTCTTTTCATCAGTTGCTGAAAATTTGTTACAAAATTCACCTAACATATTTGCGATAAGTACTTTTTTTGCAAGTCCTATAACAAATCTTCTAGTTCCATATGCAAAATTTTCAAAGCTATGTTTTCTGTTAGAAAGCTCATCCTCAATCGTTTCATATCTTACAATTGGCCCTGCAATTAGCTGTGGAAATAGAGCTACATATGTTGCTAAATTTAAGAAATTTCTTTGAACCTTAACATTTCCTCTAAACACGTCAATCTCATAACTGATAATTTGAAAAGTATAAAATGATATTCCTATTGGCAATGCTAGCTGTAATAAGTTAAGTTTTGCGTTAAAAATACTATTAATATTTGCAATTAAAAAATCTGTGTATTTAAAAAATACTAACAATCCTATATGAATTGCAAGAGTGACTGTCAAAATGCTTTTCTTTTTGTATTTAGCTATTAAAATGGCTCCTATATAAGCAATAAAAATTTCTGCTAACATCAAGAAAATATATTTTGGTTCACCATAAAAATAAAATGCCATCGAAGCAATAAATAACACGAAATTTTTCGCCTTCTTTGGCACAATAAAATACGCAATCAATACAATTGGTAAAAAATAATATAAAAAGCTAATACTTGTAAAAAGCATGTTTCCTCCTTTCGCCCAATAGGGACGCCCTTTTGGGGGCGAAAACTTGTTAATTATTTTTTTAAAAAAATTCCGCCCAAAAAGGGGGCGTCCCTATTGGGCGAAATTTTTACATTACTGCTGGCATTTCTGGTGGTAGTTCTATATCTTCCTCATCAGATACCTTTTCTAATTCTTTTCCGATATTATTATTTACATATTCTTTAAATGCTTCATATACTGGTTTTGCCCACTCTTCGTCTGACATTACCATAAATATTGTATTTCCGCTGTTTGTTATATATAAGTTACTAGCTGAAACACAAATCCATTTTGCCATATCGATATTGTCTAGCATTTCTTGTTTCATCTTTTCTACATTAGCACCCGATTTTACTTTTACTGCAACTGCGGAATATGCTTGTGAAGACATTGATGGTTCTGATACAACAAGTGTTTCTACATTTTCGTTTGATTGCAAACCTGTATAATCTTTTACAGCTACGGCATCACTTACATCAATTTTAGCTGTTTCTAAATCTGGCAATTCATCTCCTAATTTATTATAGATAGATTTAAACATTGCCTTCATTTGAGAAGCTGTCTCTATTGTACTACTTTCTCCTTTTGTTTTTTTACTGTTTCCTACAACTACTCCTATTGTAATTGCAAGAACTACGATTACTGCAATAACTATTGCGATAATTATTTGTTTTTTCATAATTTTAAAATTCCTTTCTTTTATTTTTTACTCTACTTATACTTTAACATATCCAAGCATATAAAGTAAATAGATTTTTCTAATTTTATAACTTCTTATCACTTATTGTTTCCTTTTATAAAAAATCCCCTGCACCAGACATAATTTTTTCTTCGTCTGTTGCAGAGGATTATCTTCGAATGGCTATTTTACTTTAGCAAGCCATTCATGGCATTGTCTAACATAGAAAGATCTTTCTCACCAACCTCTACATTCTCAATCCATGTCTTGAATCCACTAAACCTTTCTTCTTGGATAAGTGAGTAAGACAGGACCAACTTTTTCTGGTCCTCGAATTTTTCAGGTGTTGTATTCTCATCTTTCAGGCATTCTTTCAGCCTTAGAAGAGCTACATTAAAAAGAAATCGTCTGTTATCCTCTTCAATCTGAAGCAGCTTTACATAGCACTCCCAACCATCTAAATTTTTGTTTTCTTTCTTAAATTCCCTTACACGATAATGATGATAAACCTGTTTCACGATTGGTAACTCTGTAATTTTCATTGCTACGTCTTTTAATAGCATCTGCCGATATTGATAATCTGACAAAAACATTTTCAATTTCATACTCCTAACCTCTCTTTTGTTAGTATAACATCTGCCTTGCACTTTAGTTGCCATTGTCAATTTGACTTTGGTATTCAACAACTTTTTGTACAATTTTATATTTTACTATATTTTACATAAAATGTCAATTAAAAATCAATACAAAATGCTAATATGCAAGATTTTTTCATCTAGCATATTAGCATTTTAATCTTTATATTACATTATATTGTTTCAAAATAAGTTCTATATCTGTTCCTTCTATCTTTTTTAGAAGTTCTTTCACTGCCATTCTTTGTGGTAAATTCATATCCATATCTGTTGCTTTCTTGCCATCTCTAAGTTTTACAGTTGCATTCAACAAATCTCTTATATCATACACACTGCCCCATACTTCTGGCACGCCTCTATCTACATTTAACAAAGTGTAAACGGCTTCCATTGCTGTACGTATAGAATATTCTGTTGTAAATATTGTATCTCTTTTAGTTTCTGCAAATTGTCCTAAGAATGCAAAATTTACACTTCCCTTTGGTACAACAAGCGGTCTATCTCCATCTTTTCTTGGCATAAAGAATGCTGTTATATATGGCATCATGCATGGAATTGTATTTGCACTTTTTTCTGCCATATCTTCTATTTGATTTTCTGGAACTCCAATATGGTATAGCCATTCCATACAAATTTCTTTTCCTGTACATTCTCTCATTGGCTTTTTAACAAAGTTTCCTGGCTTATCTGTAAATAATCCATAAATCCAGCCAACTAATTGGTCTTTTGGTTGACTTCTAAATTGTGGCTGGCGGTTAAATGTCCAGCTTAATAACCAGTTAGAATCTTTACATGTTACTATTCCTCCAGTTACAACCTTTCCACTAAATGGATCTCTCTTACATATTTTTTCTACATAAGGTGGAATTCTTCCATCTAAAGTAGTTACTGTTGCACTCATCCAGTTTGTTTGTTCTGGGTCTGAGCAGAATTTATCTGGGTGACCAAATTCATCACATTGCTCTGCTATTTTTCTCCACATATCCCAGCCACCGCCTGGTTTTATTTCTGAGTCAAATGGAGCTGGTGTATTTTGACTTCCAAGTCTTGCATTTTCTACACATCCACCATTCGTAATAAATACTAAATCGTTTTCCGTTAAATCTATAGAATTTTGATTTCCATCTGTAGTATATATTATTCTTTTTGCCACTTTCTTATATTCTTGGATGTCGAACTCAACATTTTCAACTTTTGTGTTGTAATGGAATTGAACTCCGAATCCTTCCAAATACTTAATCATTGGCAATATCATAGATTCATATTGATTATATTTTGTAAATCTTAATGCTGTAAAATCTGGCAATCCTCCAATATGATGTATATATCTTTGTATATATAACTTCATTTCCAATGCACTGTGCCAATTTTCAAAGGCAAACATGGTACGCCAATATAACCAGAAATTTGAATTTAACACTTCATCATCAAAAAAATCAGTAATCTTTTTATCGTATAGTTCTTCATTTGGAGTAAAGAACAATTTTAATATTTCCATTGCACCTTTATCAGACAAACCAAATTTCTTATCTGTATGTGCATCTTCACCTCTATTTATAGTGGCTCTCATTAAAGAATAATTTGGATCCTTTTTATTAAGCCAATAATATTCGTCTAAAACACTTACACCTTCTGTTTCTATTGACGGAATTGAACGGAATAAGTCCCACATGCATTCAAAATGGTTATCCATCTCTCTCCCGCCACGCATAACATATCCTAAATTGTCATACTTATATCCATCACATGCGCCTCCTGGAATTGAGTCCTTTTCAAGAATATGAACTTTTTCGCCTTTCATCTGTCCATCGCGAACTAGAAAACAAGCTGCAGCAAGAGCTCCGAGTCCAGAGCCTATAATATATGCTGATTTATCATCAACACCCTCTGGTTTAACAGGTCTTGCAAAAGCTTCATAATTTCCACTACTATAATACATAAATTTTACCTCCTTAGTTTTAATAAATTTATTATAAAAATAAAAATTTGTAATTTTCAATAACCAGTTTTTTCATAATGTCAAAAATTTTTACAAATTTATATAATTGTCAAAAATTTATTAAACAATCAGTAAATATTTTACCTATCATTTCTTAAATTATACAAAGCTTTTTTAAAACTTCCATCTAAAATTTTACTTAACTTTTCTATTATTTCTTTTGGACTTTCCTTCATGCCTTCTTCTATCCAATTTTGAATTATTCCTACAAATGAATATCTATAAAATGTAGCTATAAAAGTCTTATCTTCGTCTTGTACCTTTATGCTTTCTTTTTCCGCTTCTTCATCGATTACATTTTTCAATAATTTATCAGTATGTTCATATATAAATTTGTTTACATATTTTCTACTTATTGAGTTATATGTATTTCTCACAAAATCCTTATTATCTTGCACATAATTAAAAATACTAAGAAATCCTTCCTGCCACTTTTCATATGTATCTTTATCGTGAATAATTGGTTTAATAACCTCATTAGTATATATCCACTCTATCAAATCATATACATCTGCAAAATGATAATAAAAAGTTTGCCTCTGTATTCCACAATCATCTGTTATATCCTTAATAGATATTTTTGTTAATTCTTTTTGAGACAGCAACTTCTTTAAAGATGTAGCTAATGCTCTTTTCGTAATTTCCGACATACTGTACCTCTTATAACATATTTCTAATATATTGTTTATACCATATTAAAATCTAATTTTAAAGCTTTATAATATAATTTCTATTATATCTTCCATTCTTATTACTTTACCATCATTCAATATGATAATGTTTTTTATATCATCAATCTTTTTTACTAATCCTGTTGTTGTTTCGTATTTTCCACCTTGCTTTTTTGTGTCTTTCACAAAAAAAGTTATTGATACTTGTTGGCTGGGATTTTGTTTAATATACCTTAGTTTTTTATTTATATCATTTAGTATTTCATCTGTTACCTCTATTTGATTTTCAGTTACTCTAGCTACTTCACTTACTTCATCTTCATAGCCTGTTACAGCAGAAAATGGAGCAAACTGTGCAGACCTGGCCTCTAGACTCATTCGTGGATGTATTTTTGAAACATGGTGCTCCAATTTTATTATGTCATCGTATTTATGTTCAACCCTCATAGTTCCATACCTCCGCTCTATAAAATATTTTCATTTTACTCTTGGTGGCCTCCAATTTGCCCATTTCTCTGTATTGTTGTAGCATCTTCTTCTAAGTCCATTCCTTTTATTATTGCATTTTTACCGAATCTATTTTTTAAATCTATAATAGTATTTTGAATTTTTTTCTCTTTTTCTAATTTTACTTTTTCCTCTTTTTCTTTCTCTGCTAACTTTCCATAATTAGTAAATAAATTTACCTGTTCATATTGATTTTCCTGTTTTAATTCTTTTTCATCTGTCAAATTTCCAACAGTCAAATATATCTTTCTTATTAACAAATTTCTATTTATTATTTCATCATACAAATGAACAAACCCTTCACTAATTATTCTCGTAGAAAATGTTTTTTTATCTAGTCTAAATGTTCCATGTGCCGGTTTCGGAACTTCTCTTCCATATCTATCTTCTTTTATCTCTCCATTATAATTCTTACTGAATTCTGCATTTTTTAAATTTTCCACATCATACTCTACCATAAGAACCAACATATCTGTAACAAAATGTTTCTGCACCATGTCTAAGACAATTTCATTTGCCATCTCCTTGATTATGAGCCTAGACTGCTCATAATTGTATGGGCAATGAAGTACCTGACCAGAACACAAGCTTCTATTTGCTGGCTTACATTCTTTAATACTCTTTATAGTAGTACATTCCCAACCCCAACTATGGTCAATTAATAATTCGGCATTTACTCCAAATAATTTATATAATAATTCTTCATTATCTACTGAGCATCTTGCTACGTCTCCCATTGTAAACATCCTGTATTTTTCTAATCTTTTTGCATAGCCTTTACCTACTCTCCAAAAATCTGTAATTGGTCTATGATTCCATAACTTTGCTCTAAAGCTCTTCTCATCTAATTCTGCAATTCTAACTCCATATTTATCAGGGTCAACGTGTTTTGCCATAACATCCATGGCAACCTTACACAAGAAGAGATTAGTCCCTATTCCAGCAGTTGCAGTAATCCCAGTAGTTTCGTATACATCATGTATTATTTTCGTAACAAGCTCCCTAGGAGTAAGCTTATACGTATTTAGATAACTCGTTAAATCGCAAAATATTTCATCTATCGAATATGGAAATATGTCCTCTGGAGAAACATACTTTAAATATATGTTATAAATTTTGGCACTGTACTCCATATATGAAGCCATATGTGGAGGTGCAATTATGTAGTCTAATTCTAGGTTTTTATTTTGCTTTAATTCTATATCGTCACAAGATTTTCCCGTAAAAATATTTTGAAAAGCCCACCTTTTTCTATCATTATTTATATTTTTTACTTTTTGCACAACTTCAAAAAGCCTTGCTCTACCAGGCAGTCCATATGCCTTTAAACTTGGCGAAATAGCTAAGCATATTGTCTTTTCAGTTCTTGTATTATCCGCCACCACCAAATTTGTTGTGAGTGGATCTAGATTTCTTTTTCTGCATTCTACAGATGCAAAAAAAGATTTTAAGTCTATTGCAGCATATATCCTTTCCACAGAAAATCACCTCGTGCAAATAGTATAACACATATTATTCACGTTGTAAACATTTGTTTGCGTTTTTATATAAAAATTTAAAGGCAAATTTTTTTCATTTATAATTGCCTTTAGAGCTTTACATATCATATATATTAGCTTTTAAAATAACCTTCTGAATTTTTGCTTTATCATCTAGTGATATATTCCAAGTACTTCCAGCAATACTTCTTTTTATTTTATGTTCTTTTGCCGGTTCTCCTAGTAGCTTATTTAATTTTTTCTGTAAATCTACCTTATTAGTACATATAGAAAGAATATTCTCACTATATAATACATTTATTGTTGTTTCTGTTTCTGATTTATTTGGTTCTTTATATATCTTTTTCATAGTACTTCCTTTATTTAATAGTATTCCTAGGCTTAGATTATATCACATTTTTTCTGGATTTGTAAGCTTTTTAGCTAAAAATAGCAATTTAAAATTATTTACAACTAACATTAAAAGTGATATAATATATAGGTTCGCAATTTACACATCTGATGGAGATATTCTCCAAGGAGGACAATATGAGTTTTTTCAAAAAGACTAGCCAGCCCGCTACCACTCAGAAAGATTCTGAAGCAGAAAAGATGTACAATTCTGCTTGCCTGAACCTGGAAATTGCTACTGGCAATTTCAAAAACATGAGTCAGGCAGATATCTGTGCTTGTGTGGAGAGTTGCAGACCTTCTAAGTAAAAGCTCATAAAAAAGAATGTATTCTTTTCTCACCCTGCGAAGGGTGAGTTTCTTTTTGCTTATTAGGCTTTATAAAAATAGAGTATATCTAATAAATACACTCTATTTATTCCATATTTTTATTTATGCGTTTTTTCACAGCAGTTCTTATACTTCTTACCACTTCCACATGGATTTTTATTATGTACCATTTTGCTCCACTTTAGAGCATTTTATCCTTTAATTTTGCACTTTAATGCACTCTGCTACACTTGGTTACACTCGGCTTTTATATCAGAAAGTATCTAAAAACGTATCTAATTTTTAACTAATTTAATTTGCAATAATGTTAACATATTTGCAATGATGTTCATAAAATCAAATATTGCTGATGTATATGATTTTATCACTACATCATATATAAGCCACATAAGCATTGTAAAAATAATTAACAATTTAAATTTTCTTACGTCTTTTATATTCATTAACCATATATATGAAACTGTACTAATTAGCGGTAACAATCCAATATATCCCAAATTATTAAATTTAAAAGTTAAAATTATTGCTAAAATTGTTATGATTATTTTTTCTTTTAATCCTAATTTGTTTTTATAACATAGTATATTTCTAATCATACTTAGTGCATTTATTATAGCTCCGGTTATACCGCCTAAAATGATATTACTAATTACTGACATTCCTATTTGTACTGTCTGGAAATATAATATTTTTTTCTTTTGTTTTAGCATACCAGAGTATACCATTAATATTGAAGCAATGAGCGCAATTATATTCCCTATTATTATACTTACCATTACTATCTCCTAATTTTATCAACTATTTTACAACATTTATTATAAACTTCGGAATCTTCTCCATATCTACTTTTAATATCTTCTAACCTTTTGTCATAACCAACATCATTACCATATTTATCTATTTGCATGTCTGCCTGATTTAAAATATCTAAATATAGAGATTTATATTCTACATTTATTTCGCCATGATAATAAATCTCTCTCCAATGTTTAAAATTATTCCTCAAAATTTCTCCGCCAATTGTATTATGATTATTTCCATTTTTAGTAAATTCATACCCTATATCATGATTGTATCCTATAATAAAGCAATTTTTAATATCTTCTTCACTCAAATTTTTACTTTTTGCAATCTCTACCATTTTTCTAGCAACTGCAATTGAATGTCTTAATCTATCTTCATCCATTTATTTTATTTCCTTATCTATCCAATTTAAATATTCTTCATTTATACTCGTAATATTATACACAGCAAATTCAAAACATTCATAGCTATGTTTACTCTTTATAACTTCATATATTTCTTTTAGATAGTTTTTCTTAGTTTTCATTTGAAGTAAATATTCTTTTTCTTCTTCTCTCTCATTATTCCAATTCCAGCTGCTTTCACTCTCAAGAATGTGACAACTAGCGACTAATTTTTTATCTAACAATTCTTTTGCGATACTTTTTATTTCCTCATAATTATCATTTGCTGTTTCTAACATACAATATTCATTCATCACTATCACCTTTAATTATAATTATATTATTTTTACCATTATCACTATGGCAATGTTCCAAACCCATAAATAGCATTGAAAATACTATGTTTTTCTTACCCATTTTTGTTTCTAGATACGTTTTATATACTTTCTCGCAACGTATTTAGTAACGTATCTAAATAATATTGCCTAATTTTATGTATAAAATATTCTAAAACCGCAGTTAATTTCTTTCATTATGCTATCAAAGAAAGCGACTAACAAAGATTTTTCATCATTATACACCAATGGTTCAAAATCATCTATAAATACTAAATTTTCCTTTGATAATTTATCTTTAACATTATTTAAAATCGTAGTTTTTCCTGAACCCCAAGCTCCTTTTAAAGGCATTACGAACTTTGAATCATTGTTGCAATTTATAATAGTATTAGTAATTTGATTGATTATTTTATTGCGTTCTAATAAATCATAATTTACTGATTCATCACCAACAAGAATGAATTCTGTTTCTTCTGGTATTTTATCATCATATAGTTGTTTTTAATCAAAAACATTTTTAATATTATTATTTTTTTATTACACTCAACACTTGTCATATAAATATATCTAATCAATATTACTAAAAAAGTTACAGTCATTATACAATTACATCCTATAATTTTATATTGCAAATTTATAAGGTTGTTACTAAAAAAATATAACATAATTCTATATAATATAATTGTACCCAAAGCTGTTATACTATAGAAATCCACATAATTAACTTATTTAAGCTTAAAAAGTCCAATGAATTTTAAGGACAATACTTTTACTATTCCCAAGCATATTATACAAATAATTATAGTTAATCCTAGCTTTTCATAAAATAATGTAAATATATTGAAATAATCAATAAATACTAATGTTAAAAGCATATAAATTATTGTCAATAAAAAGCTTGTTATTCTATATTGTTTATATAATTTTTTTAAATACTCCATTTTTTACCTACTTTAATAATTGTATTTGTTCATTCATTTTATTAATAATTTTTTCAATAGATAATGTTTTTCCAACCATCTTAAATCTATCTATATTTTTATCATCTAAAATTTCAATTCCATATTTTTTTACATCTTCAATAAGCATTTTTCTTTGTATTTCTTTTTCTAAATCATAGTATTTTTCATTATCATATGCTATCATTAAACAATCATCCTTTATATTTTGAATTTGAAAATACATTTTTTCTTCATTATTTTTTTTATATACAAAATCTGTCTTTTCATCTGTATATATTAATCTGTATCCATTATTTAATAATTCTTGTTCTTCTTTATTACATTCATCCACACTATATTCTTTAATCCATTTTTCATAATCCTGCCATTTATTTTTAAATTTTGATATTGGCTCAACATATCTAATTCTTTTACATCTTTCTTTTAATGTTGAATGATTTTCTGTTGTTTCATTTTCTGGCAAATAATAGCTTGTAATTGTTAAAACCTTGTAAAAAACTTCAAAACCATTTACTAATAATTTATCTTCTATTTCTTCAAAAGTACCTTTGATAGGTATTTCAATTTCTTCAATTATCATATTTCCCCTCCATTTATTTTTTCTTACTATAATATTCCACTCCTGAATATGTACCATCTAGATTTATTCTTCTATTTGCAATATATCCATCTTTGATAAACCCTGCCTTTATTAAAACTTTAGATGAAGTTTTATTATTTTCATTACAAGATGCTTCAACTAAATAATAGTTCAGTTGCAAAATCATCATCTATTTTCTTTGGATTTGTTAATATTATTTTCTCTGCTATATATATTCCATTTTCACTAACTGTTTTATATATTTTTCATTTTCTGGAATTATAACTTCGCATAGTGTATCTCCTCTGATTAACCATCTAAATATATAATCGAATGTTGAAACGCAAAAGCCTCCCATGTCTATTTGTTGTTCAGCATTAAAATTTATTTTTTTATCGGCTTCACATTCAAAAAACTTTCCTAACATAATTTTCTCCAACATATTTATATTTCAAATTCAACAACTTCGCAATTTTCTAGTCCTTTAATTTTTTCTCTATCAACTAGATTTTCTAAAGGATACTTCATAAAATAACACTTTATAGGAATGGAGCTACTTCCATGAGTTACTATTAAAACATTTTCATCTTTATATTTTGTAGTTATTTCATCCAAACACTCATATATTCTTGCACATAAATCTTGTATAGTTTCCATATTAAAAATATTTATATTCTTCAAATAATTACACGCATCATCAATTTCAGGATATTGGATTTTCTTTTCTTTTAACTCTACTTTAGTAATTCCTTCCAAATCTCCATAGCATCTTTCCATTAACCTGTCATCTTCAACAATTTCAACATTAAATTGTTTATTAATTATTTCTGCTGTTTCTCTTGCTCTTTTTAATGGTGAAGTAATTATAATATCTATTTTTTCATTTTTGATTTTTTCACCTGTTATTAAAGCCTGTTTTTTACCGACTTCATTTAATTTTATGTCTTGCCTACCTTGTAATTTTCCAAGTGCATTCCATTCGGTTTGTCCATGTCTTATTATAAAAATCTTCATATATTATATTTTTCCTTTCCAATATTCTCTTAATTTTAACTACGTACAATTATTCTTTATCTTTTGAGAGTCATTATATCAAAAAAATTACTTTTTTACAACAAAATCGCGTTCGTTAAAAAACTTTTAGAGAGCTAATTATATCAACTAACTCTCTAATCATATAACAAAAACTTACTATATTATTTATATTGAAATTTTATATTCTATAATTTCATCAATCACATCTAAATTTATATTACTTTCATAAGAATCTGTTACATTTTTTCTTGTTTCATCTGTGCTTGAAATATAATAATTCTCTGTTGTTTCAATATCTTTATGGCCCAATACATCTGCAGCATCTCTTATTTCTACTCCATTTCTCAAGATTGTAGTTGCATAACTGCCTCTTAAATCATATAACCTACAATTTTCTATGCCTAATTCATCATGAATTATTTTATAAGTTTTAAATCCAGACTTTGTAATTCGTTTTCTTTTAACCTCAATTTTAGCAATATCAAAATTGTACTCATAAACATTTCCTCTCTTTCTTACATTTACCATTTTATTTTTACCTCCAATCTGAAAATAACGATTGAACGAAAAAAGACTGGCATCTTTTACAATGTCAGTCAATATTAAACTTTTTTAATATTTTAGATTTGTCGTCAAGTCTATATCTATTGATAAATAAGCACTTTCAAAGATTTTTGGCGACAATTCTATTTTGTTTGGCGACAAATTGGCGACAAAAGCATATTTTTTGCATTTATGTCAATTTATTTAATTTTCTGTAACCCTTGCTATTACTGATTTCTACCACAGCAATTTTTATATTTCTTCCCACTTCCGCATGTAGTGGATGCTCCCATATTATCTGTATTATTTATACTTATAATATTATGAGTATTTCTTTATTTATCGAACTAGGTAACATCTATATTATTTATATTTATGATATTATCTGTACTATAAGTATTTCTCTAACGTGGACTTCTTGTGGACATTGTCCACATCCGTTCATCTGATATGATTATATCAATTTTTGCCTTTTTATCCAATCTGCAATTTATTTATTTTCAATTTGCTTTGTTTCACTTAATAGTCTATCAAAATCTGACACATAATTCTTATCCTGTATAACTTTATATTTTTCATATTCGTTTTCCGCTTTTTCGACTGCTTGCTTATGTGAGATTTTTCCTTTTCCTTCTAAAACTTCATAATGGAAAACTTTTAGGGCATTTTCTACTTCATTTTTCCAATCTTCCATATACATTGTTATATTTCTTTCTGCATTATTTTCAGCAATATCTAAAAATAAGTTTACTAAATTATTCAAATTTTTAATTTCTTTTTCATTTAAATAATTTTTAGCAATAATTACATCGGATTTTAAAATTTTTCCATCAGGTGAATTTTCCCAAGTATTAAGTCCCATATTTTCCTTTTTAGAATCCACTCTGTTATAAACTATTTCAGCAGCAGTGTTTCCAGTAATTGCATAACGAAATTTATTTTGAATAGTTTTATAAAAAGTTATTGCAGTATCACTATTTTTATCATAATCAATAGAACATTCAGCAAATATATCCGTAATTTTTTGATAAAACATTCTCTCGCTTGTACGAATTAATTTAATTCTTTCAAGTAATCTTTTAAAATACTCTTGATCAGATTTTTTTGCTTTTAAAAATCTTTCATCATTTAATGCAAAACCTTGAACCATATAATCTTTAATTATTTTATTTGCCCAAGTTCTAAATTTAATTGCTTTCTTAGAGTTAACCCTAAAACCAATAGAAATAATCATATCAAGATTATAATATGGATAAATTCTTTTAACTTCACGATTTCCCTCTTTCTGAACTTGTGCAATTTTTGCACAAGTTGAATTTTCATCTAATTCTTCATCTTTATAAATGTTATTTATATGTCTTACAATTTCACTTCTATCAATATTAAAAAGTGATGCTAAAGCTTCAGTATTTAGCCATACATCTTCATTTTCTAAGAGTACTTCTACTTTTGTATTACCTTCTTCATCACTATAAAATAAAATGTTTTTCTCGATTCAATCTTTTCAAAAAATTTTCTAATCAATTATTCGCTTTTCTTACTTTTCTTGCACTAATATTTTCCATAATATTTGCCTTCAATAAAAATTTTTGGCAAATAAAAAGAGCTAACATCATAAAATGCTAACTCTTTTTAACTATTTATTACTGATTTGTTCCACAACAATTCTTATATTTTTTCCCACTTCCACAAGAACTTTGTACTCCCATATTATCTGTATTATTTGTATTTATAATATTACCTGTATTTCAAGCTTTTCCAGACTAGGTAACATCTATATTATTTGTATTATCCGTACTATTTATATTATAAATATTTCTCTACTGTGGACAAATTGTGGACACTGTCCACATCCGTTCACTGCTAACATTATACCATATTTCAAAGTTCAATAAAATGTGCGAATTGGAAAATCATACATTTGTGTTTTTTTCTGTTCATAATTATATACTATATATTAAGATTAGTCAAACTACTGAGATTCAATTTTAAAATGTTATTTAAAGAAGCAATTACTTTAAGAATACTTGAATTATGTAACAAATATAATTACACTCCAAATAAACTTGCTGAATTATCTGCTATTGCACCATCAACATTAAGAGCATTACTGGCAAACAATGTAGATAATCCAAGTTCTACAATTATCTTTAAAATACGTAAAACTTTAAAAATAGAATTTAAAGATTTTTATGACTCTCCATTATTTGATATGGAGAAATTGGAGTATTAAAATAAGAGGCTTGTAATAGCCTCTTTTATCGTTTTATCAGATATATTATTTTTCATTAATTATATTTTTACTGCAAATATAAGTTACTAAGAAGTATCCTCCATAAATTGCAACAATAAATATTGCAACACCAATTATTGATGATACTAAATTAGCGGCTCCAAAGGCACTTAACAAAAAATTACAAAATTTAATTCCAAATACAGAATGTATAATTGCAACTAATAACGGAAACATAAAAAATATACCAATTTGTCTAAACAATGCTTTATTAATCATTTTTTCATCTACGCCTATTTTTCTTAGCATATTAAACTTTTCTACATTATCACTTGATTCCGATAATTCTTTAAGTGCTAGAATTGCAGCACAAGAAATTAAGAATATAATACCTAAATATAATCCTATAAAGGTAACCATTGCACCTAGTCCAATACTATTTTCTTTAATTGTCATTTTAGAATCAAAATCAATAACAGTATTATTAGAATTTTCTTTGCAAATTTCACTTAACTCTTTTTCCGAAAGATTTTTCTCATTTATATCTGTAACATTATAATTAGCAGTTAAATATTCATATTTTTTCATTGAATCATTTACTGCATTATCAGGAACAACAAAAACTCCCATATTTGAATATGTTGAATTCATTGCAATAAAACCTTCTACACAACTATCATATTTTGGTTTTAATTTCTTTTCATTTATACTAAGTATTGTATATGCCTTAAGTCCCTCATTCCTGAATTCTACATATTCTGAATAATTAGCAACAATAAAATATTCATCATCATTTAATGTATATTCTTTTAGTCCAAACAATTTTGCAATTTTGTTGTAATCACTTATCTTTACAATACTTTCCTTCTTATTGTATGGCATTAAAGGATATTTATCCTTTGCAATATCATAGTAAGATCCAATACTGGTTTTTAAGTCAATATTATCAAAGTTATAAACATCAAGTTTTACTATATCTTTAAGTTTGTTATCTACATCATAGCCTAATTTTTCAAGTGTATCATATATTGAAATTTTTGAATCTTCTATTTGTTTTTCAGAATAATACTCATAATCAGTTACATTTATAAACTTACCAATTTGAACATCTGCTGGAGCCAATTTTTTCAAATTATTTGTCATAGATATTTTCATAGACATTGCACTCGATAGCACGCAAATCGTTATAAATAACATCAAACATATTATTGTCATCGAAAAAGTCATAGTATTTATTTTACTTGAAAACTGTCTAAGGGTGAAACTATTTAACCCTTTATAATAAGTGTTCTTCATACTTATAAATATTTTTAAAAGCAATCCCGATAAAGACCAAAACACAAAGAAAGTTGAAACAGCACCTATTCCCATAGGAACAAAAATACTATTTGCATAAGTCATTTTCTCAATACCACCAGTAACCTGATAATAAGCAAATCCTAATGCTATACAAGAAATAATAAACACTATTGTACAAAACAATGGATTTTTTAATTTTATTTTTTCAGATTTTTTGTTAGAATGCATTAAATCTATCAATTTACATTTACTAATATTTATAGTATTAAATATCATAACTACAAAATACATAATACTAAAATAAATCAAAGTTTTAATACAAGCATTTGTTGAAAATACGAATTGAAATCTAGTTAAATCTGCTTCAAACATATTAGCAACCAAAATACTCATCAATTGTGATAATAAAAAACCTATTCCTAAACCAACTACCAATGAAACTATACCTATTATTAATGTTTCAATAAATAATATTAAGGATATTTTCTTTTTGCTCATTCCAAGCGTTAAATAAACTCCAAATTCTTTATTTCTTCTTTTTATTAAGAATCTACTTGCATAAACAATTAAAAACGCTAATATTATAGATACAAACACGCTAACACCAGAAAGAACATTGGTCATAAGTTTTATTATTTCTGCTGTTGTTGATGATACCTTCATCATAACTGACTGATCATCTATTGCATTGAACACATAAAAAATTGCAACACCTAGTATCAGAGTAAAGAAATAGATGGCATAATCCTTTATACTCTTACTAATATTTTTTAATGATAACTTAAAGAGCATCGTTTAAGTCACCACCAAGTAATGTTACAACATCTATTATTTTATCAAAAAATTCTTTTCTAGAATTTGTTCCTTTAATTATTTCATTAAAAATTTTGCCATCTTTGATAAATATGACTCTTGAAGAATAACTTGCAGTAAACGCATCATGTGTCACCATAAGAATTGTTGCTTGTAATTCTTTATTCAAATAATCAAATTTTTCTAAAAGCATTTTAGCTGACTTTGAATCCAATGCACCTGTTGGTTCATCTGCAAGAATTAACTTTGGATTAGTAATTATTGCTCTTGCACTAGCGACTCTTTGCTTTTGACCTCCACTCATTTGATATGGATATTTATTAAGTACATTAACAATATCCAGTTCTTTTGCAACTTTTTTAATTCTTGTATCAATTTCTCTTGAATTCACATTTTGAATAGAAAGTGCCAAAGCAATATTTTCATAAGCAGTTAAAGTATCAAGTAAATTAAAATCTTGAAATATAAAACCTAACTCTTCCCTTCTAAACTTATTTAGACTATTTCCTCTTAATTTTGTGATATCATTACCTGCTACATAAATATGTCCAGATGTAACTTTATCAATTGTAGATATACAATTTAAAAGAGTAGTCTTTCCAGAGCCACTTGCTCCCATTATTGCAACAAATTCTCCCTTTTCAACATCAAATGATAGGTTATCAATTGCTTTTGTAAGACTAGATTTATTGCCATAATATTTTTCAATTTTATCAATTTTTAAGATATTTTCCATAATCTTTCTCCTTTCTGATTACATTGTAATATAAAAGATAGGATTAGTCGTTATTCTAATATTACAGAATATTACAATTTTGTAATATTTATTTTTAGTATCCAAATCTGCATGAACTTTAATCAACTTTATAAAAATCATTTTTATAAAAGATAATTGTAATTTTTGTATATTTATGTATTTCAGATTCAATAATTATCTTATGTCCTAATTTATCGCATAATTTTTTGACAATATAAAGTCCCATACCTGTTGATTTTGCCATTATCCTACCGTTTTCACCAGTGAAAGATTTATCAAATACTCTTTTTATATCGTTTTTAAGTATTCCTATTCCATTATCCCAAATAGTTAGATATACTTTATCTTTTTCATCTTTTACACTGATTTTTATTATTGGCTCGTTATTATTTTTTTTATATTTAATACTATTGTTTATAATCTGATTTAATACGAACTCTAACCATTTTGAATCCGTTAAAACTTTTTCATTATGAATATCAACTTCAAGATTAACTTTGTTTTCTAATAAGTCATCTTTATTTTTTAAAGCAACATCTTTGATAATCTTCTGCAATTCAATTTCTTTGATAAGATAATCTTTCTCGGCATTTTCGCTTCGAACGAAATATAAAATTTGATCTATATAGTTATCTAACTTTCTAATTTGTTCTATATATCTCTTATCAAACATATTTTTGTTGTTATGAATTAATAAAGTTAAACTTGCTACTGGAATCTTTACTTCATGAATCCACATTTCTACATATTCCTTGAAATCGGTAATACTTAAATTATATTCTTTTACATTTTCAATCATTGACTTGTTTATATCATAAAGAATTTGATAAAAAATTTCGCCATCATAAAAGTTTGGCTTCTTTAACATTTCTAAAATTAAATATTTTTTATCTAACTTATCAAGCGTATTTAATATTTTTTTGTAAAATTTGTATTTCCTGAAATAATCAAAAATAATATTAAATGTTGCAACTAAAAAAAATAATATTGTCAATGCTATTTTCAAATCATTTTCCACTTTAAATGCGTTTAACATAAGAATAGCAATTATGAATCCAACAATTGACACAGTTATCTGTACTGTTTTATCTAATAAATATTTTTTAAAACTCATAATAATTTATACCCTTGTCCTTTTCTTGTTTCAATTCTATTTTCAAGTCCAAAATTTTGTAATTTATTTCTCAATCTACTAATATTTACTGTTAGAGCGTTGTCATTGATAAACTCATCATTGTTCCATAAATCTGTCATTAAATCATCACGAGTTACTATTCTACCACGATTACTTAAAAGATATGTAAAGATAATCATTTCATTTTTAGTTAGTTCTAATACCTTTTCACCTTGTTTCAATATTCCTTTTTGTGGATTAACACTAATATTATCATAAAATAAGTCGTCCATATTATTATCCATTCGTTTAAATATATTTTGTATTCTCAATAATAAGATTGTTGGATTATATGGCTTAGTAATATAATCGTCTGCACCATAAGATATAGATAAAACTTCATCTGCTTCTCCTACCCTGCTCGTAACCATAATAATAGGAATATTAGATTCTTTTCTAATTTCTTTTAATAAAATTTCACCATTTTTATTAGGTAAATTAATATCCATTAAAATTAAATCAAATTTCATATTTTTTATATTTTCTTTAACATTATCAAACTTTTCTATAATTAATACTTCATACCCTGAATTTTCTAACAAAGATTTTAACTCATTTCTGATGATTTTTTCATCTTCTATAATTAATATTTTTTTCATAGTTTGTCTCCTTTCATAATTTGCTTTTTTAATCATTCATATTATATCACTTTAATTTTATAAATTATAATAATTCAGGAAATTAAATATAATTATTTTATAATTTTTTCTGCTTCAACTTTATCTAGGTTACCATATTTAATCATTTTATTTATAACTTGCCTCTGTCTTTCAATTGCTAAATTTTTATTTTGAATTGGATTATATAAAGACGGAGCATTTGGGATTCCTGCTAGCATAATTGATTCACTATCGTTCATATCTTTTGGTAATTTATTAAAATAACCTAAACTTGCTGACTTAACAGAATAAAATCCATTGCCAAAATATGAAGTATTCAAATATAATTCTAATATTTCATTCTTATTATAGTTACTTTCTATGCTAAATGCCATAAAAATTTCTGCAACTTTCCTTACTATTTTCTTATCTTGTGTAAAATAGATATTCTTGGCTAGTTGTTGAGTAATTGTGCTTCCTCCCTCTACAAATTTCATTTTTTTTATATCATTTACAAATGCTCTTCCAATAGAAATGACATCTATCCCAAAATGTTTGTAAAATCTATGATCTTCAACTGATACAACTGCTTTTAAATAAATTTGAGGCATATCATCAATTTTTGTATAATCTTCTTTTTGCCTAATTGTTGTAATTTTATCCTTTAATGGCATTTTATTTATGGCATTCTTATACATTTGATAACCACTACAAATAAAATAACTTCCTATACAAATAAATATTAATAAAACTGTTATTGTAATCTTTTTAACTAATTTCATATAATGCTAATCCCTTCTTTACTAAAAAGTAATTTATTGCAATAATATTATCATTTTTTATCATATAAGTCGTCATTCTAATATTACTCAATATTACAATTTTGTAATATAATTTAATTATGTATCAAGGCTATTTCTTAATTTCAGAAATAACCTTTTTTATTTTAGTATATAGAATTAGTATTCCTATACCTAATTTTAAAATTGCAAATAGCATACTTACTCAGCCTTAAAATAATTAAATTAAGATGATTTACTCCACTCATACGCACTCCACATATCTGTTTGATTAGACGCTGGATCAACCATAATAACATTATTACCATTTACTCCTGAGACTGCAACCAAATGTTGATTTTCCGGTGTTGCTCTTTTTACTTCTTCTGTCACAAAATACCCTGCATTTATATATTGAGTAATTAAGGCTAATTTTTCATTTCTGCTTTTTCCTCTTAAATTGACATTACCTACATATTTAAAGTTTGGAACGACATTACTAATCGGTCCATAATATAAATTACCTCTTTCATCAAAGCCACCATTTTTATTTAATGTTTCTACAAATGTTCCCGGATTAAATGGCTCTATATTTGGTGTAGGTACTCCTGACTTTGTTATCCATTTTCTTGTTCCCTCAACTGTTGCAATTTCAAATCGGTATTCATATACCTTTCCACGTTTTCTTACGCTTACCATAGTTATCTCTCCTTCATTATAAAACTTAATAAAACGGAAAAATGCCAGCATTTCGAATGCTGACATTTTATATAACTATGTCCACAATAATTGTCCACGTAGATTTTTTATTGATTTTTATGGAATTTCCTCGATTCTGTCCACATTATTTATGCTATGTGGACAAATCGTGGACAAATTGTCATCTGTGGACAAATTTATCATTTTTTCTATTTTTAACAATTCCTTATTTTATAAGGGTTTGCGAGGTTATTTACCACAACAGTTTTTGTACTTTTTGCCACTTCCACAAGGACATGGGTCATTTCTTCCAACTTTTGGTCCTTCATTTACAACTGTTTTGTTCATTCCGCCTTCTTTTTCTGATATATTTCCATCAACTAAGTTGATTGCTGTATCTTCAAGGCTTGCTCCTGTTACTTTTGTTGTTTCTGTTCTTTCTATTGGACCTTCTTTTTTACGAATATTTAGCAATATTTTTACAACGTCCATTCTTATGTCTTCTATCATATCGTCAAACATTTCTGTTCCTTCAAGTCTGTATTGTACAACTGGGTCTTGTTGTCCATATCCACGAAGTCCAATACCTTTCTTTAATTCGTCCATGTTGTCTATATGATCCATCCATTTTTGGTCAACTATTTTAAGCATTACAACTCTTTCAAGTTCTCTTAAATTTTCCTCACCAAATTCTGTCTCTTTAGAAGCATATATTTCGTGTACTTTTGCTATTAATTCGTCTACTAAGGCATTTCTGTCGAATTTTTCTGCCTTTAATGCTGATACATCACTTATTCCTAAGTTTGTTTCTATGTCTTGAGCGATCGATTCTTTGTTTACTTCTTCTCCGTCTACTATGTGAGAATCTACTATTAATTCAACAACAGAATCCATCATTTTTAGTATGCTTTCTTTTAAGTTCATGCCGTCTAAAACATCTCTTCTTTGCTCATAAATTACTGTTCTTTGAACATTCATTACATCGTCATATTGTAGAACGTTCTTTCTTATACTGAAGTTCCTTCCTTCAACTTTCTTTTGGGCATTTTCAACAGCCTTTGAAATTAATCTACTTTCTATCGGCATGTCTTCGTCTGCGCCTAATGTATTGTAAACTTTTGTTACGATATCTCCTCCAAAAATTTTCATTAAGTCATCGTCTAATCCAATGTAGAATCTAGATTCTCCTGGGTCACCTTGACGTCCACTACGTCCACGAAGCTGGTTATCAATTCTTCTTGATTCGTGTCTTTGTGTACCAATTATCTTTAAACCGCCAGCTTCAATAACTTTTTCTTTTTCTTCTTTTATTTCGTTATCGAATTTTTTCTCTAATTCATTGAATTTTTCTCTTGCAGCAAGTATTGCTTTGTCATCTGTCTCGTTATGTGCTGCAGCATCTTCAATTTCTTCATCAGTGTATTTTAGCTTTCTCATTTCTTGTTTTGCAAGATATTCGCTATTTCCACCAAGCATAATATCTGTACCACGTCCTGCCATGTTTGTTGCTATTGTAACAGCACCGAATTTACCAGCTTGTGCTATAATTTGAGCCTCTTTATCGTGGTATTTAGCATTTAATACTTCATGAGGAATTCCTTCTTTATCAAGTAATTTACTTAATTTTTCAGATTTATCGATAGATACTGTACCAATTAAAACTGGTTGTCCTTTTTCATGAGCTTTTTTGATGTCTGCTATAACTGCTCTAAATTTAGCATCTTCATTTTTATATATTATGTCTGAATTGTCTTTTCTAATCATTGGCTTATTTGTTGGAATTTCGACAACGTCCAATTTGTATATTTCTTGGAATTCTGCTTCTTCTGTCATTGCAGTACCTGTCATACCAGATAATTTTTCATACATTCTAAAGTAGTTTTGGAATGTAATTGTAGCAAGTGTTTTAGATTCATCGTTTATTTTTACATGCTCTTTTGCTTCAATTGCTTGATGTAATCCGTCATTATATCTTCTTCCATACATAATTCTTCCTGTAAACTCGTCTACGATTAGAACTTGTCCGTCTTTTACGATGTAATCTTTATCTTTCTTCATTATTCCATTTGCATGTAAAGCTTGATTTACATCATGAACTAATTCTGAATTCTCTAAATCATTGAAGTTTTCTAGTCCAAATTCTTGCTCAGCCTTCTTTATACCTTGTTGAGTAAGAGTTGCAGATTTAGCCTTTAAATCTACTATATAATCATATTTCTCGTTATCTTCTTCCTGCTCATAATCTTTATCATCTTCTTCAATTATAACTTTGGCTTGTAATTTTTTTACAAAATAGTCAGCTTTTTGATATAAGTTAGAAGATTGTGCTCCTCTACCAGAAATTATAAGTGGTGTACGAGCCTCATCAATTAAAATACTATCGATTTCGTCAACGATTGCATATTTTAATTTTCTTTGAACTAATTGGTTCTTGTATATAACCATGTTATCTCTTAAGTAATCGAAACCAAACTCGTTGTTTGTACCATATGTAACATCACATGCATATGCTTCTTGTTTTTGCTTTGGATTCATTCCAGCAATAACAAGTCCAACAGAAAGTCCTAAGAATCTGTAAAGATTTCCCATCCACTCGCTATCTCTTTTTGCTAGGTAGTCGTTTACAGTAATAACGTGAACTCCTTCTCCTGTAAGTGCATTTAGGTAAACTGGGAGTGTTGCTACAAGTGTTTTTCCTTCACCTGTTTTCATTTCTGCAATTCTTCCTTGGTGAAGTATAATACCACCAATTAATTGTACATCGAAATGACGCATTCCTAAAACTCTTCTAGATGCTTCTCTTACAACTGCAAATGCTTCTGGTAAAATGTCATCCAATGTTTTTCCGTTCTTCAATTGTTCCTTAAAGTATGGAGTTTTTGCAACTAATTCGCTATCAGATAATTCCTTCATAGCTGGCTCTAAACTGTTTATTTTTTCAACAATAGGCCTTACTCTTTTTACTTCTTTTTCACTGTATGTTTTAAATAATCCCATGAATAATTCATCCTTTCAAATTTATGTAATACAAGGCAAAATAGGTTACATTTTGCCATTTTTTAACTTTGTTATAGTTTACGTGGTTATTATATAACTAAATATGGCATTTAGCAAGTAAAATCGTAATAAATTATTAAAATATATAATAAAACAGAGCACACTTTAAGGCTCTGTTTTTATTCATCTTTATAAAGTTGCAGATGTTGGTACATAACTCTCATCTGGCGGATATACATACTCATCATTTGGTGTTTTTGTTTCTTTTATTTTTTCAATTTCTATAACTGGAATTTCTCCGTGGTATTCCCCTTTTGTTATTGTTCCTTCGATTTCTACCCAGCATCCATCTTTGTATTTTTCTGCACCATTCAAGTGACACAAAAATCCTACCACAACTGCCTGCAAATCTGGAGAAACAATCATCTGCCTTGCAAGCACAAATTGGTCATTCGAAAAATCATATAATCTGTACACAAATCCTACAAATTTAATTTTTTTACCAATATACTGGTTCATATTATCATGAACTGTTTTTAGTACATTTGTATAATTAGACGCAGATATAGTATTTATTTCACTTTGTGGAATTCCTTCACTCTTTGATGTTATTCTTTCATTTGAATTAATTATATTTATTACTCCTATTGCAAACATTATAAATATTAAAATTGTTAAAATAACAAATACTATTTTAAATATCATTTTACCATTTAGCTTAAAATTGCGAACATACATCTTTCAATCCTCCCATAAGAATTGTTCTTCTTATGGTACATACTATGAAAGATATATTGCTTTTATGAATAATCTCTTGAGAATATAGATTTTACAACTCCTTTGTCGAGCATACTGCTGAATATATTTTTTAAGATTATTAAAGCTATTGGACCAATAAACAAACCGATTACTCCAGATATTTTAAATCCAGTATACATTGCAATTAATGTAAATATCGGATGGATTCCAATATGATTGCCTACAATTCTTGGTTCTATAAATTGTCTTACAACAGACATTATTATCCATAGCACAAATATACTAATTGCAAGTCTTATGTCTCCATTACATGCTGTGATTATTGCCCATGGTAACATTACACTGCCTGAACCGAATATTGGGAGTGCGTCTACAAATCCAATCCCCAGTGCATACAGCAATGGATATGAAACTTTCATTCCAGTTAGTTTGAATATATAGAGTCCAATTAACGAAATTATGAATGACACCAATACTAATATTGCCTCAGCTTTTAGATACCTACCTAACACTTCTATTATTTCTTTCAGATGTTTGTAAATTTTCTTTACCCACATTTCGGGTAAATGGTGTTCAAGTTGGTCTATCATGTATACTTTATCTGTACAAATAAAGTACAGTGATAAAAATGTTACAGCCAAATACACTCCAATAGTTGGAATCGACGTAATCCATTCTAGTACACCTTTTAAGAATGAATTTAGCCATAATACTGCTGTATTTAGAAGTTCTGTTGCAGACCTTTCAATAGCCGTAACAACATTTCCTGGAATGTTCAACTTTTTTAAGTTTTCACTGCCAAGAAATTTTTGTATCATCTGGCTCGCATTTGTAAAATACGTTCCCAAATTATCTAATAAATTTGAGCCTTCCGAAACAAGTGTTGCAATCCCCCAGGTTAATAATCCAAGAATTATTCCTAGCACAACTACAATTACTATAATTGCACTTGTTTTTCGTCTAAATTTACATTTTCTCATAAGCAGTCTGATAGCTGGCTCTAATAAAAGAGAAATTACAAAGGCAATTAGAAAAGGCATATAAAAGAAAGCTAGTTTAAAACTTAGGTAAATAGCTATGAGGCTTAATACCAATAAAACTAACTTTCTAAACACCTTTGTCCAATAATTCATATCAATTACCATAATAGCTCCTAATAAATAATATATTACTATTTTATGGTAATTTTCAAAAAGTATACGTTATACAATATAATTTATTTTCAAAATAAAACAGAAATACTTATTATTTTGAAAAACACGGGCAAGCTCGCCTTTTGAAGAGTCTGGAAGAGCTCCGACCAAGAGTGCCGTACGAAGTTTTAAAAATAATAAGTATTTCTGCATTAATATTAAAGTTGAAAAATTATAGAATTACTCTGCATTATGCTGGTCTGTTCCACAAATACATTCTATTGTATCACACAATTCTTTTTGGTCTACTGATTGATTTGCAGCTAAATCTCCTAATGTTAAAATGCCGATAACTTTGTTGTTTTGTGTTACAGGTATTCTTCTAATTTGTTTTTCAGACATTAATCTTTCAGCCTCTGTAATTTCGCAGTTTGGAGTACATGAGCATGGTTGTGTTGTCATTATCTCGCTAACTGTGGTCTTGCAAGTATCTTTATCGCATGCAACTGCTCTTAAAAGAATGTCTCTATCTGTTACAATTCCAACTAATCTGTTTGAATCATCGCATACTGGAGTACAACCAATATGGCATTCGCACATCATTTTAGCACAGTCCTGTACAGATGTGTTTGGCTTTACATAATTTACTTGATTACACATACAATCTTTAACTTTCATTTATATATCCACCTTTCAAAAAAATTTACAATATTATTATGCACATTTGAAAATTGAATATACAGTTTTATTCCTGCTTATTATTCCCATTTATTGATTAATTGATTCAATACCAAAATTTGAATAAACTCCCTTTTTATATCATTTTTGGTATTTTTTTCATTTAATTCTTCAAAAATTTCATCAGTAATTTGGTTAATTAAAGTTTTTGTTGGTTTTTGTGTAATTTTTTTGCATTTATTTATAACTATCGGATTAATTTTTAAGTATGACTCTGGATATAAATCTACCGTCTGTAGAGTTGGCTCTTTTATATTTATCTCACTTCTTGTATATGTATCTCCAATTATAGTTTTCATATACTCATCAGTATTTAACATATTTGTATCCTCCCTCGAACTATTCTGGAAGATATATTTTAATAATGTTCTTGCATTATTAAAACCTCCTCATATACTGTATTATATGAGAAGGTTTTTGTTTTGTTAATTTAGTTCGTTTACATACTGCTTGAATTTTTTTCCACGTTCTTCAAAATTTTTGAAGGCATCAAAGCTTGCACTTGCTGGTGATAATAACACTACATCTCCTGCTACAGCTTTTTGTTTTGCCATTTTAACGGCTTCTTCAAGATTTATACAATGTATAATGTCTATTTTTTTGTCTTGCATTTCACCTAGTGCTATAATTGTTGCATTTTCAATTTTTTCAGATGTTGGGCCAGTCAATATTAATGTTCCTACTTTTTGTGCTATTTTTTCTCCAATTTCCTTGTAATCTAATCCTTTGTCTGATCCCCCTGCTAGCAATACAATATTCTCATCAAAAGCATTCAAGCCGGCAATCGTACTAGCTGGGCTAGTTCCAATAGAATCATTGTAATATCTTACTCCATTTAGTTCTCTTACAAACTCTAATCGGTGTTCAACCCCATTAAAATTTTTTATTGCATTTAACTGTTGTTCTTGGGTAGCAACTGTTTCTGTTGCTGCAAGTGCCGCACAAATATTTTCGTAATTATGAATTCCTCTTAATTTTATTTCATCTTTTTTCAATAACTCTATGCATTTTCCATCCACGCAATGTTTTATCATCTGGTCAGCTCTGTCATACACATATCCATCTTTCAATTGCTTTGTACTACTAAAGAATACAGCTTTTCCGACTACATCTTTTGCAAAGTTTCTAGTAATATCATTATCCTTATTTAGGATTGCTATTCCGTCTTTATCTTGATGTAAGAAAATATTTTTCTTTGCTTCTTGATACTCCTCATATGATTTATGTACATTCAAGTGGTCTGGAAACATATTTGTTACAACTGCAATATCTGGGCTAACTTCCATTCCCATTAATTGAAAACTACTTAATTCAAGCACAATTATATCGTCTGGTCTCATATCTTTTACTTTAGTAAATATAGGCTTTCCAATGTTTCCTCCTAAAAAGCAATTACGTCCTGTTTGCTTTAATATTTCATATATAATTGATGTAGTAGTAGTTTTTCCCTCTGTGCCAGTTACGCCTATGACCTTACATGGTGCAAGCTTTAATACCATTTCAATTTCAGAAGTTAATAATGCGCCTCTTTCAACTTCTTCTACAAACTCTGGTATTGTTGGTAATGCACTAGGAGATCTAAAAATTACATCATATCCATGTAGTCTAGATAAATTATCTTCTCCTATTTCAACTTCATATCTATATTTATTTATTTTTTCCATAATTTCATCTGATAAATTTCTTTTGTCAAATACTGTAACTTTCGCATTCTTATCATAGAAGTAATCTAGCAAAGGCACATTGCTAACACCCATGCCGATTATAGCAACCTTTTTACCATCTAAGAATTTATTAAATTTTTCTAACTTTTCATTTACAAAATCCATACTTAAACTCCTTTTTAGTTTTTCGCCCATTAGGGACGCCCCTTTTAGGGCGAAATATTTTATTGAGCAATCTTTTCTAATATTTTCATAGCCGATTCTTCTGCATTCTTGCATTCTGTTACATCAACATCAATTGTTTTGCTGTATCTCTTGTAAAAGCCGGCTTGCTCCTGCAACATATCTCTTTCTTCAATATGCTTTTTCAATTCTTCTCTTGTTATTGTTTCATCTTCATATTGATGCATTTTTCTATCTACTCTTGTATCTATATCTGCTGTTACGAAAAAATGATAATCTAGCTCAGGATAAATTTTCATTAAATCTCTACCTGATATTATTAGATTATACTGCTTTTTATATGCATCTATTAATTTTCTTCCAAATATGTAGAATTTTGTGTTATCAGCATCTTTTGCAATTTTAGAAACTGCCATTGATGTTGTGTCTGATTGTAAATTATCTTCATTTATTTCTTTTCCGTCAACATACACAACGCTTTCTCTATTTTCTATTTTTAATTCGACTTTTAACATATCCATCATTTGCTTTATATCAATTGGTTTATCAGAATTATTCATTATTTTGCTCATGTCTATGCCAGAATTCATAAGTGCAAATACAATTCCTCTATATAAATTGCCACCATGTAATATTATACTATTAGGTATTTTGTCTAATAATTCCCTACAAATTGATGTTTTGCCGGCTCCAACTAGTCCTTCTATTCCTATTGTTATATTATTTTCTATTATATTATTTTCCATTTCTTCACCTTGTTCCTAATTTATTTATACAGTAATTATATGTATTTTGTTCTAATCTGTCAATAGAGTAATTTTGCTATTTTTTATTATGTGTCAATCATTTTTGAAAATGTCTTAAAATTTTTTATTTATTAGCACTAAAATTT